>Ga0257110_1001688_pt1 | contig 10404 bp, 9 predicted proteins | sample LP_taG_7_FD_190184 | JGI IMG/M metagenome (GOLD analysis project Ga0257110, IMG submission 190184) | Marine microbial communities from Northeast Subartic Pacific Ocean, Canada - LP_J_2015_P26_10m | ecosystem: Environmental > Aquatic > Marine > Oceanic | place: Canada: Northeast Subartic Pacific... | reverse complement strand
GAGACCGCGCATCTTACTGCGTCTTACGGGCCGCCCATCGCGCGTCAAGTGCTGTGAAAGTGCATCGATTTGCCACAAGCATGGTGGGGAATCGCTGGCCGCTATGCGCCGCGAGTAGGCCGGCTTCGACACCGCCGACACCGCCATAGACTACTTAAGAACTGCAGCCATGCGCTCTCTCAGTTTTGCCCTGCTCGCATGCACTCACGCGTCGTTCTTCGACAGAGTTCGGGCCCCGCCGGGGAAGATCAAGGCCGTCAAGTACGTCACCGTGCCGAGCTCGCTGGCCAACGCGAGCGACGTGCGCGTGCCGAATCTGATCTACGCCAGCGCCTACAAGCGCCACCAGACGGCGGAGCTCGTCGAGCGCGCGTTCCGGGCCGGGTTTCGCGGCGTCGACACGGCGAGCGGCGAGGGCAACCGCTTCAACGAGACCGGTGCGTCGCGCGACAACGACCACTACCTTCATAGTCATGCGTTCCCTAGGCGTCGGCGAGGCGCTGCGCAACGCCGTCGCGTCCATGCCGCTCCTGAAGCCGTCGGACGGCTTCTTCGTGCAGGTCAAGGTGCACCACGTGTCCGCGCCGAAGAAGGGCGTCGAGGCGCCGTCGGCGGAGGAGGCGGCGCAGGGCGCCGCGGACCGCGTGACGCGCGCCGTGCGCCACGGGCTCCGGGCCATCGGGATCCACCAGGCGGGCGCGCTCCTCCTCCGGGGCCCGTCGAACGAGGCGCGGCGGAGCGACGTCCTGTCGCCGGCGGACGTCGCCGCCTGGCGCGCGCTCCAGGACCTCGCCGAGGGCGGCGTCACGTCCCTCATCGGCGTCTGCAACTTCTCGCCGAAGCTCCTGGAGCAGCTCCTCGCGCTCGACGGGCCCCGGTGCCGGATCCACCAGACGAAGCTGCGCGCGGACCGCGCCTGGGGCAGGGAGGACCGGAGCTTCGCGCTGGCGCACGATCTCCTGGTCCAGGCGCCGGGCCTCGTGTCCGGCAACCGGCCCGCGCTCGACCGCGGCCGCGAGGTGCAGAAGATCGCCTCGAGCCACGGCATCTCGCCGGAGCAGGCGACCCTCAAGTTCGCGCTCCAGCTCGGCGTCGTGCCCGTCGTCGGCTCGACGTCGGCGCTCCACGTCCGCGACGACCTCGCCGCGCTCGCCGCCGCGCCGTTCACGCGCGCGGAGATGGACGGCGTCGAGTTCGCCTACTCCAAGGGCCGCAAGCCCGCGGCGCCCCACGTCAAGATGCCCCACGCCACATCGAAGAAGCACCAGCATAAGGCGTAGGTGCGTGCTTTACTCATCGGCTCTTCTTCATCTCCGCGGCGAACCAGTTCAGCGACGCGAGGAGGCCGAGCGCGAGGAATATCATGACGTACAGGTGCACGGCGACGGCCTGCCAGCGCAGGGCGCTGAAGAGGAGCACGGCGATGAGCGCGCCGAGCGTGCGGTTCACGAAGGGCACGATCTTGACGCCCGTGCCGGGCGTCAGGAGGTCCTCGAGGATGTTCGACATCGTCTCCTCGCCGACGGCCATTTGTTTCGGCGGCAGCGCTGCGAGGCGGCGCGTCGATGGTGTTTGTGCTGGTTGGTGTGCTGGTCGGCGACGGCAGTGGCGCGCGCGGAGGCGATGCGCCGAGCAGTGCGCCGAGCGGCGAGGGCTGCGCCGACGATGCAGAGTCAATGAGCCGAAGTTGGCGAGAGCTGCCACCGAGCTCGACGTCGAGCCCGCACCCAAGGCAAGCGTGGAGTGCCGCCTCGTTCGGGCGCCGCGTGCGCGGCCTCGCACCCGCGAAGTCCACATAACGACGCACGCCGGCGCGCCGCGACGTCAACGAAAGAACGCGCGCGGATGTCGCCGCCCGGGTCCCCGGCGCCGCGGAACGTCGGGCGGCCGGCGTCGGCGCCGCAGCTCCATACGCCGTCCGCCGCGCCGCCCGACGGCGCCGTCCCGTCGCTCTTCGTCCTCGCCGCCGCCGCGGCCCTGAAGCGGCGCGACGTCGAGCGCGACCCGCGCCGGCGGGCCCTGTTCGACGAGGTCCTGCTCCAGAATCGGTGCGGGCGTCGGGGCGCGGAGCTCGCGCTATACCTCGCGCCCAAGATCGACGCGCTCGACTCGCCGCCGCCGCTGAACCGGCGGCCGCCGCTCCTGCGCCAGAACGCCTTCCGCCATCGCGGCGCCGCCGCCGCCGCGCTCCCGCCCGAGGTCGCGTTCGACGACCTCCCCGCGGCGGAGCGCCGGCGGACGCTGCCGCCGCGGCGCTGGCTGCTCCGCGTCTTCCGGCGGGGGCGGACGTCCTAATTTTGTGTGTTAGGCTGCCGCCGCGGCGCTGGCTGTTCCGGATCCGCGTCTTCCGGCGGGGGCGGACGTCCTAGTTTTGTGTGTTAGGAGACGGGGTCGACGCCGCGCGCGATGGGCGGCGGCGACGGCGTCCGGACCTCGTCGAGGCCGCGGACGTAGCCCGTCGCCGCGTCCACGTACCTCCCGATGTAGGCCTGGAGCGCCGGGAGCTCGCCGAGGTTCGCGAGCCACTCGTCCTCGTCGATGAGCCCGTCGCCGTCGACGTCGAGGCGGCCCAGGATCTCGTCGAGCGAGAGGCCCGCGCCCTCGTCGTCGAGGCTGCCGGACCGCCGCGTGTTCTTGTGGAGCGCCTTCAACAGGCCGATGAGCTCCGCGCGGTCGATCTTGCCCGAGCCGTCGCGGTCAATCTGCCGGAAGACGCGGCTGCCCACGGAACCGACGGCCGCCTCGAGGCGCGCGCGCTCCCCGCGGCGCCGCTCGAGCCAGACCCGCGTCTCCTCGGGGAGCGCCGCGAAGGCCGCGGCCGCGTCCGCGCTCTTCGCGAGCGCCTGCTCGAGCGCCGCGGTCTCGTCCGTGACCTCCTCGAGCCGCGTCTCGAGGGACGCGTAGCCGCGAATCTTGCCCTTTTCGTCTAATCCCGCGGCGATGGCCTGCTCGAGGGCCGGCAGCTTCGCGAGGTTCGCCAGCCACTCGTCGAGCGTGATCTCGCCGTCGCCGTCGCCGTCGAGCGCGTCCAACGCGTGCTCGAAGGGCGGCGCGCCCCGCCGCGGCAGCGCGCAGAGGAAGCGGCGGAGCTCGTCGCGGTCCACGGTTCCGCCGTGGTCGCTGTCCATCTGGTCGAAGAGGATCACGCCGGGCAGGTGCTGCTCGAGCCAGGCGGAGGCGCGGCGCTGGAGCATGCTGGGCAGCTCGCCGTCGGCGACGGCCTCCTCGGCCGCCGCGTACTTGGCGACGAGGTAGCGCTTGTGCACCGTGTTCAGCGGCACGGCGGGCAGGGACACGCCGCCGCCCATGGTAGTGGCTCTGCTTTGCCGATTGGGCTGCCGATACCCGGTGCCGCCAATTAGCGTCGTCGTTTGGGATCGTCGATGAGCGGCGCCGCCAATTAGCGTCGTCGTTTGGGATCGTCGATGAGCGGTGCCGCCGATTAATCAATCGGGCTGCGAGATTGATCGCGCAGAATTGATCAACATTGCCCAAAGTGCAACATAGGATAGGCTACATTAGTGAAGCGAGCTCCGCCAAAAGAGCTCCGCCGATTTCAGCCCTGTCGCCGACTCGCTCGTCGACCTCAGCTCGTCGACCTCTAGCTACTAGACAACATGGGTGACGCTCCTGCTGGTCGTGGTGAGGGCCGCGGTCGCGGCGGCTTCGGCCGCGACGGGCGTGGCCGTGGCCGCGATGGCCGTGGGCGTGGACGTGGGCGCGGGCGCGGGCGCGGCGACGACGCCAAGGAGGAGTGGGTGCCCGTGACCAAGCTCGGGCGCCTCGTCAAGGAGGGCAAGATCAAGTCCCTCGAGGAGATCTTCCTCTACTCCATGCCCATCAAGGAGTACCAGATCGTCGACTACTTCTTCCCGCCCACGGCCGGCAAGCTCAAGGACGAGGTCATGAACATCAAGCCCGTGCAGAAGCAGTCGTCCGCGGGCCAGCGCACGCGCTTCAAGGCCTACGTCGCCGTCGGCGACTTCGACGGCCACATCGGCCTCGGCAAGAAGTGCTCCAGCGAGGTCGCCACGGCCATCCGCGGCGCGCTCATCATGGCGAAGATGAACCTCATCCCGATCCGCCGCGGCTACTGGGGCAAGAACTCGGGCGCGCCCCACACCATCCCCATGAAGCTCTCGGGCTCCTCGGGCTCCGTGTCCGTGCGCCTCATCCCCGCGCCCCGCGGCACGGGCATCGTCGCCGCGCCCGCGTCCAAGAAGATCCTCGCGATGGCGGGCCTCGAGGACTGCTACTCGACGACGCGCGGCCACTCGCGCACGACGGGCAACTTCATCACCGCCGTCTTCAACGCCATCGCCGCGTCCTACGGCTACCTCTCGCCCGAGCTCTGGAAGCCCACGGTCTTCTCGAAGAACCCCTTCCAGGAGCACACGGACTTCCTCTCCAAGGACGCCGTCGTCGACGCCAAGGAGGCCGCCTACTAGGCGGCGTCTCCGCCGCAGACGCACCAAGCCCCGGTCCGCACCGGCAGCCGGGGCTCCCTCGAAAGAGGCGTACCGCTCGCGCGACCTATCCGCGCGCCGTGGGGGCCTCGCGCCCCCGCGGCGCGCCCTTCACGGAGCTGAAGCACCTAAGATCATTCTCCATGGATGCTTATGTTCAAAGGTAGATCTTGAGTTTCGTGCCCACGGCGGCGCGGCAAATCGGGCAGCGCTGCTCGCCGTAGGCGGCCGCGCACGCGCCGCAGAGCACGTGGCCGCAGGGCACGAACGCCGTGTCGCGCGCGCGCTCGAGGCAGCAGGGGCACTCCTGGATGCGCGACGGCGCCGCGGCGGCGGGCGCGTCCTCGCGGCGCCGCCAGGCCTCGAGCGCCGCGCGGACGCGGCCCGGGTCGCGGCGCGCGTCCTCGAGCGTCGCGCGGATCTCGTCGTCGCCCACGCTCGCCGGCGCGACGATGCGCAGGTGCGCGACGGCGGCGGCGACGGCCTGCGTCCCCGTCGCGCCGGGAGCCTCGCGGCGCGCGCCGACGGGCGCGCCGCGCCGCGCGACGTCGCGGCGGCCGCGCGGCGCGGCCGCGGCGACGCCGCGGATGCGCGCCGCGTCCTCCGACGCGACGCCCATGCCTTCGAGGTCCGCGAGGGTGAGCAGCCTCAGCGCCGCGAGATCCAGCCCGTGCTTGTCGAAGACGGCGGCGTAGTGCTGGATGCCCAGGCGGCCCAGCAGCCCCTGGACCGTCTTCGACGCCGCCGCGACGGCCAGGTTCCGGTCCTTGCGGTCCGGCGTCGCGAGCGCGCGCGGCTGCGGCGCGCGGCGCTTGCACAGGTCGACCTGTCGCGACAGGTCCATGGCGTGTGCACTCCCCTTTTGACCCGACATCGGCTGCAGAACCCGCTTTTGAAAGGAAAACGACCAAGTTGAAGAGTTCTTGAAGGAGTTTCGCCCTGGGCAGCACTCGCGATCACCATGGGCGTGCTCAAGCAGCTCCTCGGCTTCGAGGAGGCCGGCGTCGAGCTCATGGTGCCCATCGTCGGCGCCCTGCACGCCGTGTCCTACAAGCTCCACGAGCTCTTCCTCGTCGACTTTTCCCGCGACGTGCTCGTGCCCAAGCTCGCGGCATTGACGGGCCTCGCCGACCCGGCGAAGCTCAGCTGGGCCTGCGTGCTCTTCGGCTACCTCCTCGTCTTCCTCACCTTCGAGACGAGCCTCGTCTACTCGTCGAGCGCCGAGCCCAAGGGCTACAACATCTTCGCGCCGCGGACCATGGCGACGCGCGCGAGCGGCCTCGGCGCGCGGCTCTTCGGCGCGCATCTCAACGCGACGGAGGACCTGGCGCCCTTCGGCCTCGCGATCGCCTGCGCGGGCCTGTTGCAGGCCGATGCGCACGTGACGGCGCAGCTCGCGGCGCTCCACGCGGTCTACCGCGTCGTCCACTGGGCGGGCTACGCGGCGAACGTCGTCGCCGCGCGGTCCCTCGCCTTCGTCATGGGCCAGCAGACGACGGTGTTCATCTTCCTCGCCGCGCTCTATGGGACCGCGTTCTAGTAAGGCCGCTCACTTAGTGCGCGGGCTCGCCCCGGCGGTAGAGGTCCATGGCGACGTCGTCGAGGCTCGCGGCCGCGTCGTGGCGCCGGAGGTCGTCCTCGAGCCCCTCGAGCTGGCCCTCGTTGGCATAGTCGACGTAGAGGCCGTAGCGGTGGACGCACTCGCCCTCGGCGGACCGGCGGACGTCGTCGACGGCGCCCGGCCCCACGCGTTTTCGGAGGAAGTCCGCGAGCGCGTTCTTCTCGAGCTCCTGTTGGGCCAGCAAAGCAAGCAGGTCGTTGTGCTCCTCCTCGAGGCCCCGCCACTCGTCGTCGAGCCCCTCGAGCTCCGCGGCCTCCGCCTCGGACCGCGCGCAGATCGCGGTCTGCCAGTGCTCGGGCGTCGTCGCCGCGCGGGGGCTCCGGTTCGGCGTCCGCGGCGGCGTCCGCGCGGGCCGCGCCAGACCCTCGAGGTCGTCCTTGAGCCGCTGCTCCGCCTCGAACTCGCCGTGGAGCCGGTCGAGCTCCGAGGCCTCGAGCGACTCCTCGAGCTGGGACGCGCGGACGCGCGCGTCCTCGAGCTCGCGGCCCAGCGCCTCCGCGCGCGCCTCGGCCGCGCGCACGCGGTCCAGGTCCGCCGCCGACGGCCGCGGCGCGTCCTCGAAGGACGCCCGCGACGCGCGGAGCATGCGGTCGAGCTCCGCGGACCGCGATTCCGCCAGCGCGCGCTGGCGCCGCTCCGCGTCGAGGTCGGCCGCGAGCTCCTCGAGGACGACCTCCTGCTCCATGGCCGCGACGTCGTCGTCGCCGCTGTCGCGCGCCGCCTGGAGCTCCGCCAGGCGGTCCTCGGCGGCCCGGGCGCGCTCCTCGGCGAGCTCGAGGTCCGCGGCGAGCTCGTCCATGGCCGCGTCCGCCTCCTCGCCCGTCAAACCCGTCTCGCCGGATCGCCCCCGCGCGGCCTCGAGCAGCGCGTCCCGCTCCTTCTCCAGGGCTTCCAGGTCCGCGCCGCGCTCCTCCCAGAGCATCTCCGCCTCGTCGGCGGCGGCCTCCGCTTCTTCCAGCTTCGCCCGCAGGTCCTCGGGCTCCGCGAGCGACAGCTCGAGCGACCGCCGCGTCTCCGAGAGCTCGGCCTCGAGCGTCGCCAGCCGCTCGCCCTCGTCGACCGCGGGCGCCGCCTTGGCCTGCTCGAGCTCGCGCACGCGCTTCTCCGCGGCGTCGAGGCGCTCCTGGTAGCCCGCGGCGGCCGTCATGTGCTCCTCCCACATCGCTTCCGTACTCTCGCGGTGCTCCGCCTCCGCGTCGCGCGCCGTCTCCGCGTCCTCCAGGGACTGCTCGATCTCGTCGCCCCGCGCCCGGGCGACCTCGAGCTGCTCTTCTAAAGAGGCGGCGTTCGCCGCGGCTTCCTCCGACGCTTCTTCGTTCGCGCGCGCCGCGCGCCGCGCGTCGAGCTCGAGCTCCGCGCAGCGCGCCTCCAACGTCGCCGCGGACCGCGCGGACGTCGCCGCCGCCTCCTGGGACGCCGCGAGCTCCAGGTCGATGGCCGCGACGCGCCGCGCGACGTCGGCGGCCTCGCGCTCCGCGGCGTCGGCCCGCGCGTCCGCCTCGGCGACGCGGTGCTCCTGGAAGCGCAGCTCGTCGCGCGCCGTCGCCGCGTCGTCGGCCTTGACCCGCGCCAGCTCCCGGGCGAGTTGGTCGTTGGACCGCTCTAAAGCTTCCACGCGCTCCGCGTCCTCGACGGACGACAGGCGCAGCGCTTCCAACGCCTCGGCGTCGAGCGCGCGCGCGTCGTCGCCGTCGGCCTCCAAAGCCTTCAACCGCGCCTTCGTCTTCTTCGCGCGGTCCTCCCAGGTCTTGCGCTGCGCCTCCGTCTCCTCGAGCGTCTCCTGGAAGGCGCCGACCGTCGCGTCGTGCTCCGCGTTGAGCTGCCGCGTCTGGGCCTCGAAGCCCTCGCGCGCGGCCTCGAGATCGCGCGCGGCCTCGCTCCGCAGGGCGTCGCACGTCGACTCGAGCTTGGCCTCCAGCGACGCCACGGCGGCCTCGAGGGCCGCGGAGACCTTGCGCGCGTCGGCGACGTCGGACTCTAAGGATTCCTTCAATCGCCGGAGCCGGTCGTTGTCCTGCGACAGGACGGACGCGCCGTCGTCGCCGGCCTGGAGCCGCTTCTTGGCGACGTGGAACTCGTCGACGACGTCGCTCAGGCGCTTCGACAGCGCCTCCTCCTTTTCGCGCGCCTTCTCCAGAGACGCGGTGAGCGTCGCCTCGGCCGTTTTGGCGGCGACGGCCTCGGACCGCGCGGCCTTGAGCGCCTCCTTGGCCTCGGCGAGGTCCGCGGCGAACTGGGACGACTCGCTCGCCGTCCGGCGCTGGGCCGCCGCGCGCGCGTCGGCGAGGTCCTGCGTCAATTTGAGGACCTCCTGCTGCGACGTCAGCGCGCTCCGCTTCGCGTCGCAGAGCTTTTCTTCGGCGGCCACGGCGGACAGGTCGACGTCCGCGAGGCGCCGCTCGAGGGCCCGCAGCTCGTCGCGGGAGGCTTTCTTCTCCGCCTCGAAGCGCGCGCGCTCGTCGTCGAGCGCGTCGCCCGCGTCGCGCGCCTGCGCGATCGCGTCGCGCAAAGCGGACGCGAACTCCTCCTGCTGGGCCGTCAGCGCCTGCATGGACGTCTCGTAGCGCTCCGACGCGTCCGCGCGCGCCTTGACGGCGGCGTCGCGCTCCGCGCGCGCGTCCTCGGCGGAGGCCTCGGACGCCTCGAGCGCCGCGGTCGCCTTCGCGAGCACTTCCAGATCGACGGGCGCGCCGCGCGCGGCCGCGAGCTCGGCCTCGAGGTCGAGGGCGCGCTGCGTGAGCGCGTGCTCCGTCTCCCGCGACGCCGCGGCGGACCGCTCGAGCTCCGCGCGCAAGGCGTTGTAGTCGTCGACGACCTGCTTCACGTCCGCGATCGCCGCGTCGCGCGTCTCCTCCGCGCAGCGGCACGCGAGGCTCCGGCTCTCGAACTCGTCCGCGAGCTGCTTCGACGCCTCCGCCGCCTGCTCGTAGAGGGCCGTGACGCGCGCGAGCTCCGCGGTCTTGATCTCGACCTCGGTCTTCGAGAAGAGATGTTCGTCTTCGGACGTCCGGCGGTGCGCGGAAGCGTCGATCGCTTGCCGCGCGGCCGCGAGCTCCGTCTCGAGCGTCGCGGCCTTGGCGTGGGCCTCGGCGACCTCGGTCTGGCGGAGCGCGAGCTGCGCCCGGATGGACTGGACGTCGGCGTCCGCGGGGAACGCGGTTTTAGCCGCCGCGAGCTCGGCCTCGAGCTCGGCGACGCGGATCCGGAGGTCGGGCGCGCCGCCCCCGAAGGCGCCGGCGGGCACGCCGGCGTAGGCGCCCTCGGCCGTGCTCAGGGAGCGCTGGTGCGTCGGCGTCGGCATCTCCGCCGCGCGGAGGTCCGCGCGCGCCGCGGCGAGCTCGGCCTCGAGGGCGTCGCGCGCGGCCGACGCGTCGGCCGCGCGCGCCTCGGCGGCGGCGGCGGCCTCGCGCAGCGCCGCCGTCTCCGGCGGCTCGCGGCGCGCGGCGGCGAGGTCGCTCTGGGTCTGCTGGAGCTCGTAGTGGAGCGCGTCGCGCGCGGAACAGGCCTCGGCGAGCTCGGCCCGCAGCGCGGCGTCGCCGGGCGCGTCGAAGGGGCCCGCCGCGGCGACGGGCGCCGGCGCGTCGAAGGGGCCCGGCGCGTCGAAGGCGACAGGTGCGTCGAAGGCGCCCGGCGGCGGCGCGTCGAGGGGTGGCGGCGCGTCGAGGGGTGGCGGCGCGTCGAAGGCGCCCGGCGCCGGCGCGTCGACGGGCGCCGGCGCGTCGAAGGCGCCCGGCGGCGGCGCGTCGAAGGCGCGCGCGCCGACGTAGGCGCCCTCGACGGTGCTCAGGGACCGCTGGTGCGCCGGCGCCGGCAGCTGGGCCGCCTGGAGGTCCGCCGCGGCCTGCGCGAGCCGCGCCTCGAGGGCCGCGACGGCCTCGAGGCCCGCGTCGCGCTCGGCCTCGGTGGCCTCGAGCTTCTTGATCGCGTTGTTGTACGCGCGCAGCGAGTCCTGCTTGCGGTAGTGCTTGTCCTTGCGCATCTCCTCGAGGGCCTCGTCGCGCGACGCGAGCGCCGCGCGGGCCGCGTCGAGGTCCCCGCGCAGCGCCGCCTCGAGGTCGCGCTTCGCGGCCGCCTTCTCCTCGAGCGCCTCGTCGCGCGCGGCGATCTCCGCGCGCGCCGCATCTAAATCCGACCGCAGCGTGTCCTCGAGCGCCCGCTTCTCCGCCGTCGCGTCCTCGAGCGCGCTCTCGACCTGTGTGGAAACCAAATCTTCAACCCGACTTCAATGTGAGCGTATTCGAATGTTTTGACACAAGCTCTTCGGCTAAGCTTCGAGAACTCGACGAGAGCGATCGATGCGTCCAAAAATCAGCCGAA
>Ga0257110_1001684_pt1 | contig 10418 bp, 10 predicted proteins | sample LP_taG_7_FD_190184 | JGI IMG/M metagenome (GOLD analysis project Ga0257110, IMG submission 190184) | Marine microbial communities from Northeast Subartic Pacific Ocean, Canada - LP_J_2015_P26_10m | ecosystem: Environmental > Aquatic > Marine > Oceanic | place: Canada: Northeast Subartic Pacific... | reverse complement strand
TTTTTGTCTCTGATCAGCTTGTCGTGCTTGCTGAATAGCCAGTTCAGGATCTAAATAAATCCAAGCTCCTACATCAGGTTCGCGAATCTTAATGTGATCTAAAAAAGCGTTCACATAATTTTCAGAAGTCAGCTCTCCATTTTTCATCATTTTTAATGCATCGACAGCATTTATTTTAATTAAGTTCATTATTTTTCCTTAGTTTTTATTTATTACAGCCTCTGCTTCTATTTCAACCTTCATTCTAGGATCGACTAAAGCAGAAATTTCTAATAGGGTCGATGCCGGTTTATTTGCCCCAAAATATTCAATTCTTCTTGGGTTAATAATAGCTCTGTCTGCTATATCGATTAAGAAAACTCTAACTTTCACAACATCAGAAGATGACCCACCTGCAGCCTCTAAACATGTGTTTAAATCTCTCATTGCTATATCAAATTGATCTTTAGTATTATCTGGAATTGTTCCATCAAAGTTCATGCCTACTAAACCTGAAACCCAAATAATACCATTTGCTTCAACAGCGTGACAATAATGACTTACAGGTTGAAGAATATCAGGTATTAAAATTCTATTAATCATGTCCACCTCATATATAAATTAAATACAAATTTTTCTTTTTTGGTAATTTAATATAAAGTTTACTTTAAAATTCAGTTTAAAAAAAGGATTTCATTAAAATGGGTGTAGTTAAAGATAGAGAACAGCTTAGAAATATTTACAATTATCCCAAAGGTAGAGCGGCTGTAAAGGTAATTAAAAAATTAGAAAAACATAGTATAGAATTTCTTAAGTTATCTCCTTTTGTAGTAATTTCATCACAAGGTAATGACCAGATAGCTGATGCATCTCCAAGAGGAGATCATAAAGGATTTGTGAAAATTAAAGACGAAACCACGATTATAATACCTGATCGATCTGGTAATAACAGGTTGGATACCTTGCAAAACATTATAGATAACCCAGCAATAGGACTTTTATTTTTTGTACCTGGGATTAATGATGTTCTTCGTATTAATGGGAACGCCCATATAGATAATGATATAGAATTGTGTAATAGTTTTATCATTAAAAATAACGTTCCTAAGACATGCATTGTTATTAACATCAAAGAGATATTCATGCATTGCTCAAAAGCGTTAATGAGATCCTCATTTTGGGACGGTAATAATTTTTTATCACCAAAAGATTTGCCAACGATCAGTAAGGTTATTAATGATCAGATTAACGCAAGTGATGATGAAAAAAGCCATATGGAAGAAGAGCAAAGATACAAAGACCAAATAGAAAACTTTGGTTAATTCTTAATATAATCATTGGGAAAGAATACCAGTTCATTTACATTGCAACCGTAAATAAAAAGCATACAATGCTAATTAATTAAATTCAAAATAGAGGATAAAATGTTGAACATAGTTTATCTAGATAGTTTGCCGGCTCAGAATGGTTTAGATATATTAAACGCCCAATCTAAAGTTAAAATTATCAAAATAAATAGCTCTGATAGCGAAGATACTAATTTTTCAATTTTAAAAAATGCACAAGCATATCAAGTTGGTGCTGCAAGGGACGAGGTACCTAAGTATCTGCAAGTTGATAAATTATTTCTAAGTAAAACCCCAAATTTGTTATTAGTATCTTCTGGAGGGGCTGGTTACGATACTATAAATGTTCAGGACTGTACTGATGCAGGTGTATTGGTTGTGAATCAAACAGGTGGAAATGCTGAGGGCGTTGCAGAACATGCTGTAGCTATGATGCTAAATTTATTTAAAAGAATAACAGAATCAGACATTAGCCTCAGAAGAGGATGGGACGGAAAAAGAACAGATCTAATGGGAAAAGATCTGTTAAATAAAACTGTAGGTATAATTGGGTTAGGTAATACTGGCAGCCGGGTTGCTCAAATATGTAAGTTGGCGTTTAATTGTAATGTATTAGCTTATGACCCATACATTGATAAAGAGAGTTTTAAAGATAAATATGCCAATCAAGTTGAGTTAGATGAAATTCTAAGCATGAGTGATGTCATCTCAGTTCACGTACCTCTTAATAACGAAACAAATAATATGATTAATAAAGAATGGTTTCACAAAATGAAAAAAGGAAGCTATTTTGTTACTACTGCTCGTGGTTCTATTCATAATGAAAATGACTTATTTGAATTTTTATCTAATAAACATTTAGCTGGAGCAGGCCTTGATGTTTGGGGATATGAGCCACCTTCTTCATCTCATAAATTATTGAAATTAGACAATGTTATAGCTAGCCCTCATACAGCAGGTGTTACTTATGACAGTAGAAACAAAATGTCTGAGTTTGTAGCAACGCAACTACTTGATATTTTTGACGGTAAAGTGCCTGCCAGACCTGTGAATTCTGAGGTGCTTGACATCTTCAGCAGTAAATTTAAAGAATTATCAAATTAAATAAATGGAGAAATGTATGAAGAACATATTAATTACTGGAGCTAGTCAAGGTATAGGTAGAGCTACTGCAATAGAAGCTGCAAAATTAGGAGCGTTTGTGGGTATTAATTATAATCAAAATCTTAAGGCTGCAGAAAGTTGTCTTGAAGAAGTGAATGCTTCTGGAGGAAAAGGAATTATTCTTCAATGTGATGTAGCTGATAACGCTGCTGTTAAAGAAATGTTTAGAAGCTTTTTAGAAAAAACCAAAACTATAGATGGTGTTTTTAATAATGCAGGAATGACAGGCCCGATTTCTCCAATACAAGATTTAAAGCCTGAAGACTTAAAGTTATTAATAGACACAAATGTTTTAGGTGCTTTTTATGTTGCCCAAGAATCAACAAGAATAATGATAAGTCAAAAATACGGATCAATTGTAAATATGTCTTCTATAGCAGCTGATATTGGCGGTGGTGGCGAGTTTGTTCATTACGCAATGTCTAAAGGAGCAATTCATTCTTTAACTTATGGTATGGCAAAAGAACTTGGTAAGCATAACATAAGGGTAAATGCAGTTGCACCTGGGCTTATTGATACGGAGATTCATGCTAAAGCTGGAGATGCTTCAAGGGTTGATAGGTTAATGCCTTCTGTGCCATTAGGTAGAATCGGGGGTGCCGAGGAAGTGGCACAAACCGTAATGTGGTTAATTGGTGACGATTCAAGTTATATATCAGGATCAATAATCCCTGTTTCAGGTGGAAGATAAATATTAAATATTTATATTAGTGTTTGTATTTAGTTCTTCTTTTTTCTTTTTTACTTGTCTTATTCCGATATAAGTTGACGCTCCTAAAATTAGTGCAGCTCCTAACCAAAGACCAGCTGTTGGTGTTTCACTGAAAAATATAAAGCCTAAAGATACAGACCAAATTAGACGCAAATAATCTAATGGCAACAAAACAGAAATTTCAGCTCTTTTAAGAGCTTCATTCAAAAACCAATGAGTTAATGTTCCAGCAATTGCTATTAATAAAAACATAAATAATTGACTTAAACTTGGCCATTCCCAAACTTGAGTAGCAAGAATAAATGTTGCAGGTATTAACCCTGCAGCTTGCCAAAAAGTAATAGTCAATGTGTTATCCGTTTGAGTTAATTTTTTTGCCATTAACACTGACGAAGACCACATCAAAGAGCCACATAGTATTAATATCTGACCAAATTCTAATTCGATATCAGGTCTTAAGACTATTAATGCTCCAAAAAAGCCAACAAACATAGCACTCCACCTTCTTATACCAACAACTTCTTTTAAGAAAATTATAGCTAATATTGTTGCAAAAATAGGAACGGTAAACATTAGTGCAGTAGCCTTAGCTAACTCTGTTATACTTAAACCATAAAACATACAGAGCATTGCTACACTTCCAATTAGAGCTCTAAAAAATTGCAGTTTAATATTATTGGGCTTTAAGCACTTAAATCCATTTTTAATAACAACTGGTAAAAAAATTAGTAATACAAAAATTGTTCTAAAAAAAGCTACTTCAAATGGATGATTTTCTTCAGTAGCAAAACGAATTAAACAATGCATGGTTGTTGCAAATATACCTGACAGAACCATAAATAATACTGCTGAAACTGCAGGTGTAAAAATGTCTGAAGGTTTATTGTTATTTATGTTCATAAATTAATGTCTAACTCTTTTAACATGCTAATTAATTAATGTAATTTAATTTAGATATTTTAAAAAGGACAAAAATTATTAAGATAGGTATAATATTTAATTAACACAATAATTGAGGGTAAGCAAAATGTTAAAAGTAAAAGCTCTTTTTTTTGACGTTTTTGGTACAGTCGTTGACTGGCGATCTGGAATTGTAAGTGCTGTTGAAAACATTGCTAAAAAAAATAATATACCTCTAAACGCAACTGAATTTGCTGATGCGTGGAGAGCGGAATATCAGCCCGCGATGGAAGAAATCAGAGCAGGTAGAAGAAATTTTACTATATTAGATATTCTTCATATGGAAAATCTAAAAAAAATTGCTCCAAAATTTAGCTTACATAACTTATCCAACGAAGATAATAATTTTCTTATTACGGCATGGCATAGACTTCCTGGCTGGCCAGATAGTAGTGAAGGTCTTCAAAAATTAAAAACAAAGTTTATTTTAGCCACTCAATCTAACGGTAATATTGCTTTGATGGTTAATATGGCTAAACATTCTAATCTGAATTGGGATGTTATCTTGGGGGCTGAGGTTCTTGGTTATTATAAACCTCATCCAGAAGCTTATTTAAGGGCATGTAAATCGTTGAATCTAGATCCACAAGAATGTTTAATGGTTGCTGCTCATGATGATGATCTAAAAGCTGCTAGCCTTCAAGGAATGAAAACAGCATATGTCGATAGGCCTTTTGAATATGGTAAAGAGAAGGTATTTGATCTTGCTAAAGTAAATGATTATAAAGATGATAGAAAATGGGATATTATTTCAAAAGATTTTAATGATTTAGCTAGTCAATTAGGATGTTAAATCTAAAATATTTACAGAAAAATCATACGAGTTGTTAAATTATGTTTAATAAAAAACCATTAATTGGAATATCTACAAATGAGATAACAAACTTCAATGGAAGACAAGTTTCACATTCCACAGGTTTAAGGTATGTGAATGCTGTAGCTAATTTTACTAATGGTATACCTATTCTCATTCCTTCAAATATTAAAGATAATGATTTGGATGAACTTCTTCTGAGGATAGATGGTTTAGTTTTAACTGGAGGTAGAGCTAATATAGAGCCACATCATTTTAGAGGTAAACCTTTTCCACCAGACGAGCCTATTGATGTTGGTAGAGACGAAATAGTTTTGAGTATGATTCCAAAATGCGTTAATTTAGGGATACCAATATTTGGTATTTGTCGTGGGATTCAAGAAATGAACGTAGCTTATGGTGGCTCTCTTCATTATAGAGTTCATTTGTTACCTAATAAAAATGACCATCGTATGCCACGAGGTGAAGACGTGACTGTGGAGCAAATATTTACATTAAAACATAGAATTAATTTTGTTGAAGATGGTTATTTTTCTAAATTAATAAGAAAAGGTAATTGTTTAGTAAACTCACTTCACGGACAGGCAATAGATACTCTTTCAAAAGAGTTACAAATTGAAGCTCAGTCGGATGATAATGTTATTGAGGCTATCAGCATTCCTGAGCATCCATCATTTGCTGTTGGTGTTCAATGGCATGCTGAATACGAACCAGAAAAAAACGAATTAAATAAATGTTTGTTTGAAGAGTTTGGAAAAGCTTGTTTTAAATATTCCAAAGAAAAATAATATATAATTAGTCTTTATATTTTAAAAAACATTCTCTGGGCCAATAGGTATTATTCTATAAGGGTTTATGTGTTCGTGCGAAAAATAATAATGTCTTTTTATATGTTCAAAATTTGTGGTGGATTTAACAGCATTGTTTTTAAACAATGTTCTTAGATAACGGCTAATATTACTATACTCGCTAATTTTCCTCAGATTACACTTAAAATGTGAGTAATAAACACAATCAAATCTTAATAAAGTTGGTAAAAACCTTATATCTGCTTCGGTCATAATATCACCAACTAAATACGTTCGATTTTCTAATTTATTTTCAATCATGTCTAATGATTCAAATAATTTTTTTGCAGAACTTTCGTAAGATGACTGAGTTTTAGAAAAACCTGTTTTATATACTCCATTATTAATATTTTGATAAATCACTTCATTAATATCATCAATTTCGTTTTGTAGATTGACTGGATAGTAATCATCATGATTATTTGAGATATCATTAAAAGAAAAATTTAAAATTCTGATTATTTCTGCTGATTCATTATTTACAATAGTATTAGTTTTTTTATCCCATAAAATAGGAACAGTTACTTTAGATGAAACATTTTTATCGGCTAACTGATAAATCTCATGGACGTACTGTTTTTGATGAAGTGTGTCTCCAGTAGAGCCTAAAAAGCGTGTATCAAAAGACCATCCCATATCAAGCATATCTGGGTGGACAACATCTACGCTTATATGATCTTCAAGATTTTTTAATTTTCTAAAAATAAGAGCTCGATGAGCCCAAGGGCATGCGTAACTGACGTATAAATGGTATCTATTAGACTCTGGAGTATATACCTTCTCATCTACTCCAATATTATTTCTAAAAACACTATCTACTCTTTTAAAGGTTCCACTTTTATCATTGTTTGAAACAGATCCTTTAACCCATAAACCGTTGACTAATTGACCCATTAAATTCACCTAGTAATTATTATATAATTAAATTTCAATCATATATTAAAAATCATTTAAATTATAGATCCACTTAAAGTATAATGTTTAAATGTTAATATATTTACTTTAAATAAAGGAAACATAATGAAGAATGTTGGTGTAATTGGTGGTGGGTTGATTGGAGCTAGTTGGGCAGCTATTTTCTCTAAGAGTGGTTTAAACGTTTATGTTCATGACAGTTTTCCGAACGTTTTTGACACATTTATTGAAAGAGTAACGCTTTTTCTTGAAGAGCTTAAAAGTATTGATAAAAATATTGATGTTGAAGATAGTTTAAGTAGAATTTCTATTGGCGTAACACTAGAACATTTATGTAAGAGTGTAGAGTACATTCAAGAGAGTGCTCCCGAAATATTGAATATTAAGCAAGAGTTATTTGCTAAACTAGATAACTTAGCCCCAGATCATGTTATAATCGCATCCTCTTCTTCAGCAATGCCTATTTCTTCTATTACTCAAAATTTAAAAGGACAACATAGATGTATAATTGCTCATCCCGCCAATCCTCCGCATTTAATTCCATGCGTTGAAATTTGTCCAGGTCCTAACACTTCAAACGTAGCTATAGAAAAAGCCAAAAGTGTATTTGATATATCTGGGGCATCTAGTGTAAATGTAAAAAAGGAGATTGATGGTTTTGTTTTAAACAGGCTTCAAGGCGCTTTGTTAAATGAAGCTCTTAGACTCTACTCTGATGGTTATGCCAGCTCAGACGAGATTGATGCTACTATTAGAGACGGATTAGGTTTAAGATGGGCTTTTATGGGGCCTTTCGAAACGATAGATCTTAATGCTCCTGGAGGCATAAGAGACTATATGGCTCGTTATGGCCCTATGTATATGGATATGGCAAGAACACAAACTAAACTTCCAGATTGGTCTGATAAAGCTGGTGAAATGTTAGAGCAAGAAAGAAGAAAAATACTTCCTGAAGATCAACTTCAAGAAAGAGCTAAAAAAAGAAATTTTCTTTTAAAATCACTTAGAAAAATAAAAATAGAAAATAATGAAGTCTAATCCTAATGAATGGATAATCTATAATGTTACCTCTAGAAAACCTTAAAGTTTTAGATTTGTCACGTTTGGCTGCAGGTAATATGGTAAGCCACATGTTTGCTGATTTTGGAGCAGATGTAATTAAAATTGAAAAACCTGGTAAAGGTGACGATCTCAGAAATTGGAAAGTAAATGGTATCTCGCATTGGTGGGCAGTTTATTCAAGAAATAAAAGAAGTATTGCCTTAAATCTAAAAGAAGAAGAAGGTTTGAATCTACTAGAAGAACTAGTAAAAACGGCAGATGTTTTTATAGAAAACTTTGTTCCTGGGACACTTGAGAAATGGGGTGTTGGACCAGAAAAATTAATAAAGTTAAATAATAAAATTATTATTCTAAGAATCTCAGGTTGGGGTCAAACGGGGATATATAAAAATGCACCAGGGTTTGGATCTCTAGTTGAGGGCATGAGTGGCTTTGCTTCAATGACAGGAGAAAAAGGTAAGGGACCACTTCTTCCTCCGACAGCATTAGCTGATATGGTAGCAGGTCTTACAGGTTTTGGTGCTATTTTAATGGCAATTTTAGCATCAAAAAAAAATGACTTAGGTGGACAAGTAATAGATCTCTCACTATTTGAACCTCTTTTTTCTATTATAGGTCCTTGGGCAGCAAGTTATCAAATATCAGGAGATACGCCAAAAAGAATGGGTAATAGAAGTAATGTTGCTGCACCAAGAGGCATATACCGTACAAAAGACAATAAATATATATCACTATCAGCATCTATGCAGTCTATGTGGGAAAAGTTAGCCAAAACTATAGGACAAAAAGAGTTAATAACTGACCATCGATTTTTAACTAATACTGATAGATTAAATAATAATGACGATTTAGATGATGTTATCTCTAAATTTATGAGAAGCTCTAATAGAGAAAATCTTTTGAAAATCTTTTTAGACGCCGGTGTTACTGTAGGGCCAGTTTTGGATATATCTGAATTAGTTGAGCATCCATATATTCTGGATAGAGAAGTATTAATAGAGCATGAAGACACAGAATTTGGAAATATACTCATGCATCAAACTTTTCCAAGATTAAGTAAAACGCCTGGAAAAATAAAAAAATCAGCACCTTTAGTGGGTGAAAATACAGATGATGTTTTAAGAGAAATAGGGATTACAGATTTACAAATTCAGCAGCTAAGAAAACAGAATATTATAAGTTAACATTTTATTTCACATGTTAAATCAATTATTGACATAAAAAAGATAAAAGAACAGAATATATAAATTGGGAGGTATATTCAAATGGATGGTGTAAATAGAAGTTCACGTGATTATGATTTAATAATTAGAAATGGAACGCTTGTTGACGGAACTGGCAAAGCATCCTATGTCGGCGATCTTGCTGTAAAAGACGGAATTATAGCAGCCATTGGGCAGTTTTCAGGTAAAGCCGATAAAGAAATAGATGCGAGTAATCAAGTGGTTTCTCCTGGCTTTGTTGATATTCATACTCATTATGATGGACAAGCAATTTGGGATAGTCAGTTAAAGCCATCCTCTATTCATGGTGTGACAACTGTTGTTATGGGGAATTGTGGTGTAGGTTTTGCTCCTTGTAAAAAAGAAGATAGAGTCAAATTAGTTGAGTTAATGGAAGGGGTAGAAGATATCCCAGCTCCAGTTATGCATGAAGGATTAGATTGGCAATGGGAAACGTTTAAAGAATATGTGGAAGCGTTAGAAAAAAATAAATTAGATATAGATGTCTGTGCTCTTCTCCCACATGCTGCTTTAAGAGTTTATGTTATGGGTCAAAGAGCTATAAATCATGAAATCGCAAATGATCAAGATATGGCAACAATGCGTAAACTTTCAAAAGAAGCAGTTGAGGCTGGTGCATTTGGTTTTTCTACCTCTAGAACAATAAGTCACAAGAGTTTAAAAGGTGAATTCACCCCAACCTTAAGAGCACATGAAGATGAGTTAACAGCTATAGCAATGGGCTTGTCTGATGCTGGTGCTGGATTTATAGAAATTGTATCCGACTGGAATGAACCTGACCCTGAAACTGAATTTGAAGTTTTAAAAAGAATTATAAAAAAATCAGGAAGGCCAGTTGTTTTTAGTTGTACTCAAAGGCATGATAGGCCAGACTTTTGGGAAGATTTAATGGCTATGGCAAGACAGGCACAAAAAGAAGGTTTGCCTATAAGGCCTGTTGTTACTCCTCGACCAATTGGATTGTTATTAGGATTAAACGGAAGTCAAAATCCTTTCTCAGGAACACAAACATATAAATCAATATCTCATTTACCTCTTCATGAAAGAGTTAAAGAAATGAGAAAACAAAATATAAAAGATAAAATCTTATCTGAAGACCCAATAAAAGGAAGTACATTCCCTTTGATAAATAGAATAGGATATTCAAAAATGTATCGGTTTGGCTCTCCACCAAACTATAACCCTGCTCCTGAAGATTCAATTGAAGAATTAGGAAAAAATAATAATGTAACTGCAGCTTCTCTTGCATATGAAATTCTGTTGGAAAATGATGGAAATAATTTTATCTACGCGCCTTTAGTAAATTATGCTGATCATACTTTTGGTGTTTGTCAAAAAATGCTTGAAGATAAAAATGCAATTATGGGTTTAGGT
>Ga0257110_1001683_pt1 | contig 10418 bp, 10 predicted proteins | sample LP_taG_7_FD_190184 | JGI IMG/M metagenome (GOLD analysis project Ga0257110, IMG submission 190184) | Marine microbial communities from Northeast Subartic Pacific Ocean, Canada - LP_J_2015_P26_10m | ecosystem: Environmental > Aquatic > Marine > Oceanic | place: Canada: Northeast Subartic Pacific... | reverse complement strand
TTTACCAGTAGCTGTGTGCGGCAGGTCCTCAACAAATATGACATCATCAGGTAACCACCATTTGGCAACTTTACCATCAAGGAAATTTAAGAGGTCTTCTGCTGAAGGATTTCCATCAGAAGTTTTTACTACAAGTAGTAGTGGTCTTTCATCCCATTTCTCATGAAGCACGCCTATGACACATGCTTCTGCAACTTCCGGATGACCAACTGCGGCATTCTCAAGATCAATAGAACTAATCCATTCGCCACCAGATTTGATGACGTCTTTACTTCTATCTACAATCTCCATGTAGCCTTCTGGATGGATTTTTGCAACATCTCCTGTATCAAACCAGCCATTCTCATCTTTTGCGCTCTCTTCGGCCTTAAAATACCTTTCTACAATTGTTGGGCCTTTTACAAGAAGTCTTCCAAAAGCGATTCCATCTTTTGGTAATTCATTGCCATCATCATCTGCTATTGTCATATCTACTCCAAAAAAGGCTTTTCCTTGTTTTTGTTGGAGGTCATATCTGTCTTCTAAATCCATATTATCCATTTCTGCAGTCTTCACAGTTGCTGTTCCTAAAGGGCTCATTTCAGTCATACCCCATCCATGCATGAGAAAAACATTATGTTTCTCTTCAAACTCTTGAATCATGGCTCTTGGAGCTGCGGCTCCTCCAACCAAAGCTGTATCGACTGAGTCTATAGTTTTATTAGCGCCGCTTAAATACTGAAGTAGACCAAGCCAAACTGTAGGTACTCCCATCAATAGATCTGGTTTCTCAGATTCAATAAGTTCATGGATCGATTCTCCATCTAACTTCGGACCAGGGAATACTAGCTTTGCTCCAAACATAGCAGCTGCATATGGGATTCCCCATGCATTTACGTGAAACATTGGAACTACTGGGAGAATAACTGTAGAGCTAGATACTTTAGCAACATTTCCTGAGCTAACTATCCAAGCATGCAGCACTGTTGATCGGTGAGAGTACAAAACTCCCTTTGGATTACCAGTTGTGCCTGAGGTATAACATAAACTTGAAGCAGTATTTTCATCGAATTCTGGCCAATCAAAATCTTCGGATTCTTCAGATATTAAATCTTCATAGCAAATAACATTCTTAAGTTTAGTTTCAGGCATATTATCTTTATCAGTAAGAATGATAAAACCTTTAACATCGCTTAATTCATCTTCTAGTGACTCTACAAGCTCTACAAAAGAAAGATCAATAAAAAGATACTGATTTTCTGCATGATTGATGATGTAGGTTAGTTGTTCAGGAAAAAGTCTAGGGTTGACTGTATTTACAACACAACCAATTCCAGAAACTCCAAAATAAAGTTCGAAATGCCTATAACCATTCCAGGCCAAAGTCCCTACTGTATCTCCTTTAGTTAAACCTATTTTAACCAGAGCATTTGCTAACTTCCTTGATCTTTTGGCCGCCTCAGAAAAAGTATATCTATGAATAGGACCTTCAACTGTTCTAGATACTACCTCAGCATCGCTATGATACTTTTCAGCATGCTCTATCAAACCTGATATCAATAGCTGGCCACTCATCATGTTTCCTAGCATTTTTTTCTCCTACTTTCTTAATATTGTTCTTGTTAGGGGGTCAGAATATCTTCGCTTCAACCACTCTTCAAGACTAAATTCACTCTGCCCATCATTTATTTTTTTTAACAGAATTAAATCTAAATAAAAATTCCATAAAAATGGAGCCCATTCAAGTTGCAACTCACTCTTCCATTCAATGCAAAGCTCATTTTGAGTTAACAATAGTTTATCAATCTTTTTAGCAGTCAGTGTTTGATGTTTCTTAAAGGGGTCTAAGAAATAGGGAAGAATGAATTTAAAACTCTCAGGAATATCGTAGATATCTATAATCTGCTGATCTGTTTTGGATATAGCAAACCTTTCTAAGCAGATACTATCGGTAATTGGCATTCCCGTAGGGTTTATCCCAATTCCTTCAACTACCTTATCGAGTGTAGCTCTTCCTATGTATGGCCCAATAAAAAATCTTGTTGGACAGTAATCATTTGCATAAAAATTATCCCAAATGATGATAGGATTTTTAAACAAGCTCTTTAAATCTTTTAGATTTTTTAATGAAATAGACTCACTAACAACCTCATCTCCAGTCCATAAAATATTTATACCAGGATCTATATTTGAAGCCAATACTTGCAAATACTCATTGTCTTTAATCTCTCCTCTGGCAAAACTTTTGCAATAGACTGTTGGACAAATCATCAAGGGATTTTTATTGATATTCTTGATAGAAGAAACATGTTGAATAATTTTAAGATGAGTCTCTGCTAGTTCTGCATTTCTTGCTTGGTCTATGTCGTCAAAGAGAATTGCAAAATCCTTAAAACCAATTTTTTGAGCCTGTAGGATTTTTTTAGTTAAAGACTGTATATATTTATTTGAGAATTTTGTAATGTTCATTCCAGGTGACAAAGCAAAAACAGGTCTTACTGAATTCTTTTTGGAATCTCTAATAAAGGACTTTAGAGTCTTTATTTCCAAATCAGGGTAAGGTTTTTCCCAATTAACCCTATGAAAGGAATCTTCTTTAGGGCCATATAAATAAAAATCCATATTTAATTTACCCATATGATCTAAAACCTTGCATCTGTCCTGCTCAGAAAAAAATCGACCGTAATAACCTTCTATATATCCTTTTAGCATTTCTTTATTTTTCCTGAACAAACCCTATCATCTCCATTTAAATCTTTAAACTTTCTTATTTCAGAAAAGTTATATTTTTTTAAAAGCGATATGACTTGTTGAGATTGATCATGGCCATGCTCTAAATATAGCGATCCATTTTTTACAAGTCTTTCAGAGCTTTTGCTAATAACTATTTCAATATCCTTTAATCCTTTAGATGCAGATATAAGTGCACTTATTGGTTCAAATTTTAGGCCATCAGAATGAACTCGCGGATCATCAGGATCAATATATGGAGGATTACAAATAATAATATCAAATGTATCTGATGCAAATGCCTCTAACCAATCTGAGTGAATAAATGAAACACTTAATGAATTAGATTGCATATTCTTTGAAGCAATCTTTAAGGCCTTAAAGCTTTTATCAGAGCAAAATACATCCCATCCGACCCTTTCTTTTGACAAAGCAAGTCCTATGGCTCCAGACCCAGTTCCTAAATCTAACACTTTCTTTTCAGCAGTATTAAAATCTTCCAATACTTTCTCAATAATTACTTCTGTTTCAGGCCTAGGGACTAAAACATTCTCATCTACATAAAGGTCAAGGCTCCAAAAACCAATACTCTTTATGAGATAAGCTAGGGGTTCACCCCTTTCTCTTCTTTGGACCAGCTCTTTTAGTTCTGTTAATTTATCGGAGCTTAATCTCGGATCATCTCTGTATAAAATATTCTTATCTATACTTAATAGGTTTAAAATTAGAAGCTCAATATCTAGCTCTGTGCTTACCTCTGAATTATTTGATATTAATTTGATTTGATTTAATGATGAACAATCATCCATCAGATTGAAGATTCCAAATTAGCTAAAGCTCTGGCTTGATTTTCCTCTAGAAGAGTAGAAATCATAACTTCCATATCCCCATCTAAAAAAGCTGGAAGGTTATGAACCGAAAATTCTATTCTATGATCTGTAATTCTATTTTGAGGAAAGTTATAGGTCCTTATCTTTTCAGATCTGTCTCCTGAACCAACCATTACTCTCCTACTTTCCGCCTGCTCAGACTCAGCTTTTTCTTTTTCGGCATTCTGCAGCTTTGATTGCAGTAAAGATAAGGCCTTCTCTTTATTTTTATGTTGTGACCGTCCGTCCTGACACTCGACCACAAGCCCAGTTGGTATATGAGTTAATCTGACTGCGGAATCAGTCTTATTAACATGCTGTCCTCCAGCACCTGATGCTCTAAATGTATCAACTCTTAAATCATTTTTATCTATACTTACCTCTGCAAGATCGTCTTGTTCAGCCAGAACGGCAACAGAGCAAGCAGAAGTATGAACTCTTCCTTGCGACTCTGTAGTCGGAACCCTTTGAACTCGATGAACACCGGCTTCAAACTTCAATTGCATGTAAACATCTGAGCCTTGTATTCTGGTCACAAGTTCCTTAAATCCTCCATGGTCTCCTTCTCTTACACTGACCACTTCTAATTTCCAATTATTTCTTTCAGCAAGCCTGGAATACATTCTAAAAAGATCTCCAGAGAACAAAGCAGCCTCATCGCCACCTGTACCGGCCCTAATTTCTAAAAAAACATCCTTAGAATCATCAGGATCCTTGGGGAGAAGTAATCGTTTAAGTTCTATTTCAAGATCTTCTATGATCTTTTTTAAGTCATCATATTCAACCTCAGCCATTTGCTTAATTTCTGGATCAGAATCCTTCATAAGTATTTTTGCTTCTTCGATATCCTCTTCAGCTTTTTTAAGGCCAATAAAAGCAGTCACCAAAGGAGATAAATCTGAATATTCCTTGGAAAGTTTAATATACTCGACTTGGTTAGAAGTTACGTCAGGTTGACTTAAAAGTGCCTCTATCTCTTCATATCTTGAAGAAACTTCACCTAATTTATTTAAAATACTCTCTATCATTTATTTAAATGTTTGCCGATAATGATGTTAATGAAACAAATACTAAGTTTTATTTCTAATCTATTACTCATATCAGCATTATATCTTTTTGCAGGCTGTGCATCAGTTTCGATAGAACCTCAAAAATTAAATGAAAATATTACTAGTATTAATGAAAACTTTACAATAAAAGGTAAGTTTAAGCTTTCATTCAAGGATAGCAAGGAGACAGGCTATTTCACTATCGAGAAATATAAAAGTACTGTTTCAATGACTCTTGGGAAAAACTATCTGCTTCCTGAAAAAGATTTTTTTTTAGATCTAAGGGAAAGCTTTCAATTAGTTGAGTTTTTAGATACCGAGAAAAATCAAATTAGACTTCCCAATGTGCCAGTACAAAGTTTTCTTGAATTATTTTTAGGCATTAATAATTTTAATGCCAATAACGCCAATAACGAAGAGTTAGATATAAATTTAGAATATGAAGCAGACTTTAATTATCCATCGAAGGTCTTTATTTCAACTAAAGAATTCGAGCTTATCGTTTTAGTTAAGAATATATGGAAGAGTTAAGATTACAAGCACCTGCAAAGATCAATTTACATCTTCAAGTGCTGAATAAACGCCAAGATGGTTTTCATAATATTTCCTCGTTATTTACTCTCATAGATTTATGTGACACTTTAAGTTTCAAAAAAAATAAAAAAGATATAGAGCTTATAGAGTCAGAACCTTTTGAAAATAATATTGTCCTGAAAGCAGCCAATTTAATAAAAGAATATTGCTCTGTTGAAGAAGGAGTAAGAATTGAGTTGAATAAAAATATACCCGATCAAAAAGGTTTGGGAGGAGGAAGTTCGGATGCAGCATCTACCTTGATAGGTCTAAAAAGGTTTTGGGGACTAGATATCTCCAAAAAAGAATTACTTGATCTGGCACTCCAACTCGGCTCTGATGTTCCTTTCTTTGTCTTTGGAAAGACGGCATGGGCAGAAGGTAGAGGTGAAATTTTAAAAGAGTTTGACTATAAAGATAGGTTCTTCTTATTGGCTCTTCCGGAAATAAAAATAAGCACAAAATACGCCTTCAACGAGCTATCACAATTGAAAGAAGTAACTCCAAAAAGGCCTAGACCTAAGACCGTTGAATACTATAATTCGTTTGAAGGATGGTTAAGAAAAACAAAACCTGAAGCGGATAATATCTTTAAGGAATTAGAATCAGTAGGCGTTCCTAGATTATCTGGAACGGGATCAGCTATCTTTATGGAATATGAAAACTTAAACGAGGCAAAGTTAGCAAAAAAACGTTTTCCTGAATTAGTTTTAACAAAAAGCTTAGAACGTTCCCCATTAATGCAAATAATAGAATAAAATACGCGAATTATATGTTTGGGGTGTAGCCAAGCGGTAAGGCAGCGGCTTTTGATGCCGCCATGCGCTGGTTCGAATCCAGCCACCCCAGCCAAGTTTAGGTGCTTAAAATGATGAATTCTTCTCGATCTGGTCTAGTCCTTTTCTCAGGAAATGGTAATACTCATTTGTCTAATAAAATAGCCGAGCAACTAGGCATGAAACTTGGACAGGCAAAAGTCACTACCTTTAGTGATGGTGAAATAAGTATTAGTGTAGAAGAAAATGTAAGAGGAAAAGATGTCTTCTTAATTCAACCAACATGTGCTCCTGCAGGCGATAATCTTCTTGAGCTTATAATCATGGTTGATGCTCTTAGAAGATCCTCTGCTGGAAGAATAACAGCAGTAATTCCTTACTATGGCTATGCTCGTCAAGACAGAAGAGTAAGATCTGAAAGAGTACCTATTAGTGCTAAGGTAATGGCGGATATTCTTGAAAGGTCTGGAATTGATCGCGTACTTACAGTTGAACTTCACTCAGAACAGATTCAAGGCTTTTTTGATATTCCAGTAGATAATGTTTATGGAACAAAAGTAATGAGAGATGATATTCTCAAAACTAATTCCGATAATAAATTAGTCGTCTCTCCTGATGTTGGAGGAGTGGTAAGATCAAGGGCATTAGCTAAAGTATTAGGACTTTCTGATTTGGCAATAATTGATAAGAGAAGAGATGAGGCCAATCAATCGCAGGTTATGAATGTCATTGGGGATGTGTCGGGAAAAGAGTGCATCATAGTAGATGATATAGCTGATACAGCAGGAACATTATGTAATGCTGCCGATGCATTAAAAGAAGAAGGTGCTGTTAAAGTATCTGCTTATATTGTCCATCCAGTATTGTCAGGTAATGCAATTGAAAAAATTTCACAATCAAAGCTTGATCAATTGGTTGTAACAGATACTATACCGCTCTCAAAAGAGGCGCAAAGCTGCAAAAAAATAAGAATTGTAACTATGGCACCTACTTTGGCTGAAGCAATTAGGCGAGTAAATAATGAAGAGTCTATAAGTGCAATGTTCTTATAGCGGAGAAAGATTATGTCAGAACAAGTAAATTTAAATGCTGTTGGAAGAGAAACAGATGGGAAATCTTCTAGCAGACAACTAAGAAGGAATGGTTCGGTACCAGCAATAATATACGGTGGTGATAAAGATCCTCTTAGAATATCTATTCTAGAAAAGGATATAACAAAAGCATCTGAAGTACCTGGTTTCGCAACCCAAATATTGAATATTAATCTTTCTGGAGATGAGCAGAATGTTATTGTAAAAGAAATACAAAGACATCCAGCAACTCAACGAGTGCTCCATGCTGACCTTTTAAGAGTTAATCCAGATACAAAAATTAGTCTTTCTGTTCCGGTGCGTTTCATCAATGAAGAAATTTGCATTGGTGTAAAAATGCATGGTGGAGCTATTTCACGTTTAATCAATAATATAGATATCAATTGCTTAGCCTCTAATCTTCCTGAATATTTAGAAGTTGATGTTGCAGAGCTGGATGTTGGAGATTCTGTCTTTTTGTCTAGCTTAAACTTGCCTGAAGGAGTCGAAATACCTTCTCTGGCGTTAGGAGAAGATCGAGATCAGGCAGTTGTGTCCATCACTGAAGCTAAAGTACTGGATATTGAGCCAGAGATAGTTGAATCTGAGGGTGAAGATGATGCTGCATCTGATGACTCAGATGGATCAGATAGCTCAGATGAGTCTAGCGATTAATCCTTAATCTCATTTCCATGGAGCCACTTTTAATTGCAGGGTTGGGAAATCCTGGGGATCAATATATCTCTACAAGGCATAACGCAGGTGCAGATTTAATTAATCTCATTTGTGATAGATACTCTCTTTCTCTTCAGAAAGAAAATCAGATTCATGGATTGTATGCGCTATACGAAAGTGAAAAATGCAAAATAATATTTGTAAGACCATCTACATATATGAATGAAAGTGGAATATGTATTTCAAAAGCTAAGAAATATTTTGGGTTAAAGACAGAACAAATACTGATAGCCCATGATGAATTAGATTTACCTAATGCAGAAATTAAACTCAAAGAATCTGGTGGTCATGGTGGTCACAATGGTCTTCGAAATATTATAGATCAACTTCAAGGCGATAAATCTTTCAAAAGATTAAGAATTGGAATTGGTCATCCAGGGAAAGATAAAGATGTTGTATCTTATGTTCTAAAGAAGGCTCCTGCCAAAGAAAGGCAGCATTTGATTGAGAGCCTTTATGATTATTTAGATATAGGAGAGAAAATTTCTCAAGACGGATGGCAGAAGACTGTAATGAATTATCACTCAAAAAAGGAGGAGTCTAATGAGTCTTAAATGTGGAATTGTGGGCTTGCCTAATGTTGGTAAATCTACTTTGTTTAATGCCTTAACTGCAGCAGGCATAGAGGCTCAGAATTTCCCTTTTTGCACTATTGAACCAAATAAAGGTATCGTTGCCGTACCAGATCCTAGATTGGACGAAATTTCAGAAATTGTAAAACCAGAAAAGAAGATTTCAACTACTACCGAGTTTGTTGATATCGCAGGATTAGTAAAGGGTGCATCTGAAGGAGAAGGTTTAGGAAATAAGTTTCTGTCCCATATAAGAGAAACTCAAGCAATTATTCACGTCATAAGATGTTTTGAAAATCCTGATATTACTCATGTACATGATGAAGTTGATCCGGTTATTGATCTAGAGACAGTTGAGACAGAACTTTTACTTTCAGATATAGAAACTTTGTCTAATGCATTATTAAGACTAGAAAAAGCGTCTCGTTCTGGAGATAAAGAAATTGCAATCCAAAAGAGTAAATATGAAAGCCTGTCAGCTGAACTCAGTTCTGGTGTTTTGGGTAGAAATTCGGAAACATTCATTAAAGATCCAAATGTTTTTAAGGAATTAGGACTTATCACAGTTAAGCCCTGCCTATACATAGGTAACGTGGAAGACTTAGATGCAGAAAATGCTCTCTTAAGTCAGCTAGTTAATTATGCGCAAGAGAGAGATTCGATTGTTCTTCCTATGTGTAATCAACTAGAGGCTGAAATTGCAGAATTAGACTTTGAAGAAGGCTTAGAGTTCTTACAAGACATGGGACTAGAAGAACCAGGTCTCAATAAACTCATAAGAGAGAGTTATAAGATGTTATCTTTAATTACATATTTCACAGCTGGAGAAAAAGAAGTGAGAGCTTGGACCGTCAAAGAAGGTTCTACGGCACCAGAAGCTGCGGGGGTTATTCATACTGATTTCCAAAAAGGATTCATAAGAGCTGAAACAACAGCTTTCAGTGACTTTATTGATCATCAAGGAGAATCTGGTGCTAAGGAAGCTGGAAAACTCCGGTCAGAAGGTAGCGAGTATATAGTCAAGGATGGAGATATAATGCATTTCAGATTTAATGTGTAATAGATACTCGACTTTATCTATACTCATCACTAAAATTCGCCACAGGGTTGTGTAGCTCAGCTGGTTAGAGCGCGGCATTCATAATGCCGAGGTCGGTGGTTCAAGTCCACCCACAACCACCAATCCCTTATAAATATTTACTAAAGAAAAGATTCTGCATTTCTGCTACGGATCTTCCATATCCACTTTGTGAATCGAAAGCATGCTCTTCTTCAGAAAATATATGCAATTCTGTAGGAATCTTCAAATGCAATAATTTCTCATATAAATCAGTAGAGTCTGATAATTTTACAACAGAGTCTGACGAACCATGTATCAGTAATGTTGGCGGAAAATCTGTATCCAATTGCAATAATGGACTTGCTTTATTATATTCTTCTTGCGAAGCTTCTGGCCCCATTAGGGCTTTATAGGCATCAGAAATAGGATCAGTATTTTCATACTTTCTTATTTGTGTAGGCGGATAAATTGCACAAATAGCTTTAACACTAGAATCTACATGATTATCACCACCCTCTCCTTCGAAGCTTTTATCTACATCATTCAGAGCAGACATCAAAGCAAGATGACCACCAGCTGAATTACCCGATATGCCTATTCTATTTGAATCTATATTAAGCTCTTCAGAATTTGCTCTTAAGTATCTAATCGCACAATTTACATCCTGTATTTGAGCAGGCCATATTTGCTCTTGTGATAATCTATAGGAGGAACATAAGCATAAAAAGCCTTCCCTAGCCAAAAGAATGGCATAACCCTTCAGCTGATCCTTATTCCCTTCTCTCCAACCGCCGCCATGGACAAATAAAATTGCAGCCCCATTAGATTTATTGTTGGGTGGAATATACAGATCGGCTAAAAGTTCTGAAGAACTCTCAGAACCTATTTTAATATTTTCTTTTATGTTTACTAATTTTTCCATTTTAAAAAAAAAGGCATCCTTAGATGCCTTTTTATAAAAGTCCTTTTTAAGTTGATCTAGAATTCCAAACGCTTAATATTATT
>Ga0257110_1001682_pt1 | contig 10419 bp, 4 predicted proteins | sample LP_taG_7_FD_190184 | JGI IMG/M metagenome (GOLD analysis project Ga0257110, IMG submission 190184) | Marine microbial communities from Northeast Subartic Pacific Ocean, Canada - LP_J_2015_P26_10m | ecosystem: Environmental > Aquatic > Marine > Oceanic | place: Canada: Northeast Subartic Pacific... | reverse complement strand
GCCTCATCCGGCCCCGGGGGGCGGAGGCATGGCGCGGAGGGAGAGCTGCCGGTTGCACATGGCGCGGCCTCGTCACGCAGGCTGCGCGGCTCGCCGCCTCGCGACGCTCGTCCTGCTGGCGTTTCGCGCGTCCTGCTACGACCGCCCGCGCGTCGTACGCCTCCACCCCGGTCCGCGTCTCGCGGCGCACGCCGAGTACGAGGTGTCGTGGACGGCGACGGACCTCGGCACGGCCGACGAGGCGTGGATCGAGTTCGACCTGAAGCACTACCAGTCCATGGTCAACGACGGCCCGCGCACGGCGCTCTTCCTGGACGAGCTCGAGCGGCGCCTCGCCGCCTACCCGCCGGGCACTGCGACGGTCCTCGACCTCGGCACGGGGCCCTTCGCGCTCTTCGCCAAGGCCGCCGCGCGGCTCGGCGCGCGCAAGGTCTACGCGATCGAGGCCGTGCCCGCGAGCGCGGCGCGCGCGCGCGAGGAGGTGAGCGACGCCGCCAAGTACGGCCGCGAGTTCGCCGAGGGCGTCGTCGAGGTCCTCGAGGGCTTCAGCACGGACGTCGCGCTGCCCGAGAAGGTCGACCTCGTCATCTTCGAGATCGCGGGGTCCATCGCGAGCGAGGAGGGCTGCTACGCGACGATGCGCGACGCGCGGGACCGCTTCCTCGCCCGGCCCGACGACGCGTCGAGCTACATCCCGCACGCGTACCAGACCCTGGGCGCGCCCGCGACGGACCTGTGCCACCACGGCGGCGGCGTCGAGGACCCCGGCGCGCCCGTGCTCCGGGTCCAGTCCGACGACGCGACGCTCCGGCTGCTCGCGGACCCGCTGCTCGTCGAGGACATCGTCTTCTCGGCGCCGCTCCCCGCGCGCGGCGCCGTGCCGCCCGCGTCCGAGCTCGCGTGGGCCGTCGACGGCGCGCGCGTCGACGCCAACGAGGCGCACTTCGCGGGGCTCCTCGAGCCGGACCGCGCGGCCGTCGAGGCCAACGGGTACGACGTCGCGGACCTCGCGCGCGACGTCGCGACGACGCTGACGGGCGTCGCGCTCTGGCCGCGGCTCGTCTTCGACGCGGGCGGCGAGCGGACCTACGAGACGCGGGGGCCGCGCGGCGAGATGCGGCGGAGCCACTGGCCCACGGTGCTCCCGCCGCTCGCGCCGGCGCCGGGCGTCCGCGTCCGGCCCGGCGACGTCCTCACCGCGGCCTGGGAGGCGGACCTCCGCGACGGCGCCGTCGACACGCCCATCGTCTACTCGCTCGCCTGCGACGTCGCGGCGCCGGGAGGCGCCGGCGCGCCCGCGCCGGCGGGCGGCGCCCAGCCCTACGCGGCCTGGGCCGCCGCGACCGACGCCGGCTCCGGCCGCACCTACTACTACAACGCCGAGACCGGGGCGACGTCCTGGGACTGGCCGCCGCGCGAGCCGTGACGCCGGCCGAGTAAGGCGAGCTCGCCCCCGCCGCCTCGCGCGCCGGGCGCGGGCGCGGCCGGGCGTGGCCGGACGCGCGCACACGAGGAAGTGCGAGGAAGTGCAGGGGGGGTGTTACGCCGACGGGCAAATTTGTAAATTTTAAGTAGTTCAACAAAAGTTGACCAAGTTATTGAAGGGGATGCGCGCCCGATGCGTCCGTCCGAGGAGGAAGCTGACCAAGTTATTGAAGGGGATGCGCGCTCGACCGAGCGCCCTTTGGCCGGGGAAGGGAGGTGGGGAGGCCGCCGCGGAGAGACCAGAGCGAGTAGGCGCGGGGCCGCGGCAGCTCCTCGACGAGCGCTCGCCATTGCAGCAACCGCGACCGTCGACGCTCTCGCCGCCATGGTTTCGGTGCACCGCCGGCTCGTCGCGCTGTGCGTCGTGGGCGTCGTGGGCGTCGCGCGCGGGCGGGAGACGCGCCTGGCGAAGGCGTCGGGACCGCCGTCCTTCTTCCTGCAGGACGCGGCCGCCGACGGCCTCTGCCTCGGCGACGGCGCCTTCAAGCGCTGCGGCATCGACACGCTCTGGTACGTCACGGGCAGCGCGGGCGCCTACAGCATCCACAAGCGCAAGGTCGACGACGTCGACGAGGACCTGTGCCTCGACCGCGCGAGCTGCGACCTGCCCGAGTCCGCGCTGCGGCTCGGCAACTGCAAGCACTGCGGCGCGACGCGGTGGAACATCGTCGGCGACGCGGAGGCGGGCTACGCGCTCAGCGAGGACGGCGGCGAGAACTGCGTCGTCCGCGAGGGGCTCCGGGCCCGCGTCGCGCGGTGCGCGCTCAAGACGCACGTCGCGCTGTCGCTCCAGTTCGCGACGGCGGCCGACGTCGAGGCCATGGGCGGCGACGGCGCGAAGCTCGTCGGCGCGGCCGGCGACGGCGACGAGCGGCGCGTCCGCGAGCTGCTCCGGGACGGCGTCGCCGTCGACGCGCGGGACTGGGACGGCCTCACCGCGCTCGTCGCGGCGGCCGCCAAGGGCCGCGCGGCGCTCGTCGGCGAGCTCCTCGGCGCCGGCGCGGACCCGGCGGCCGGCGACAAGGACAACATCACGGCGCTCATGGAGGCGGCGATCGGCGGCCACGCCGACGTCGCCGCGCGGCTCCTCGCGGCCGCGCCGGCGTCGCTCGACGCGGCGGCGGCGAGCGGCGTGACCGCGCTCTGGCTCGCGGCGGGCGAGGGCCGGCTCGCCGTCGCCGAGCTCCTCCTGGGGCGCGGCGCCGACGCGTCGAACGCGCGGAGCGACGGCATCACGGCGCTCATGGCCGCGGCGACGGGCGGCCACGCGGCCGTCGTCGCCGCGCTCGTCCGCGGCGGCGCCGACGTCGCCGCCGCCGACCGCGACGGCCTCACGGCGCTCATGAACGCGGCGGAGAACGGCACGGCGGCGGCGGCGGCGGCGCTCCTCGCGGCCGGCGCGGACGTCGACGCGACGTCGGCGACGGGCTTCACGCCGCTCATCGTCGCGGCCGCGGGCGGCCACGACGCCGTCTGCGCCGCGCTCCTCGACGCGGGCGCGGACGTCGGCAGGCGCCACGACGAGGGCGTCGACGCGCTCATGTACGCGGCCGCCGGCGGCCACGCGTCCACGGCGGCGCTGCTCGTCGCGCGCGGCGCGGACGTCGCGGCGACGCGCCGCCCCGCGCGGAACTCGACCGCCGGTTCGGGACGTCCCGACCAAACTTTGCAATTCTCGAGCTCGGTCGAATCGGAGTCGCTTCGGCTGATGCTTGGACGAATCGATCGCTCTCGTCGAGTTCTCGAAGCGCGGCCGAAGAGTCTGGTCCACACCGTTCGACGACGCGCGCGTCGACGTCGGCTCGAAGATTCGAGTTCCGCCCAGGCACCACCACGAGGGCACGGCACTCCTCGAGGCCGCGACGGCGGGCAGCGTCGAGGTCATGGAGCTGCTCATGGCGCGCGGCGCGGACCCCCTCGTCGTCGACGACGACGGCGTCACGGCGCTCATGTCCGCGGCGTCGCAGGGCATGCGCGACGCGACGGCGTTCCTGCTCGCCGTCCCTGGCGCCGAGCTCGACCGCGCGGCGCACAGCGGCGGCACGCCGCTCATGTTCGCCGCCGCCGGCGGCCACCTCGAGACGCTGCGGCTCCTCATCGACGCCGGCGGCGACGTCAACGCCCGGGTCGCCGGCGCGCCGGGCTACGTCGCGTCCGTCGCCGCGCGCCTCGCCGCTCCCGGCGCGGGACGAGCGCGCGAACGCGCCGACTTCGGAGGCTCCGATCTCCGCCGGCGTCCGCTCGCCTCGGCCGATGCTTGGACGAGCGATCGTCCCCCGGAGCGGCCTCGGCGCGCGCGCGCGCCTTCCGGACCGCGCGCGCGCGCGACGCGCGCGTCGAGGCGACGTCGCGTCACCCCGTCCCCGCCCAGGCCGCGGGCGACGCCGACGTCGAGCCGCACAAGGACGACGTCACGGCGCTGCAGGTCGCGGCCCAGGGCGGCCACCTCGCCTGCGTGTCGCTCCTCCTCGACGCCGGCGCCGACGTGCGCGCCGTCGACGAGGAGGGCATGTCCGCGCTCGCGAACGCCGCGCAGAAGAACCACGGCGACGTCGCCTACGAGCTCGTCGCGCGCGGCGCGGACCCGGACGACGCGGGCTTCGTCGACGACGACGCCGTGGCGCACAACCTCCTCTGGGACGCCGTCGCCGCGGGCAACGAGGCCTTCGCGGCGCTGCTCGTCGCCAAGGGCGCGGCCTGCGGCGCCGCCGACGCGCGCGGCTCGACGGCGCTCGTCAACGCCGCGCACAAGGGCCTCAACGCGACGGTCGACGCGCTCCTCGCCGGCGGCGCGGACCCGGCCGCGCGCAACGACGAGGGCGTCGACGCGCTCATCGCCGCCGCGTCCGAGGGCCACGGCGCCGTCGTCGACTCGCTCGTCGCGGCGCTCGCCGCGGCCGGCGCGGGCCTCGACGGCGCGGACAAGGACGGCACGACGGCGCTCATGGCCGCCGCCGTCCGCGGCCACGGCGCCGTCCTCGACGCGCTCCTCGCGGGCCGCGCGGCCGTCGACGCGCGCAACGGCGACGGCCACACGGCGCTCATGTTCGCGTACAACGGCAAGAACCAGGTCAAGACGCTCGAGGCCAAGTACCTCAAGGCCGTTGGCGGCGCGCCCGGCGGCGGGTCCGCCGTCGCGGCCGACTCGAACCTCGAGGTCATCGCGGCCGCGCTCGCGGGCCACGAGGCCATCGTCGCCAAGCTCCTCGCCGCGGGCGCGGACCCCGCGCTCGCGGACAACGAGGGCCACGTCGCCGCGGACTTCGACTACAAGGCCCCCGACGACGAGCCCGCGGCCGGGGCCGGGGGAGAGCTCTAGAGCGGCGCGCCGCAAAAAAAGGCGCCCACACGCGTAAGCGACGGCGCGCGCGCTAGGGCCGCGGCGGCGGCGGCCGCTTCTTCTTGCCGCGCTTCGCGGCGAGCTTGGCGAAGAGCTCGCCGCCCTTCTTCGGCGACCGGGGCCCCCGGAGGGACGCGAGCGCGGCGAGCTCCGCCTGGCCGTCGAACGCCGCGGCCGCGGGCGGCGGCGCCGGCGGCGCGGCGGCCGGCGGCGCGGCGGCCGGCGGCGGCGCGGCGGCCAGCGGCGCGGCGGCCGGCGGCGGCGCGGCGGCGTCCCGCGGCGGCGCGGCGGCCGCGCGGCGGATGAAGTCGGACATGCGGCTCGTCCGCGGCGCCGCGGCGCCGCGGCCGTCGCCGCGGCGGCGCCGGGGCCCCTGGAGCTTGGCGAGCACGTCCTCGGCGGCCGTCGCCGCCTTGAGCGAGTCGAGCGCGTCGCCGACGGCGTCGCGCGCGCGGCCCGACGCGCGGCGCGCGGCCGCGCGGCCGTCGCCCGCGCGCTCGCGGCGCCGCCGCCGCTCGGCGTCGCGGTCGCGCGCGGCGTTGTCGCGGGCGGCGGCGGCGAGGCCGTCGACGAGCGCGCGCACGTCGCCGAAGAACGCCGCGGGCCCGCGCGCCGCCGCGTCGTCGCCGAAGGACGCCGAGAGCGCGGCGAAGCGGCCGTCCGTCGCCGCGCGGCGCCGCCGGAGGTCGTCGAGCGCGCGCGCCGCGCGGTCGCGGAAGGGCCCCAGGGACTCGACGAGGGCGCAGCCCGGCGCGGGGTCCGCCGCGCGCGCGGCGAGCTGGCCGCCGAGCGCGGCGACGCGCGCGGCGAGGTCCGCGAGGTCGCCGTCCCAGGACTCGAGGCCCGCGCGGCCCGCGGGCTCGAGGCCCGGGAGGTCCGCGGCGAGCCGCGCGACGTCGCCGGGGCCGCCCCAGGCCGCGAGGTGGTGCAGGAGCGTGGCATCCGCGCGGTCCGCGGAGCTCTTGACCTGCGCGAGCTTGGGCAGCGCGTCGAGCCGGAAGCCGAGGGCGCCGCCGCGGCGCGTGCCGCCGTTGAGGTAGTTGCCGAGGCGGAGCACGCGCTCGAGCCACCGCGCGAGCGCCTCGGACCGCGACACCTCCTCGCAGGCGACGGTCACGGCCCGGAGCCGGCCGTCGAGGGCCTCGGCGGCGGCGTCGAAGCGGTGCGCGAGGACGAGGCCCTCGAGGCGGGCCCGGAGGTCCGGCACGGCGCCGAGCGCGCGGAAGAACGCCTCGCAGGGCTCGAGCCGCGACTCGTCGCCCCGGAACTCGGCGCAGGCCGCCGCGTCCTCGGCCGACGGCGCCGCGCCGAGCACGAGCTCCATCTTGTGCGGCGGCAGCACCTCGAAGTCGCACGCGAGGACGGCCGCGCGGACGGCCGCGGGCGCGACGCGGAGCTTCGCGAGCGCGATGGCGACGTTCTGCGCCGTCCGCGCGTCGACGAGGCCCACGCGCTTGCCGGCCGCGGCGCCGTCGCCCGACGGCGCCTCGGAGGCCCGCCGCGCGGCGCGCTCCTTGCGGAAGTCGCGCTCGAGCGCGTCGACGTCGACGTCGAGGCCCTCGTCGCTCAGGTTCCGCCACACCGTCGCCGACGCCGCGGCCGCGTCGATCTTCGACCAGAAGAGCGCGCGCATGGGCACGCGAGGCGCCGGGTTCGGCCGCGCGGGCGCCGCGGGCGCCGCGGGCGCCGCGGGCGCCGCGGGCGCCGCGGGCGCGGCGCCGCCGAAGAGGGCCGCGGGGTCGAGGCCGTCGGCGCGCGCGCCTGGGTGGGAATCGACCGCCGGTCCGGGGAGCCCCGACCAAACTTCGAAACTCTCGAGCTCGGTCGCGGGTCGACGTGGCTGAGTTTCGGACGAGTCGTCGCCTCTCGTCACGTTCTCGGCGTGGAGCGCGCGCGCGAAGCGGCGCCGCCGCGTCTCGTCCGAGTCGTAGGCGCTCCTCCGGAACTCCGAGTGCTTCGGGCGCTCCGCACATGGCTCGCCCGCGACGACGGAGCACGTGCCCGCGTCGCACTCGTACCAGCGAGACGGCCGAACGCGCGCGCGTCGACGTCGCGTCGAGGGTTCCGTTTCGGCGCGGGCGCGCGCGCGCCTCGACGGCGCCGCGGGGCACGTGCATCGCGAGCATCTTGACGTACTTGGCGTAGCGGGGGTCCCCGGCCGGCGGCGCGGCGGCGGCGGGAGGGGAGACCGCGGCGGGCGCGGCGACCGCGGCGGCGGGCGCGGCGGCGGGCGGCGGCGCGGCGGCGGCGGCGGCCGCGAGGCGCGCGGCGAGGTCCGCGGCGACCGCGTCGCTGCGCGCGGCGGCGGCGGCGCGGTCCGAGAGCGCCTCGATCGCGCGGTCCTTGGCCGCGACCTCGGCGCGCGCGGCGGCGAGCGCGGCGTCCGCGTCGCTCAGGGCGGCGGCCGCGTCGATCGCGGCGCCCGCGTCGTCGAGCGAGGGCGCAGGCGCGCCGACGACGGCCGCCGCCGCCGCGCGCGCCACGGCCCCGAAGGCCGCGCGGCCGGCGGCGCGCGACAGCGGGCAGGCCGCGAGGCTCCGGAGGAGCGCGAGGAGCTCCGACGCCGCGCCCGCGGCGGCGAACGCGCGCGTCGCGGCTTCGAACACGGAGGCGGCGTCGTCGAGCCCCACGGCGCCCGCGGGCCCGGCCCGCGCGCAGGCCGCGCGGTCGTTGTCGAAGACGGCGTCGAAGACCTGGAGTTGCACGTCGAGCTCGACGGCGTCGTCCGCGCCGCCGTCGCCCGCGCCCTCGGCGACGACGGCGTCCTTGAGCGCGGCCGTCGCGGCGAGCACGCCCGCGGCCACGAGGTCCGCGCGGACGGCGACGCGCCGCTCGAGGCTCGGCGCGCCGTTGACGAGCGTGTTCACGAAGAGCATGACGTCGCGGCGGAACGCGAGCCCCCGCGCGCCGGCGCCGAGGAGCTCGACGACGGCCTCGAGCGGCGCGCCGTCGCCCCGCGCCGCGGCGAGGTCCTCGAGCGCGCCGAGCGCGGCGTCGTAGCCCGCGTCGCCGGACACGGCGAGCACGGCGAGGAGCTCGAGGGCCTGCGTGCACGCGCCCGCGTCCGTCCCGCCGAGGCACGCGGCGACGGCCGCGACGCGGCGCGGCGACGCCGCGACGAGCGCGAGGCCGCCCGCCGCGCCCGCGAGCGCCTTGCAGCAGCGCAGGTAGCAGGACAGGGCCGCGACCTCGTCGGCGCTCAGCCCGCCGCCGAGCACGTCCGCCGCGTCGTGGCGCGCGAGGTCCCCGACGAGCCGGAAGAGGTCGTCGGCGACGCTCCCGGCGAAGCACGCCTCGACGCCCGCGCCGTCCAGCGCCTTGAACGGCGCCACGAGGGCCTCGGCCTCGCTCGCCGAGAGCGTGTCGCGCCGCAGCACCACGCCGAGCCCGTCGACATCCATGATTTCCGCGCCGGACATGTTCGGCTCGCCGTAGTACAGCTGTACACACTACAATTGTATTGTAATGTTGAACCCAACGGAATAGGCGCACACGCTGGACACCTCCGCCGCGACGGCGAGGGGGCGGCCTCCGGCCGCCGCCTGGCTCGGTTCGCCGAGGTACCCCGCGAACCCCCGTGGATAAGCGCACCCACTGAGGGGTGTGCCGGGCTGCCCCGCTCCCGAGTCTTGGCCGACGGCCCGTGTGCCCGGGTCTTGCCGCTGCCCGTTTTGGCCGTCTTGCCGCGACCCTTGCCGCTACCCGTGCCGATGGCGGACGCATTCGCCCACGCATCGGGTATGGCCCAGAGCCACGCGAGCCACAGCGTGAGCGGTCGCGAGGAGGCGGCGCGCTACATCAAGGCGCAGCCGAAGCCGGCCTACGAGGTGCTCTACCCGCCTCGGTCGCGTGTGCTTCTCCACCGGGAACAAAAAATGCACGTCGCCGGCGGCGTCCACCGCGTCGACTACGCGCTCGTCGAGGACTCGGCGTCCGGGGTCCTCGTCGCGAGCCCCTACGACACGTCGCAGCGGCGGCCGCTCCGGGCCATCTTCCTCTCGCTGCCGCGGCTCTACGAGGCCCTGGACGCCCTCGACGAGAAGCCGTGGACGCGGCACGCCGGGGCCGAGGCCCGCGATAGGACCGTGTGCAAGTTCGTCGTCGGCCGCCGGGCGAGAAACGGCACTGTTCAAGACGACTTCAATATTACATGTATTCGAGCAGGTTCGACATGAGTTTTCGACTGTCTGACGACGAGAGAAAAGGACTCGTCCAAAACCAGCCGACGCGACTTCGATTCGACCGAGATGGAGACGTTTGAAGTCTCGCCGGGCAAAGCCATCCTCACTGGTTGTGCGCCACGCAGGTCGGCCGGCTCCAGTACGCGAGCGAGGTTGCTTGGCCGGTGCTCGAGGGCTCTCACCCGGCCGCGGCGGCACTGCCGCCGGGACCCGGCGCGCGCTTCGTGCCGCGGTCCGGCCCGGACGGCGCGGCCGACGGCGCGCTCGAGGTGCCGCAGCCGGACGACTTTGACGCCGGAGACCTCGCCGTCTTCCCGGAGAAACCGCTGCTCCTCGCCGCCGCCGCGGCCGCCGCGGGCCTCGCGCCGGCGCCCGCGGAGCCCGCGGAGCCCGCGGAGCCCGCAGAGCCCGCGGAGCCGCCGGCCGCCGCCGCGGAGCCCCCCGCGGAGCCGCCCGCGCCGGCGGCGACCTCCCCGGCGCCGGAGCCGCCCGCGGAGCCGGCCCCGGCGCGACCCGCCAAGACCAAGGGCGGCCGCGTCGCGCCCGCGGGCGGCGCGAGGAAGGCTGCGCCGGGCAAGAGTGGCCGGCGCGTCGCGCCCGGCTAAGAGGCGCCGGCCTGTATGTAGCGAAAGCGCCGGCAGGCGACGCGTATGGGCGACTGCGCCGCTACTACGGCACTCCAGGCCAGCCTCGGATCGCCGAACGGCGTGTTGAAACGTCAACGTTAACGGGGCACCCCCCCGGGCGGCCCGCGGGCGCCACCAAGTCGGGACTCGGCTTGGAAACCACTAGGTCGCGAGGGAGACGCGGCCCTCGTTCGCGGCGCGCTCGAAGGCCTCCCGGTAGAGCTTCGACTTGGCGACGTGCTTGCGGAGCTGGCCCTCGCCGGCGAACTGCCTCTTGGAGACGAGGCAGGCGATCTTGCCAGAGTCGGTGTGGTAGACGACGGGCTTGCCGTCGAGGCGGACGCGCGCGAGCTGGTCGTAGTCGAGGCCGACGGCGAGGAGGTGAGAGAGGGCCGTCGCCGGCGCGGTCCGCGCGGGGCCGTCCGCCGGGGGGACCGCGCGGGGGGCGGGCGCCGCGGCGGGCTTGAGGCCGAAGGCGATGGGCCCCGCGGGCGCGGCGCGCGGCGGCGGCGGCGGCGCGGGCGCGCGCGGCGGCGGCGGCGCGGCGCGCGGCGCCGGCGGGGGCGCGGGCCGCGGCGCGGCTTCCGGCGGCGCGGGGCTCGGCGCGGGCGCGACGCGCGCGAAGGGCGGGTCCGCCCCGGGGGTGTGGTAGTAGTAGGCCCGCTCGTGCGCCTGCGGGGGGGGGGGCGCGCCGCGCTCGGAGCCCGGATCCCCCCCCCCCCCCCCCCCCCCCCCCCCCCCCCGCGGGGCGCGGGGGGGGGGCGCCGGGGCGGGCGGGGGGGCGGGG
>Ga0257110_1001681_pt1 | contig 10420 bp, 7 predicted proteins | sample LP_taG_7_FD_190184 | JGI IMG/M metagenome (GOLD analysis project Ga0257110, IMG submission 190184) | Marine microbial communities from Northeast Subartic Pacific Ocean, Canada - LP_J_2015_P26_10m | ecosystem: Environmental > Aquatic > Marine > Oceanic | place: Canada: Northeast Subartic Pacific... | reverse complement strand
TGCACCTAATGATAATTATCAATGGGCGTATGGAGCACCAAATCAAACTGATTTTATGCAATCGCGTGTAAATGCTTCGGCAAAAATATCCAATGTTCTTCCTTTTGAACAAGAAAAAGTGGGTCCTGGGTTAAATATGGGATATGGAACAGAAGGTTCCGGTGGATATAATTCAGGTATGGCAAATCGTGATTCATGGATGCCAAAAACTGTAGATGAAATGCGTGTAAAAACAAATTCAAAATCATCAGGAGTTGGATTATTCGGTCACGAAGGCCCAGCAGTTAGTTCTATTAAAGAAATGGGTTCCATTGGTAAATTAGAGAAACATCGTCCCGAACGTTCTTTTGAATTGGGTCATGATCGTGTCATGACTACTACAGGTATTGAAAAGGGTGTCACACTTCGCCCAATCCAAGAAGATCGTTATACAAATCGTCCTGAAACCACAACTTCCTATACAGGTGCTGCTGGATCAAACAATGAAGGTGTTTTTATAGATGGTGAGTACATGCCTTCTAAACATATTGATCTAGGAAGTATCCCTCTTTCTGTTGCTAATGCGGTTGGTCATGGTGGAGCAACAGATGGCGATTATGGTATTAAATCTCAAATGAAATACAATAACAATCGTAGTGCGAATCATCAAACAGATTATTTCGGCGCTTTTAGTGGTGCCATTGGATCTGTAGTATCACCATTATTGGATGTTTTGCGTCCTTCCCGAAAGGAAAATACCATTGGTACATTGCGACCTTATCAGAACGCAGGAACTACTGTAACACAATCCTATATTTTTAATCCGGCTGATCGTCCAGCAACCACATTACGTGAAACCACCGAAAATTCAAAATTCCATATGAACGCTGGAAATTCTACATTGAATAAAGGTGGATATACAGTGGCAAGTGTCCAACCAATTGACAATAACCGTATGAATCAATCCGATTATTATTATGCGGGTAATGCTTCTGCCGGTGCTGGAACAAAAGAGGCTCGCCCCTATGACGCTGAATATAGACAACGTAATAATGATGTAAAATCGTCAACAATTAAAGGACGCATGGTTCCTGGCAACATGTCCATGATGAATCATGAAGTGAATTACCAAACAAAGGACATGACTAATCAATTATCAAATGGCAGAGCACCTTTACCTGGACAACGTCAAGGACCACCTAGTTTGGACACAATGGGACATTTACAAGGAAAACTTCATTTACCATCTGAATTGCCAAATAATCGCAATGGAAATGAATTAATATCTACATTAAAACAGAACCCGTATGCTTTAAGTATTACTGGTTAAAATAAATTATAATGATAATATAGTTTTTTATAGTATCATGCCGTTTTTCCCAAAAGATAAAATAATGCTTATCCACATTCCAAAAACAGGAGGAACCAGTATTGAAAAATATTTCGCAAAACGTAATAACATTGAATTAAATATAGATTTCATATATCACCGATATTACGAACAATCTATTCAAAAGGAATTCGAAAAATTAAAAAAAACGTGGAAACAAATTATGAATGAAAAAACAATACATTTAGAAAAATCGCAATTTCAAGGACTTAAAAGTCGTAAAAATTATATAGGAAATGATGATTCTAGTAATGACGGAGAAGAGTTACAGAACATGAAAGAAAATTTGCCTGAATATAAAGCGTTTAAAAAAATACGATTGTGTAAAGAATTGAAACATTCGCTACAACATATGACATGGATTGAATTATGTAATTACAAGCATATATTATTTGAACAAGGTTTTCATCACATATTGTCACGTAATCCATATGAACGTAATGATTACGAAATTATCAGTATTGTTCGAAATCCCTATGATCGAGTTATATCTGAATTGCTATTCCGCGGTATTATTGATAATAATACAATTCGAAATCCACAAATTGTGTCCAATAAATTAAAAAAATATTTTCAATCAATGGACATGTTCGATAATCATAAATTGCCTCAATATTTATTTTTAATTGATGAATCTGGCGACTTAATCCAAAATCTTATAATTTTACGTACAGAAACATTAACGCAAGATATGCATAAACTTGGTTATATTGATTTTAATCATAACTTCCAAGTGTCTAACTGTAAATTTCCTCATGGAAAAACGAAATATAGTAAAGCATTAAACCAAGAATCAATAAAAATGATTAATGAATATTACAAACGTGATTTTGAACTATTTGATTATAAATATTTATGAAAACAACCTGGTCATGATTACTGCTTCCTTATTTTCACTCGGTTTTTGGAATAATTGGTACAATACGTTATTATCGCGGAATCGTATTGTATATTGCTGTTGCGTTTGGTTTCTACCAATACGTCCCATTGCTTGAATTGTCTTTTGCTGTGTCATGTTGGTCAAATCTTTTCCAATATATCCATGACAAAACTGGTAGTTTGTACCATAAATATAATCAGATGATGCTAATATAATATACAAATGTTGTTCATATGCAAGTTTTTTCATAATTTCCATGTATTTATGATTTGCTGTATTTTCATCAGTAAACATACCAATGCCTAGTAAGAGAAGCATCTTCATTTGGTCAGAAACATCGGTTGCCATGATTTGGCAAACATCCTCGTCGGAAATGTTAGGTTGAAATGCGTCTTCTTTGACCGATGATTGCCACAACATTTGATGTTCTTTTGAATTTGGAATATACACTTGTTCCAAATTAATAACACTAATTCTCGACTGTAAATTGCCAATAATATTATGTAATTTCGCAATTTCTGGATTTAATTCGGTGTCACGGTTGGCAATTTTACTTCCTTTTTTTCCCTTACCTTTCTTGTCATCATCGCCTTTATTCATCATTTTTTCTTTTTTCATTTGTACTTCTTCTAATTTGGTCTCTGCGTCTGTTAATTGTTCTTGAATATGTGTATTGTTCGCAATTTTTTGACTAATCAATTGAAATACGCGGTCTGGTAAATTCGTTTGTTTAATATAATATTTCGCAATATTTTCAATGTTATTTGCTAAATAAATTGTTGGACCATCAGTGAGTGTTTGTGCGTCACTTGTAGTAATATGTAATCCTGTAATAGTTGCTGGCGCTTGTGATTTTACAGACGATGTAACTGATGGATTTACGCTTTGTGTTCGCATTAAATTTCCACCCGCACTAGGACCTTGTTTCGGTTGTTCCATGCTATAAAACTTTTTCAATGGTTTATCTGGATACAATTTACTCCTCTGATTGTCAGATAATTGCTGGTATATAGACAACCATTTATCTTCATCAATATGTTGTAGCAAACGTAAATAATACAATTTCAAATTGTTCATCGTGACTTCTGAAATATTGTGTTCAAAATATTCCTCCATTTTGAATTCATCAGGAATTGAATGTTCTTTATGACACAATTCAATAAATCGAATAACTTCAATTAAATCAAAATATCGCAACATAGTTTTGTTACGATTACAATGGATTACACTTTTTTGTAGGTCATTATAATCTTCATAAAGTAAATGTGGAACTACAGACTTACACTCTTGATTTAACAAAGCAATTGATTTTCGACAATCAAAACTAGATATTGTTTCAATTTCAGCATTGTTAAACTTTTGGCGAAATGACACCAATGTATCTTCAATTTCATCTTGATGAGGCAACGTTGCACATGACAAAACTACCTTCGATATTTTGTTTTCCTTCCATACATTTTCAATCAACTCGTGAAGAGGGTGTTCATCATAGTCCATGGAAATCGTCGGTTCGTCCCAGTAAGTGATCAAATCATAATCTTTAGATGTGTTTTTCAATGTTTTCAAATATTCTTTTTTTTTTTGTAATTCGTGAACTTTTGTTTTACAGTTTTCCATTTGGTCTTCATTATTTCGTTGTTTTGCGCATTTGAACTCATCGTGATAATCATTTATGGATTCTTCTATATCACTAATTGTATAGTCAATTTCAATATCGCGATCACTTTGTTCCGTAAAAGACATCATATAATGCATGGCAATCAAATAAGACTTAATATCACAAATCATGATTTGTACTTTATTACCAACACTATTATCTACCTTTCCGATTCCACCGGAACGTCTATTAATCGAATATTCTGATGCCGCGAAATAGTGAAGACGAATATCATCGGCAGTCTCACAACCAAACGCAATAGCAATTTTTTTATTCATACATACCGATGATTTAGCAAGTGCCAAACCAACATGTCTTGCCGCACAAATAAAGATAATACGGTGTTCTTCCGATAATCCAATAGGTGTCAATGTTTTTCCTGTACCTGTAGGAGCAGTATACAAAACCAATTTTGGAGGCATCAAAGACATTTTTTCAATTCGCTTATCTTTTGGTGCGTCTTTAGGAAGATTGTTTTGAAATATACTATAAATATCCTTTTGGTGATCAAACAATTGAAAGTCCGCATATTTAAGTAAAACCTGGTTTTGCTCAATAAACTGATATGCTTGTGATAATACGTCTTTCATATGTAATTTTTTATTGCTTTGTTGAATAATATAATCTACGAATTGTAATACGTAAACATTCAAATGTTTAATAGACGCTTTTTTGATCTGAATCAAGGTGTACAAATGAAAAGCATATTTATCAGAGCGACAATCCAAATATTTGAGAATTTGTTCGCAATATTTTAGAAGTTCATATTCAAACGCACTTTTGTTTGTTGATCCTTGTTTTTCGTTAATCAAATTAATACGCATAAGATCTCCTTTTTTTAATTTAATTTTCTTGTCTTTTGACTCCACACTAACTTTGTATTCACCACATAGTGAATTATATTTCTTCATGTACTTTCTAATAATACTATCAAAATATTCATTGTACAAATAATAATGTACACCTGAAATAGTAGGATCAATTTTCATGAGTCCCAAGAGTGACAAACTATTATTACGTTTCAAATGAATATCATAATATCCGTCAATAATAAGTTGTAAAATGTTTTTTTCCTCTGACGGTAATGGAATTTCAATGTTATTCCATTCAGTTCTTGATAATTTTCTCTGAGTAAGGTCCATATTTAGTTACTAGATTTATGTTTATGTTTCTATAATCAAAATATAGTAATATAAATTCAATTTTATATTACTTCTAATCGCGATGTATAACGATGTTTTTTATAGCACTCGATTTATCGATCACATTGTTTATTTCTTTATCATTTTTACCTTGTATAGTAATAACATATTGACCGGCAACATCAATATTAAATGGTTTGGATTTGTATTCATCCCAAACATTTATTTCTGGTGTAACAGTATCAAATACTTTATCGTTGATCATTAAATCCATTTCGTTGGCAATGCCGGATTTATCTGTTCCATCACGACCACTTATATAAAATTTCAAAAAATAATTTCCTTCGTATAAATTTACAATGGTGGAAACACTAGAGACATTTTGTAAAGCAATTGCTTGTGATCCTTCTGGATAAGGCGTTTTGAATCCCCATGGTACTGAATTATTTAAAAGAGCTGCTCGTTTTAATGACCATCCAGGTACAAGAGTATTAGATGTATAATAATTGTATGTATTTGGTTCAAGCGTTGGTTTGGAAAAATCATAATTAGGTAATTCCATTGTACATATAAATTTCGATTTTTTTGCGTCGAATTTATAGTCGGTTAATTCTTTTTTCATGTCATTTAATTGTTGTTTCACATTATTAGCTAATGTTTGTGTTTCGCCACTAATCTCCTTTTTTACACGATTCACTGTATCTTGTGTTTTTTGCGCCATTTTCACTTCTTCACTTTGGTCAGGTCCTGAAGATATACCTGCTTCCGTTTGAACATCATAATTAGTACGTGTATCAAATAAATTGCTTAAATCACTAAAATTCACAGTATATGTAGTATTGCCTTCAATAATTTTCTTATTTATGAAGGCATGTGAAAAATATACCATTAGCGAAAATAATAATCCATGTAATATTATATTTTTTGCGTTATTCTTTTTCATGATCGAGAAAAATATGCCCGGTGTAAATATTACAAATAAACATATGACATATAAAACAAATAATAAGTTCATTATATATAATATAAATACAATTATTCGTATATATTTAAATATAAACACAATATATATGAATTTATTTTCATCGCTATTTCATTATGTAATGGCAACTGTGTCTAAATATAATATAGATGAATCACATTCTGTAGGGCACGCTATGAATTGTTTGTACTATTCCAATCAAATATTTGAAATGGAAGTCAAACATAATCCACTCATAAAAGATCAAGAAAATATCATTTATGTATCAGCAGCACTTCATGATATGTGTGATAAAAAATATATGGATAAAGAAGAGGGATTACGAAATATTACTAAATTCATTGAAACATTAGGAAATCAGAATGGACCATTATTAAAAAATGATGATAAATATGTGATAAAAAATATCATTTCCACAATGTCATATTCGCATGTAAAAACTTTTGGATTTCCCAATTTGGGAAAATATCAAAGTGCCTATAATATTGTACGTGAGGCCGATCTATTATGCGCTTATGATTTTGATCGCTGTATGTTATATAATATGTATCAACGTAATGGTAATATGGAAGAATCATTTAATGAAGCTGAAAAATTGTTTCATAAACGTATGTTTAAGCATGATGACGATGGTTTGTTTTTGACACAATATTCCAAACTGAATTACCAGTCTATGGAATTACATGCAAAAGAGCGGATTGAAAATTGGAGAAAAATGTTGAAAAAGACGTAATAATATGGTGTTTATATTAACCGTTTCCTAAACGTTGGATATGTAATAATGGACTAGGTTTATATAACAAAATGTCGTTTATTTTCGATGTAGTGGGGAATTCTTTATTTGAATAGATGTCTTGTAATAACAACCATTCAAACATTCCACCCACGTAAATATATACTTCGCTAAATCCTAAATCGCACAATTGTTTGTATTTTTTATCACATGTGTCATCGCTCGAATTTTTCCCATATATAATGATTTTAGTTTGAAGTTTATTTTGGTTTAGTAATTGATTTATGGTATGTTCTTCAGTGTTAATTAAAAGTGTGTTTTGTATTAAGCAATTTTGTAAATTATGAAGCATGGTATTAATTAATAAACATTGGTCATTGTGATGAATTCCATATAAAACATCTTCAAATCCTATTTTTATTATTTTTTCTTGTTGAAACCATCGAGAAAACATTTTGGTTATACTAAAATGTTTTTATCTTTTTATATTTTTCATTAAACAAATAACGTTAATCAACGGATAAATCTGGTTCAATTTCATCATCTGAATCATTATTTGAATCATTATTTGAATCATCTGTAGAGACATTATTTGAATCATTATTGGAAACATCTGTAGAAACATTGTTTGGTATGAAAATAGATGAAAGTCTGGAAATGTCGTTTAGTGGAATTGTATTGACACTAATATCATAGTTTGAACTTAATCCGGAAATACTAGTATCTATGAAACTCTGCATTAAGTTATACATTTCTTGTTCTAAATTTTGTTGAATATTGTTGTTTTGGTTGTTTTGAGTAGTTTGATTGTTTTGAGTAGTTGGAGTAGTTGGAGTAGTTTCAGTAGTTGGAGTAGTTTCAGTAGTTGGAGTAGTTTGATTGTTTTCAGTAGTTTGATTGTTTTCTTGTGGTCGATTATTCATAACATCATATCTACATATTGGACATTGATGACTACGACTAAACCAACTCATCAAATTTGTGTGCAAAAATACATGACCACAACCAATAATTTGACATAAAGAATCACCGTTTTGAAAATTTTCTAAACTAATGGGACAGCGTGTTTCATTTATATGTTCTTGCGATTGATTACTATAAGTGAATGTTGTTGTATATTGCTGTATTTGTGCTTGACTTAATGTAGGTGATATTGATTGATTAAATAATGGTTGTGTCCACTGTGAGAAAAAAAAAGAATTATTTCCGTTTTCACGTTGTCTAGTATTGTTAAAGGATGGTCTAGGAATATTTGGTATATTTCGATTTTGATGCGTTTGTCTGTTGCTTTCACTTATACGTAATCGATAATTCATACTATTTACATTGATAAGTCGTAACATTTCTCTTATATTTGCGTGATATTGTAACATATTCGTATTATAATTTATCATTGTTTCGTAAATTGTGTCCAATTGACGATTCACATACCGCATAGAAGGACTCGGATTTACATTTGATTGTTGAGTCATATTATTTCTGTTATTTCGATTAGTATTATTAGTATTTGTACGAGAAGGATTAGTATTATTTATATTTGGATATTGTGAAAAGAAATTATCAGATATGTTGTCTAATATGTCATCTATATTGTCTTCCATAAATAATTAATATAAAGATATTTATCTATATATCTTTAATATCAAATATTAATAATGAATAATATTGATCCAAATAAAGGGTTCACTGGATTAGCAAATTTAGGAAATACGTGTTTCTTGAATTCTTGTGTACAAGCACTTAGTCATACACACGAATTAACACATTTCCTATCTTCCGAAAAATACAAAAAACACATTAATGAATCGTTGCCTGAAAACATTATTATTCAAGAATGGAAAGATTTACATAAAACCATGTGGTCGCAAAATGGTGTAGTATCTCCAAAACGTTTTGTTCATCATATTCAACAACTTGCCGGGACGAAAAATCGAGAATTATTTACGGGGTGGGCACAAAACGATTTGCCAGAATTTTTATTGTTTATGATTGAATGTATGCATAATTCCATTTCAAGACCTGTAAAAATGAATATTACTGGAAAAACAAAGGGTCAATTGGACAAACTGGCAGTGTCATGTTATTCCATGTTAAAGGAAATTTATTCAAAAGAATATTCTGAATTTATGGAAATGTTTTATGGTATATATGTTTCCGAATTGAGTTCTAAAAATGGAAATATTGTACATTCTTTGAGACCGGAAAGTTATTTTATATTAGATCTAGAATTGCCAAAACATAATCCTACATTGTATGATTGTTTCGATTCTTTTACTCAATACGAATATTTAGAAGGAGATAATTCATGGTACAATGAAAAAACAAAACAAAAAGAAGAGGTAAAAAAACGCATCACTTTTTGGTCTCTTCCAAGGGTACTTATTGTTACATTAAAACGATTTTCATTTGATGGTAGTAAAAAACGACAAGATTTAGTGGAATTTCCTTTGAATAATTTAGATTTGTCCAAATACGTGACAGGTTATAATTCAAAACAATACAAATATGATTTATATGCTATATGTAATCATAGTGGTGGTCCAACGGGAGGGCATTATACGGCATATGTGAAAAACATTAATAATGAATGGGTTCATTATAATGACACAAACGTAAGTCGCCATTTAAGTGAAAATAAATTAATGACACCGAAAGCGTATTGTCTTTTTTACAGAAAACAATAATCTTATTTAGGGATATATTTATTGATATGTGTGCACATAAATATATCCAATTCCTATATACAAATATATTTTATCATGGGCAATTTATTTTCAAATACATTTGATGATTCAGAAGTCATTCAAACGGCTCCTTCTGCTAGTTATACGATAAGTCCATCTACTTCTAATAGTACAGTTACTATACCCCCATCTACAACTCAAACTACTCCTAGTTCATCGCCAAATGGTCAATGTCCAGAAGGAACAACTAATACAAATTCAACAACAACAACAACTTCAACAACTTCAAACGCAGTTAGTCCCCCTGCTGCTGTCCCATTTGAAGGAAAAAGTGATAGTGAATTTAAGGATTTTTTAAATGATATATTTAACGCAACTACATACAGTATTTTATTTTGGATTTTAGCAATGTACGTAGCATATAGATTCGGAAATGCGATTTTTGCTAATCGTGGAACGTCTAATGAAACAAGTGGAGTTTCTGCGTATAGTCGAACAATTGATATTGTTTTAGCACTTATGATAATTATTTATTTATTCCAGGGATATTATTATTTAGATCAAAATGATAAAGACAATATATTGGGTTATACAATTCAATGGACTGAAACATGGTTAAATGATCCATGGTCTCTTTTTGAAGTTATTTGGTTTACAATCATTTTCTTTTTAATGGTATATTTACTGAAAGTTCCTATGGATAAAGATGTAAAACCGGTACTAGTGCATTTAGTTGAACATAAAATATGGATTATTTACGCAACATTCGCAATTATATTTTTCTTTAAGTATATTCTCCAAATACCAATTGTGACATTATTATTTAATAATGGATTAGTTAATTATTTCAAGAACGTCCCTCCATTTAGTTCTGATTCACCTGGTATATTTGAGGATATTGAGCAAGATATTTATGGCACATCCACTTCTACTACAACACAAGATACAGTTTTAACACCTGCTCCTTCACCTG
>Ga0257110_1001680_pt1 | contig 10426 bp, 5 predicted proteins | sample LP_taG_7_FD_190184 | JGI IMG/M metagenome (GOLD analysis project Ga0257110, IMG submission 190184) | Marine microbial communities from Northeast Subartic Pacific Ocean, Canada - LP_J_2015_P26_10m | ecosystem: Environmental > Aquatic > Marine > Oceanic | place: Canada: Northeast Subartic Pacific... | reverse complement strand
AATTTAGCCAAATCTAAATACTTCACATCTTTAGTTACTCTGTATAACTTTACAAGACCTATTTCAATCTCTTGATGACCAGGAACTCCATAATTTTTATTTGCACCAAAAACTTCATTAACTAAATCAGCATTTTTGATTGCTACATCTAGAAGTTTTCTATCTCCAGTAGCCTGAAAATTAGCAACTGCTGCCTCATATAGGTGACCTACATTATACAATTCATGAAAAATTTCAAGATTAGACCAACGTCTTGTTCCGGCACTATCTGCTGCTTTTTCAGGATTAATTGTACGGTTTGAATATAGATAACCGTCGTCTTCTTGAGCTGACGCTATTTTAGATATAACCTTATCTAAATACTTTTTTAATTTTGGATTTGGATTTTTATGTAAAGAATAACTGTCACCTTCAATTATTTTGAAAACATCAGAGTCATTAAAAAAAATACCTTCAAATTCTCCTTCCTCTAAACCTCCTGCCTTTGCAAAATTACTAATTCGTCCCGTTTCCTCACTTTTTTTAAAAGTAGCAGGAATTGTAACTTCATCGTTAGTTCTAATACGTTTTTTCCAAAAATTATCTTCAATTTGAACTTCAGTAAATGGTACAGGTTTAATGGGGTAGTCATTAAAAGATTTGTTTTTTGGTTCCTCTAAATCACAACTAATAAAAAATGTAACTATAATTAATGATCGGATTTTAAAAACTATATGTAAATATTTCATTCTATAAGTTTGTAAATGTTTATTATTTCTCTAAACTCAATTTTTTTATCAACTCAACTTCATCATTTTTATAAGGGACACCATTTTTATAAAAAATATCATGAAACCATAAGGCAGGCTCAGAACCGTCAGGAATGGGTTCGTCCCATGCATATTTAGTATTTGATTTACCTGTGACCAAACCCCAGTTAATTGCACCAATTTTTTGTTTTTTCAATATTGGCATAATGTTGCTAAACAGACTATTGTTTCTTCTGGCCATATATTCAGTACACATCATTGGCCTGTTAAATTTGTTCAGAGAGTCAATAGCGTTTTGATGATCCATCTCGTTGTTATAATTATGATATGAAATTATATCTGAATTTTCTAGTTGGAATTTATTTAATACTTCTAAATCTTTGCTCCATACCCCCACAGTCAATGGCTGTTTTGGGTTAACTTTTCTTGCCCATTTAAAAACATTTTTTAATAAAGGTAATGATCTGTTTTTTCGTCCACTATTTCCGGGTTCGTTGTAAAGATCCCATAAAATTATGTTCTCATTATTTTTAAATGTTTTTAAAATATCTGTTACATATTCCTCAAGAATAGGCATTAAATTTTCAGTAGTAAAAAGTAAATCTCCTGGATCCATAATCCAACCAGAATTGTGAACTCCTGGTTTTGGCTCTGGCTGTTTACCTGATTGATAGGTAGAATTCCAGCAATCGTCAAAAAAAACAAATATGGTCGATATACTATGCTTACTAGCAATAGTTAAATACTTACTTATTCGTTTTTTAAATCCATCTCTATCAACTTTCCACGCAGCATGATGAAGATAAACTCTCATACAATTCATACCAATATCAGATGCCCAACCTAATTCCCTATCTATAGTCACAGGGTCGAAGGTATCACCCTGCCAAAATTCTAATTGATTAATTGCCGTGCTAGGATTAAAGTTTGCTCCCCTAAGCCAGGGTAAATTTTTACCCCATTCATTAGCCTTTTCAACTGACCAAACTTCTCCAATTAAGTTATCGTTAGACTGCTCATTATTTTCAGAAGATTTTGATTCGATATTGGCACAAGAATTGATAAAAAATAATAATATTAAAGACCAAAAACTCTTGTGATAAATTTTTATTTTTTTCATTTTAATTTTAAATTTGCGATTTATTAAACGTAAAAAGTTTATCTAAAATATCTTTATTTACTTTAATTATGCTACCATGCAATGCATTCTCGGGGAAGTCAATCTGATCTGAAATATCTTCCCAGTGGATTAGATCTTTTGATTTAACACAACCCATCCTATTACCAGTAGTCAAGTACTTATCAAAATAAACATGCCAATAATTCCCAATCTTGATAGATGATGGACCTTCAGCCCAATAATATCCTGTAATTGGATCAGATACAGGCGAAAAACCCTCAAATAAAGAATTACTTGATGTGACTCTAATGTTTTTTTGAGGAGGATATCTAGTTTCATTTTTCACAAAAAGGATGTAGTCTTCTCCTAATCTATTCAAGGTTCCATCTATTACATTAAAACCCTGATCAAAAAACAATTTTGTATCACTAAAATTCTCGAAATCTTTTGTTGTTGTGAAATATAGACGATGATTGTATGTCAGGTTTAAATTTTTGTTTTTTCCAAATCTTACTGGTGAATGAATATCAATAGAGTCTCCACTATGATCTGTCTCTTCAAATCGTCCTGGAATTGTTGTAGACCAAAAAATAATAAAGTTTTCCGAATCTGAATCATAAAAAATTTCAGGTGCCCAGCAATTTAGGGCAAACTCCTCATGTTTCATCACAGGAATCTCCAATTGATCAGACCAATTAATAAGATCTTTAGAGGAAGAGTAGCCGATTACACGCTCTCTCCAACTTACAGTGTAAACCATGTGAAATTTGTTATCAGGGCCATAGATAATACATGGATCTCGCATGAGTTTGTCATTACCAACAGTTGGTGTAAGAAATGATTTATTGTCATTAAGAATTTCCCATTTATATCCATCTAAACTGTAAGCCAAATGAAGACCATCCTCTCCATTATTAACAAAATAACTGTATAGATATGCTTGGTTTTTTTGTGATATAGATTGTTGAGCAATTAAAAAAAACAAAATTATAAAATGTATTTTTTTGATTCTCATATTTTGGTTTTAGTTATGTGTAAATTTTTTATTTACTCAATTATTAAATTTATAATTCATTGATCAATTATTCCTCTATCAATCATCCACTGGTGACATGTCTTCGGCCAATTCTTGAATGGTAATTCACGGTCCTTAGCAAGGCCTAAACCATGGACACCACTTTGCCAAATATGCAATTCTGCTGGAATGTTATATTTTCTTAAAGACAAATAATATTTAATACTATTTTCAGCAGGAACTCCCTTGTCCTGATCTGTGTGGATTAAAATTGCAGGTGGAGTATCCTCTCTAACTTGAAGTTCATTTGAGAAATAGGTTATGTATTCCTCGTTTGGAATTTCTCCCAGTAACTTTTTTCTTGACCCCATATGTGCATAAGGTGGTTTCATAGTGATTACAGGGTATACTAAAATTGAATAATCTGGTCTGCTGCTTGTTTTATCAATTTCAATTTTAGACAACTCTAAACCATTGTCATGATGTGTTGATAAAGTTGATGCTAAATGACCCCCAGCTGAAAAGCCTAGAACACCAATTTTATTTGGATTGATATCCCATTTATCTGAATTTGCTCTTATAATCCGTATAGCTCTTTGAGCATCAAGCAGAGCAACTTTACTTCTACAATCATTTGATTCCCAAAAAGGAACTCTGTGCTTTAAAACAAAAGCTGATACCCCGAGGGTGTTTAACCATTTTGCGACATCAACACCTTCTTTATCAAACCATAAGCCCCAATATCCTCCACCTGGAATTACTAATACTGCAGCTCTATTTTTGTTCTTTGAAGTTTTTAAAGATGGATAGTACCATATTTCGGGATTAATTACTTTTTTAAAAATTCTTCCCGATGAATCATATTCAACTTCTTCTTTTAAATTATTTCCACAGGTAACTCCCTCCGGATAAAGTGAAATTATTTTTTCTTGAGCAGTTGTAAAAAAAATACTTAAACAGTAAATTTTTAAAAAAATTAAATATTTCATTTGATTAGTTTTATTATTAATTATACTAATGAGTCTTTGTTTAAATTGGTTTTAATAAACTCTGGTGCTATAAGTCACAAGATTCATATTATCATTTTAAAAGTATTTTTTCTACAAATTACGATTTGAAAATTTATTTCGCTTTAAATCAATGCTATCTTTAAGCTTATTGAGAACAAACCGTATTAGTTCTTCACCCTGTTGTTTGCCAAATTCGATAGCTGGTCTGTAATGAATTCCTCCATAAATTCTGCTAATTGCAGCTTCATCTGATGCATGTTCAAAAGAGTCATATTTTCTAACAGGTAATCCGAAGGGAATCTCTGTTGAGTCTGTATAAGCATAATTTTCACCGAAAATATTTGTAAGCATTAAGGAAGCCCCTTTTGATGCAACACTATGGGCACTAGTATATTCAGGAAAAGGGGGTGTTTCTAAAATAGGTTTCCAATCTGGATCTATATATTTGTTAATATATGACTCAGGCCTAATAAGATTACTTCTATATTTTTCATCCCATGCAATAATAAATGAGTCAGCTAAAGTAATTCCTACTTTGGCTAATGCATAAGATGCCTCTAGATTAGAAAGGTTCTCCTGTTCTGCTACTTGGCATGTAATGTGAATCCAGTGACCAGCGGGTGAAATTTGCTGATTGTTGTACATGAGATGCCCAAAATTGTTTGATTGATTAGGGTTACAATCCCAAAACATTGCAATACTTAATTGCTCTTTATTTAGATTATTTACGGCGTTATATACGTCAATGGCTTCATTATAGAACTTTGAATTTTTTTCAATAGAGAAAGGAGTGTGTTTATTTGGTTTAAATTGTTGGGCAGAATCAATTACAAAAGGCAGAATGGAATTCCAGTGTGGTTCAATAGCATCCATATAAGCGGGTGGGGTAGGCTGCCATTTACTAATATTTTTTTCGTCTACTAAATATCCTTTTTTTGAAGTCCTCTGCAAATAACCGTCAATCGCAGAACGATCATAGATTACCTTACCTACTATTTCTCCAAATTTTTTAGAAAATTCAAAAACAGATGAATTGAAATTATTATTTTTTACAGTTTCGTAAAAGAGATTTTGTGCATTATGTAATGGTAAACTATCATAAACCAATTTTTTTCCAACATATGCAAAGGCAGTAACTCCAGCTATTAAGTGATTTATTTTAAAATTATTTGCTGGGATATTTTTGAATTTTTTTAATTTTTTTGAAATTGAAGGGAAGTTCTTGTCATCCACCCTCATTGCCTCATAGGCAGCTAGGTTCGCGTAGGCATATATTCTACTAGTTTGAGGTGGAGAAAAAACATCTGAAATTATGATATTGGTTAGCTGTTTGTTAAAATAATGAATCCACAATGAATTTTTATGCCTTTCAGAAATAGTTGTTTTAGAATCATCAATAGAACAGGAAAATATTGGCGAAAAAATTAAGATTAAATAATAAACGTGATGTTTTACTATATACATTATTGTATTTAATTATTGAATTTAATGGTCCGTTTTCTACCATCAATAAAATTAAGATTTATGCTATCCAAAGTTCTTGAAATTTTAATTGAACGTGAGGATTGTGAGAGATAAGAACTACCATAGTAAAACTCTTTTTTTCTTGATTTTCCTCCACGGCTGTATATAAATATACTTTTAATATTATTATCAATATTGTATATTCTTCCTTCCGAGTTTGTTTTTTCAAATACATCAATCTTGTCATTATTATTGGAATCAATTAATAATGACTCACCTTTAAGTCCATTCAATTTTACTAAAGCTTTGGCATCTTTACTAGCTAAAAAACCTAGGTTTTTCTTAACTACTTCAAATTTGCCTTTTCCGTCCCCCAATAGTAATACTCCATTAGATGCATCTGATCGTCCAAGTCCAACTTCCATTGAGTAAAGATTACCAACCATTAAAACATCCTCGTTACCATCATCATTGAAATCTTCAGCAACCATTCCGAAAACTGGCGAAAACTGACAATCTATCGGTAGAGCTTCAAAATTAAATGATCCGTTCCCCAAGTTTTCGAGATAAACAGACTCCAATATTTCGCATTTAAATAACTCGGCCTCATTAAGTTCTTCAGGCAAGAATGCCTTGTCAAAGGGTAATTTCGCATATGATAGAAAAGATTTAAATCGATTCCTTGTTGCATTGATTTGTCTAATCAAATCACTTCTAGTATGAGCAGGATAAGCAATTCCAGTGATATAATAAGATACTACTGGATCAACTCTTCCATTTTTATCATAATCATTTGAATATAAAGACAGCGGTTCATCTTTAGATGCCTTAAACCTTGTATTTAATCCATTGTTTCCTACTACGTAGTCAATATCCCCATCATTGTCAAAATCAGCAGGGGTTATACTGTTCCACAAACCGTTAGAGTTTTGAATACCAGATTTATTGGAAACATCATAAAATACTCCCATTTTGTTCTCAAGAAAATTAATTGAATTCCACTCACCAACACAAATTAAATCTGTCCAACCATCATTATTAAAATCTGTCCACAAAGCTGTAGATATCATTCCCAAATTATTGGTAAAAGGGAATATATTTGAATCAGCAGATATAAATCTTGGTAATTTTTTTTCTGAAGTTGAATGAATTGTTGTATTAACAAGTAGATGATTTTTTGGAGATAAAGGGAATTCACCCGGTATTACATGACCACAAATAAATAAGTCTACATCCCCATCTTTATCAAAATCAGCTCCAGATACACTCGCTCCACTGGAATTTGGTAAAAGAGATGAATCTTTATCAGGAATAAAGTTTCCTTTACCGTCGTTTATATATAATCTATCGCGATATTGAACCGAATTTTTTTCGAATGATGTTCCACCACTCACAACGTATATGTCATTATCTAAATCATTATCAGCGTCAAAAACTAAAATCCCCATATCCTCCCTCTGGATTTCATCAACATTTAAAATTTTAGAGTCAAACTTTCCAGATGAGTTTTGTAGAAAGATTTTTGTTGGTGCACCTGAAGCATTTCCTACAACAAAATCATCAATTCCATCACCGTTAAGATCTCCAACAGCAACACCTGGCCCCATTCTACTATGTTCTTTAAGTAAAATAGGTTGTAATTTAAAATCTGTATGATTATCCTCAATATGTACAAAGTCAATTTCTAGGAAATCTTCCTTATTGCTAAATAATTTTTCATGATCAGGTTTTGATTTAATATCATTAGAAATATTTGTTGCTTGAGAATAATCAACTACTAAAGTTTGATTAATATTAATTTTATCCAAAACCTGTCCTTTACCATCAATCCATTTTATCCTTATACTATCAATAGATTGGTTTTTACCCAACCCAAAATGAGCAATGTTTTCAACCGTTGAAAGATAGCCCTGACAAGGGTAGTTTTCATGAAAAATAATAGATTTATTATCCACAAAAGCTTCTATTACAGCTCCAATTCCATTTTGATTTTTTGGTGGACCTTTTAGTTTAATTTTTAGATAATTTTTGTCCTCCATTTCCATGGTTTGATTGACATAAATAATGGCCTCCTTATTAATTGTATTAATAACTAAGTCTAAATCTCCATCATTATCAAGATCACCATACGCTGCGCCATGGGATATTGATGGCTCGTCAATTCCCCATTCCATAGTTTTATTTGTAAACTTTAAAGATCCGTGATTTTCAAAAAAATAATCTTTAATTGAAAGTGAAGGAAGCTTATTTACAGTTTCAATTCTCATTGAATCTTTTGATTTTTTTGTACCAAATGATGATCTCAGAGGTTGATAGTGAATAAAATCTAAATCTCCAACATCCTTAAGAAGACCATTTGACATGAAAAAATCTCTGTCCCCATCATTATCAAAATCTGCAATTAATGGGGCCCAACTCCAATCTGTATTATGAACGCCCAGGAGTTGACCTATCTCACTAAATGTTCCATTTCCATTGTTAATCTGTAGTGCATTTCTTGAATATTGTGGGAGGTATCCTTTTTTTAGAGTCAAATTAAATTTATCATAGCTTGTAGAGGGAATGATCATTTTTAATCTCTTATTGTCTTCCGGCATCATGTCTGCAACAAATATATCAACGTTTGAATCATTATTTATATCTGCTATTGAAACCCCCATGCCTGCGAATTCAGTATGCTTTAAATATTTAGATGTTTCATTGATAAAGCTCCCATCTTTATTATTAATGTATAAAATATCATCTGACTGAAAATCATTTGAAACATATATATCTGGCCAACCATCCTTGTTTATATCGCTAATAGCAACCCCTAAAGAGTAACCTTCATGTACAATACCAGCACCTTCAGATACATCCACATACTTATTATTACCATCATTTCTGAAAATTTTATCTGAACCAGGTAAATCAGCCCCTTTGTTTTTTTCTCTTACATAACTTACATCATTATAATAAATGTCATATGGATCTCTTACAACTATTAAATCTAGATCCTCATCGCGATCATAATCAAAAAAAACAGCCTGAGTCGAGTAACCATCCTCATCCAATCCAAATTCCCTAGCTGATTCGGTAAATGTCAAATCACCATTATTAATGAATAAGAGATTTTTTCTTCTTTTAGCATCAGGGAAACCTGATGCACAAACATATATATCCAATAAACCATCTTGATTTATGTCCTCCATAACGGCACCTGTACCCCATATACTGTCTCTTATCCCTGCACTGGAGGTAATATTTTCAAACTCAAGATTACCCTTATTCAAATACAACTCTCCGGATACAAGATTTCCAGAAAAATAAATATCATTTAAACCATCGTTATTTATATCTCCAATAGCTACACCAGCACCAGAAAAGAAATAATAGTCAAGAACACTATAAGAGAGGTTTTCGGGGATTTCATTTGAAAAATGTATACCCGACACATTTGAGGATAATTTTTTAAAACGTTTAGTTGTTTTCTCACAACTAAAAAATGAAAATAAAGCAAATAAAAAAATGAACTTTAAAGTAAGTCTACTATATTTTTTTATTGAATCCATTTATCTTTATAATAAAAGTAGGGACTGATATCAATCCCTACTCAATTATTAACAATTAGAAAATACTTATAATATTTACTAAATCAAAAAGGTTAATTTTTGTTTACCATGAAGGGCTTTGACTTAAAACTCCGCCACTCTTGTCTATATCTATTTGAGAATACGGGAAATATCTCAACCTTGAATCAAAATTATCAAAAACTTTACTTCCAATATCCCATCTCATAATATCAAACATACGATGAGATTCAAAGGCAAGTTCTCTTCTTCTTTCATCTATCAAAGCCTGCAGTGCATTGGCTTCAGTGGTTGCTCCTAAACCAGCCCTCGCTCGGATTTTGTTATTAATTATATCTAACCCTCCTGCTGTATTACCACTTTGTATCAATGCTTCTGCATGTAGAAGAAGCATCCCTCCATAACGGTACCATCTGTGATTGTTAAAGTCAACACCTCCATTAGGTGAATGGTTTGCTGCAACTGCATTTCTTGGACCTCGGTATTTTTTTATGTTTGTGCCAGTAGCTCCATCATGCAACCAGTCTAATGAGTATTTAAGTGCGCCCATTGGAGCCCCATTACATCCAATTCCAACATAATCGTCTCCATCGCTATATAATGTTACTGCTAACCTTTTATCTCCAGGTTCGTACATATTAACTATTTCAGGAGTTGCTGCATAATATTCATTTGTGTACTGACTTCCGGCACATTGAACATCATTTCCAGCTGCTCTCCAACTAGGATCAAAATGAAATGGTCTGAGCATTCCTTGAGAAGCCTTAGGATGTTCTGGATGGTTGTCGTCAAGTACCCAAAAATTGTTATCAGAATTACTTGCGGCTTGAATTTCAAAGATTGACTCATCATTGTTTTGCATGTCCCATGCAAAAACATCATCAAAATTATCCATCAATTTGAAAGCCCCTGAAGACTCAACTGCCTCGAATGCTGCAATAGCAGCTGACCAGTCCTTTTTCCAAACATTTGCCTTTCCGACAAATGCTTTGGCAGCCCATTTTGTTGCTCGTCCAAGTTTTGCATCACCCCACTCTGATTTAGTAGGCAGACCGTCATAAGCAGCTTCAAAATCAGCAATTACTTGATCAAGAAGTGCAGTTGGATCTGAATTAGGTACTGCTAGTTTATCAAAATCACCAATCACATCAGCAACAATTGGCGCATTTCCCCATATTTTAGCGGCTTGAAAGTGGAAAAACCCTCTTAAAAACCTTGCTTCAGCCTCAAATATTGACTTTTTAGCGTCACTCATTTGGACATCATCATTTTGCAACATTTTCAAGACAAGATTTGCTCTGTGAATTCCTTTATAAGTAGTTATAAATACATTTTTAAGAGCAGTCTCGGATTTTGGGTTACCCTGAAGTGTATGACTGTCGTATGGCTCTGCGTTAGGATGTTGAATGAATGCATCATCGTCTGTAGCAAGAAACATTCTATACCAAGCTAATCTGTCATCCGTAAAAGATTCCCAATATTGTTGAGTTTGGGAATAC
>Ga0257110_1001676_pt1 | contig 10442 bp, 10 predicted proteins | sample LP_taG_7_FD_190184 | JGI IMG/M metagenome (GOLD analysis project Ga0257110, IMG submission 190184) | Marine microbial communities from Northeast Subartic Pacific Ocean, Canada - LP_J_2015_P26_10m | ecosystem: Environmental > Aquatic > Marine > Oceanic | place: Canada: Northeast Subartic Pacific... | reverse complement strand
TTGAATAGCAAATCTAGACTGTAGTAAATCTACAGCTACTTTATCACCAAAGAAACTAGCAGCATCTTCACCTGCGATTAATGGTTTACCAGAATCAGATACTTCAAAGAAAGCAACTTCTGTAATTCCAGCAATAAAACCATTTGCTCTATAGTTTTTATATGAGAATGCATCTACATCTTTTGCAACAAAAGAAACAGAAGCTTCAGATTTTGCAGTCATCTTAATTATCTGTAAACAAGTTTTACCCTCGTTATTAACTAACCAATCTCCAGTTTTAATATCTAATCCTGTATAGGCTCTAGTAGTACCAGATCTAGTTTCATCAGAGCCAATTGATTGAGTATCAATAGAACTAACAGTAATATTAAATTCAATACCAATATTAGAACCGTTGGGTCCTAATCCGGATTCATCATTATGTTCATATCTCTTAGATATTTCTGTAGATGTTACTGTTCCTTTTAAGAATAGTATCGGGTTATCTATGTTGTAATTAGCCATTTACCTTTTTGTTATTATTTAAAGGGTGGCCGAAGCCACCCTATCTTTTATTACTTATTAGAATGAAATTATTAAGTATGCATGAGGAAACTTAGATGGGTTTCCAAATGCTCCAGCAACTGCATTACCATAAGATAACGCTGACTGATCAACATCTAATTTGATGTTATATGATCCAGCACCAGAGAATGAAGCTCCAGCCCATTGTCCGTTATCACCAGAACCACCGTCTGTAGTTGATTGGTTAGTAAATGCACCAAGACCTACTTCGTATTGTACTTGTTTAGTATCTCTATCGTATGCCGCAGCTGTATAATTTCCAGTTGCAGGATTCCAACCATACCCGATAATCGATGTTGGAGGGTTCGTGTCTGCGAAATTAAGAGTTACATTATGCCCAGTGTTTGAACCAGCATTTGCAGTTTGAGAAACAACACTTGCTCCTGCAGTTGCAAATCCAGTTGCAGTAACAAATGTGGTATTACTTGTAACTAGAGTTTCATTAACATCATATTCTAATCTTAATAAGTATTTAACTCCGCCACCAGCGCCACCGCCAGCTCCAGCTTCTCCTTTAGTACCAGCAGCACCATCAGCTCCAGGTTCTCCTTTAGCTCCAGAAGGACCAGTATTACCAGTTACACCTTGAATTCCTTGATCTCCAGCTTCTCCTTTAGCTCCAGCAGCACCATCGTTACCAGCAGGACCAGCTACAGTAGAATCAGCACCATCAGCTCCAGGTTCTCCTTTAGCTCCAGCAGCACCATCGTTACCAGCAGCACCATCAGCTCCAGGTTCTCCTTTAGCTCCAGCAGCACCATCGTTACCAGCAGCACCTTGAATACCTTGAGGTCCTTGAATAGATCCACCGTCAATCCATACAGATCCGTTCCAGATCCACATTGAATCATTTGATTGTACTATATAAGCATCTCCTTGTGTATTTCCACTTGCAGGTAAATCAGCTACATTATTAACATTACCTTTAAGTGTAATGCCAGGGCCTACGCCACCTGTTGCTCCGTCAGCACCAGCAGCTCCATCAGCTCCATCAGCTCCAGGCTCTCCTTTAGCTCCAGCAGGACCGGCTACAGTAGAATCTGCACCAGGATTACCTTGTGCTCCAGCAGCACCTTCTGCTCCAGGTTCTCCTTTAGTTCCAGCAACACCATCGTTACCAGCAGGACCAGCTACAGTAGAATCTGCACCAGTTGCTCCTGTTTCACCTTGTGCACCTTGAGCGCCAATATCTCCTTGATCTCCTTTAGAACCATCATTACCAGCAGCACCTTGTTCACCTTTAGCACCAGCAACGCCAGGGGCTCCTTGAACACCTACATCACCTTTATTACCAGTTGGACCTGCTACAGTAGAATCTGCACCAGTTGCTCCAACTTCACCTTGGTTACCTTTGCTACCTTGATCACCTTTATTACCTTGTGGTCCAGCAACACCAGCTGCTCCTTGAGTTCCCTGAGCTCCTTGAGCACCAACGTTACCGTCAGCTCCATCAGCACCATTAGCTCCATTTTGACCAGTTTCACCTTTTTGACCATCTTCACCTTTTTCACCAGCAACACCTTGTGCACCAGTTGCTCCTTGAGCTCCAGTAGAACCAGTTGAACCAGTTTCACCTTTAGCTCCGTCAACGCCATCAGCGCCATCGTTACCAGCAGGGCCGGCTACAGTAGAATCAGCGCCATCGTTACCAGCAGCACCTTGTGCTCCTTGAGCACCTTGAATACCCTGTATACCAATTTGACCTTTAGATCCTTGAGCACCTTGATTACCTGTTGTACCTTTTTCACCTCTAGGTCCAATTGCACCATCAGCACCAGTTGCTCCTTGAGCTCCTTGCGCTCCGTCCTGACCATCAAAACCATCCATTCCGGAATGGCCTATTATACCTTTTTCACCTTTAAGACCTTGTAAACCTTGCAGTCCATCAGCTCCTTTAGCTCCTTGGATACCTTGGATACCTTGTCCACCAGCTGGACCTTGTGGTCCGTCAGCACCATCAGCACCTTTTTCACCAGCAGCACCAGCAGCACCGGGATTTCCTTGCTGTCCATAAGCACCAGTTGGTCCTTTAGGACCAGTGTCACCTTTTTGACCATCTTCACCTTTAGCACCATCAGCTCCAGCAGGACCAGCTACAGTAGAATCTGCACCGTCAGCACCATCAACACCAGCAGCACCAGTTGCTCCTTGAGCACCAGCAGCTCCGTCAGCACCATCAACGCCATCAACGCCAGCATTACCTCTTTCACCTTTTTCACCTCTTTGACCATCAGCACCATTGTTACCATCAGCACCATTTGCTCCAACTTCACCTCTAAGACCTTGTAAGCCTTGTAAGCCTTGTAAACCTTGAGCTCCATCAGCTCCATCAGCTCCTTGAGCACCAATGTTACCGCCAGCACCAGTTTGACCTTTATCTCCAACAGCTCCTTGATCTCCTTTATCACCGGATCTACCATCTTCACCTTTAAGACCAGTTAGTCCGACATCACCTCGATCACCTTTTTCACCTTGAATACCTTGAGGACCATCAACACCACTTGAACCAGAAGTTCCTGAAGATCCGGAAGAAGTAAATTGTTCGGAATATTGTAAATTAATTTGATTAGGGAAGTTATCTTTATCTTCACTAGCGATAACACCACCAGTCATATTAATTAATCTAACATCATTATATCTTGTACCATTAACATCTACCATTACATTAGATGGTGCAGATATATTATATGTTTCGTAGAATAACCCAAAGTCATCACCTATAGTGAATTGATATATTTCACCTGGTATTGTTGAGTTAGAATCGAAAGTTACATTTAATTCTATTGCATCATCATCTTCTTCTGAGTTAGGATTAGCAGAATCTAAGTCTGTAACATTTACCCAGTTCCAAGATGTAATTTGGTATACAGCGTATTCACTGTTGTTTTTTGTATTAGTAAAGAATATGTTTGTTGAGTTTCCATCAACAGTAATTCTTTTTTCTAGTAAATTTTCTAAGTATTCATTTCTAAATCCTTTATCATCTTTAACAGCTAGTTTAATTTTACTAACTTGAGATGGAATATCTGAGTTAAAATAGATTTGTCCAGCCGCAGGATTAGATCCATCATATTGATTACCTAAATCCTTAATTCCATATACTGTACTCGGCATTCCATATCTAGATGCTACAGTATCACCAATTGATTGGCCTGGATTATATACATTACCTAATTTTAAAAGAGGTAATACAACTGGGCTAATACCTTCAGTAATAGTTACTCTTGCCCATACTTCTCCGTTAATGTTATTTGCATCTAATGTTAACGCTAAAGTTTCATCACCAGTCATAGAAAGGCTTATAGCATTCCTACTCTCACCAGAACCAGAAGTTAATGTTGCATTTACTTTTGACTGAGTTTTAAATACAGTTAAATCGTTATTTAAATATTCAACTTTTACGTCAGTAATAGATCCTATGTCTATTGAGTTACCTACATAATCTTTATGTAAGGTAATAGTTGCGGCGTCTTGTTGTCCTCTAATAACATTGCTGTATTCAGGAAGTACCGCGATTAATTGTTGTTTGTTTACACTTGGCATAATTATGATATAATTTTTTATTGCTTGTATTATATATCAACGTTAAAACGCATAGTCTCTATGTAACATATTAAATATTACACTATTCACCACAGTGATAGCATGACCAGGTACTTTGGTATGCGTTTTGAGATTAGCTTTAATTAAAATACGATCAGATTTAGCCTCAGAAAGTTCTTCTAAAGTTTTAAAATATTCTATTTCATCATATTCTTTTGTTGCTATATGTTCCATTTTAAAATCTTTCCAAGATTGTTTAAAATTCTTAGAAGGTTTATTAAAGAAATAAACATGCAATTTGTTGTCTGGTGTAGAAATAAAAACAAATCCACCAGAAAGAAAATGTTTTTTATTACCTAAATAAGAACAAGTTAGTTCAGATTCAATGCTTCTCCATTCTTCTCGACACGCTGAGTGAAGTGTTTCAAATTTATCAATACAGTCTTCGTACATAGAATCAACTATATCATTAGTGTCCATCTCCTCTTCAGTAGTAAATACCAATTCTAAATCATCCATAGGAAATCCCATGAATTCAATACTTGGTACGAGATCGTTATCAGTTTGTTTGATAGCGTCATATCTATATAGATAATCTAATGTATCATCTATTTCCCACAATGCAGCCATTAGATTAGTATGTACTAATTCATCTAATTCTTTAACTCGCTGCAAGAACTTATACGTCTTGTACTCTAGGTCAAGAGGTCCGTCCTCAATCCATTTAGGTGTTATTAACTTACTCATACATTATCTATTAATCTTTCGTAAGCTGCTTTACCAGATTTACGACATAAAAACTTTTTCGTAATTTTTTATTAGATCAAATGCAACTTCTTCTGCTAGATCTAATGTACGTCTGACTCTGCTATCTTTAGGAATATCATCCATAGATAATCTACTCCATCTATTTTTCTTATGGAGTATAAAGAATTGTTGGCGACCGCGATAGTCCCCTTTTTGAAGAATAACAATTCTTTTTGTGTATTTAGGATTAAGAGTTAGTTTTTGCCGTTCAGTCACGTGAACCAGATTTTAAAACCTTAGTAGCTTCGGTTTTAAGTTTATTAAAGCTTCCGGCGGTTGTTAAACCCCATTGCAAAATAAACCAGCTCATTTCTTGTTCAGCCATCTTTTTAGTCATCTTTAGCTTTTTGCGTAAAATGTCTGTTCCAGCTTTAATAAATTTAACCTCATCTTTTCTAGTAGTCTTATACTTCATATACCATTCAGGATCTCCTGATACATCTTCGTATGTTTTCTTATGAGGAGCTAGCTGTAGATTAACCAACTGCACAAAAACTTCTTTTGTTGTGTCTCGCTTTGTCATTATTTCTTTGGTTTAATAATTTCGTCTATTATTCCGTATTTTTTAGCTTCTTCTGCATTTAGCCAAAAATCTCTAGTTGCATCTTTCTTTATTCTAGCTGCAGTCTTCCCACAGTATGAACCTAAAAGAACAAATAGTTCTTCGTTAACTTTTTGCCATTCAGCCCAGTCAACTTCGGCGTCTTGTATATTACCACTGAATCCACCTGACGATTGGTGTAACATTGTGGTTGAGTGTCTTAATGAAGATCTTTTTCCTTTTGTACCAGCACCTAATAATACAGAGCCCATAGAAGCGGCCATACCTGTGTTAATGGTTTTAATATCTGTAGGAATATACTCCATCACATCGACCATAGATAGCCCAGATTTAACTGATCCACCTGGTGAATCGATATGCATTGTAATATCTTCTCCACTCGTAGAAGATAAGAACATTAATTGTGCTTGTACAATTGTAGACATATTGTCATTAACTGGACCAGCAACCCATAATAGTCTATCGACCATTAATCTAGAGAATATATCCATTTGTGTCATTCTCATTTCTCTTTCCTCTAATATGTATGGTGTAAGAGAACTCTCCTTCTTGTAAAGATCTAGCTTATTTGAACTTATATTATGTTCAGATGCTGCATATCTTTCAAATTCTTTATCCTTCGGGTAGTAATTCATATTTGCTTTTTAAGTTGTTTGATGAGGTCGCATGTTTCGAACTCTTCAATTTTTTCAAAATACTCGTTTGCCTTAATTAAACTTTTATTGTAACCGTCCTTCGGTAGTGTCATTTCATATTCTTCTCCAGCATCATCAACTAATATTGCTAAAAGATCAGAAGTTTTATTACCTTCTACAGAATCTAAGATGTATTCAACAATTCGTCTAAAGAACATGTCGTATTTTGACATTAATAATTTATCGAAATCAGCCTCTAGTGTCATAGGGTCGATGTGTATCTTTGGCACCTTATTCTCCATTAGTTACAAAGTATTTATCAAGAATATCTTTGTAATCTTGTTTTGTGTTTATAGAGTCATCATCTACACTAGCATCAATTTCATTTACAAACGTTTGAGCTAGATTTGAAAGAGTCACATTTTTACCATCATATTCTAAGAATGGTTGCTTTAACATAAATGTAGACTCTTTAGTAATATCAATACTTTCTGATTTAATTTGATCTGCTAATTCAAAGTGTCTTTCATAGAAGTGTAAGTTATCAGCATAGTGATAGTACATACCTAATTCTAATTCTGGATAAGTTTCTTTTAATTTTAAATAAACAGATTGTTGTAAGAATGCAAAGAATGGTGCATCAAATGTAAGACCGTAAAATATATCATTAGATCTCATTTGAACTTTCATGTGCAAAATATTATGTCTAATAAAAAAGTTAGCGTACATTGTACATACAAAATCTTTATTGCCTTCGAATTGAAATTTAGGTGAGTTAAAAAACATAATAGCTTGTCGGCTATTCTTGTCTTGTTCTAATGAATCAATAACCCAGCCGAATTGTTCTTTATTGAAAACTAAAGATCCGTAGTTAGAGTTAATCTCATTAGTATCTGGGTTAGTAATTCTAGACCAGAAGTTAGAGAAGTTACCAATGTAATCTACATCTCGATCTTGTTTTAAATACCATGCCATTTCACCTGCAAGATATTTCCAATTAAAATTTCTTTGTGGGAAATCTGCAATAGGTTGCTTTGGATTAATTACAAAGTTAGATAAGATTGACTCTTTAACTTTCAAATCTCTTGGTTGAGAGACATCACCATCTGTATCGATGTGTTGAATAATATTCTTAAATGTATTTGAAAAACTCATATATTGATTTTTAATAACTATAGTAGTTATATGATTAATCGCAAAAAGGTTTACTTAATAATCAGCTTGTTCTCCTCTTTTGCTTTTGAAACTGTGTACGATTTACCTTCTTTTAAAAGACCATCTAATATTGCATCTGCTACTGCATCTTCAACATATTTTTGAATAGCTCTTTTAATTGGCCTTGCTCCATACTTTTGATCGTAACCTTCTATTGCTAAGAATTCTTTTGTAGCCTTATTAAATTTAAATGTAAAGCCTTGACGTTCCATTCTATCAATAAACTTATTAAGCTCAATATCTACAATCTTAATTACGTCTTCAGATCCTAACTGATCAAATACAATAATGTCATCTAATCTGTTTAAAAATTCAGGGCTAAATTTATTCTTTAACTCCTTCTTAATAATACTATCCATTTTAGATTGTTCTTGCAACATTGATGATGAGGTGTCAAATCCAATACCTGTTCCAAAGTCTGCTAACTTTCTTGCACCAACATTAGATGTTAATACTATAATGGTATTAGTGAAGTCTACCACCCTACCACTTGAATCTGTTAATCTGCCTTCGTCAAGAACTTGAAGTAAAGTATTAAAAATATCTGGATGTGCCTTTTCAACTTCATCAAATAAAACTACTGAATAAGGTTTACGTCTTACTGCTTCAGTTAATTGACCACCATCTTCGTGACCTACATATCCTGGAGGAGATCCAATCAATCTAGATACGTTAAATTTCTCTTGGTATTCTGACATGTCAATTCTAATCATTGCATCAGTATCGCCAAACATATATTCTGCTAGAGCTTTTACAGTTTCTGTTTTACCAACTCCAGTTGGACCTAAAAACATGAATGAACCTGTAGGTTGCTTTGAAGTTGCAACTCCAGTTCTAGATCTTTTAATTACCTTTGCCAGAGCATCTACAGCGAGGTCTTGTCCAATGATAGATTCTTTAATATGTTTACCCATATCCTTAATCATCTTCATGTCATCAGCTCCTAAACGCGTAACAGGAATGCCAGTTTGCATAGATACTGTTTCAGCAATATCATCAATAGTAACTTGTCTCTTTTTAGTCTTAAGTGTAGATTCCCATTTTTGAATCTCTTGTTGTACTTTAGTTTCTAAGCTAATTTGTTCATCTCGCTTTGTGGCTGCAATTTCGTAGTCTTGTTTCTCAACAGCAGACTTCTTTTCCTCTTTTGCATTTTCAGCTAGTAATTCTAACTTCTTAATTGATGCCGGAACTTTAACTTCTAGTAAATGCGTTCTCGCCCCTGCTTCATCTAGTAAGTCAATAGCTTTGTCCGGCAATTCTCTTGATTTGATGTATCTTTCTGACATTCTTACACAAGCCTCAATTGCTTCTGCAGAATATTCTACTGAATGATGCTCTTCATACTTATGTTTAATTTTTGTAAGTATTTCGATAGACTCATCTACTGTTGGTGGATCAATAAACACCTCTTGGAATCGTCTGGTTAGAGCTCCATCATCTTCTATTGATTCTCTATATTCATCAAGTGTAGTTGCTCCAATACATTGTACGGAACCTCTGGCTAATGCTGGTTTTAAAATATTTGAAGCATCTAATGCTCCAGATACTCCACCTGCTCCAACGATCGTATGGATCTCGTCAATAAAGACAATTACATCAGATGCCATTTTAAGCTCCTCAACAATATTCTTCATTCTCTCTTCAAATTCACCACGATACTTTGTACCAGCAACAATGGTTGTCATGTTTAAAGAAATAACTCTTTTGTTAAGTAGAACCCTAGCAACTTTCTTGCTTACAATACGCTGAGCTATAGCTTCAACAACTGCTGTTTTACCTACACCTGGATCTCCAAGTATAATTGGATTATTCTTTTTACGTCTTGCAAGGATCTGACATATTCTATAAATCTCACGATCTCTTCCGATAATAGGATCTAACTTTCCTTCAGCTGCTGCTTTAGTTAAGTCTTCACCGAATTCATCTAGAAATGGTGTTGCCTTCTTCTTCTTTCCGAAGTTCTTTCCTTTTTCGCTATCGTATCCGTCTGCTATTGGCATAAATGTTTAATGTTTTATTAATACAGTTATTATATGTATAATTCTTTAATTGTTTACCACTTATTTTAATAGTGCTAATTTCTCTACCCTGTTTAATTTCTTTATTGCTGATTCTCTTTTTGATGCTGAAGAACGATCTTCGTATGTCTCAGAGTACACCAGTTGCACCGGGCGTCTTGGTCTTGTATATTTTGCACCTTTATTTGAAGTGTTATGTTCTAATACTCTACGGTCTAAATCAACCGTGATTCCAGTGTATAAGGATTTATCAGAACATTGTACTATATAAACGTACCATTCCTTCATTTTTCAAACCAATAAAACATTGCTAAAATAATAAGCTTATCTAATATCCAAAGTCCTATAAGTATTGATAGCTTCTTGTCTAAATCTATTTTCTTTTTCATATTAATAGTCGTATTCGTCGTCGTTATATGGTTTAGGTTTTGGAACTGATATAGAATCATATTCACTATTTTCTATATCATCGTACTGTTTAGCAGAGTTATCGATTTCGTCTTCGGGATCAGTTTGAAAGTGGAGCTTTAATTCTTGCATGTGATTCGTATTTTTTTATATAAAAGTCGTCTGGTTGTATACCATCTATTTGAGATAAGAATGAAGCGTCTGGATTCCAGAACTCATCATTAATAATTAGTGTTGATAATTCAAAAGGAACTCTAGTAATTTGTTCTCTTGCTTGTTCAATATGATTAGAGTATAAATGTACATCTCCAAAGTTACCGATTAATTCATCTGGTATCATGCCAACCTCTTTTGCTAATATCTCTAATAATAGACCATAAGATGCAATATTAAATGGAAGACCTAAGAATGTATCTACTGATCTTTGGTTCCACATTAATGAAAGATACTTACCCTCTCTAACGTAACATTGAAATCCATAATGACAAGGTGGTAAAACCATCTGATCTAGATCTCCTACATTCCAGGCGTTAACCATAAGTCTACGAGAATCTGGATTTGTTTTTAATTGATCTATTAGAACTGCAATTTGATCCACATGAACTGGTTCAACATGCTTATTATATTGAAACCAATTCCTCCACTGCTTTCCGTAGATAGGACCTAGGTCTCCAAATTCTGATGTGC
>Ga0257110_1001670_pt1 | contig 10462 bp, 6 predicted proteins | sample LP_taG_7_FD_190184 | JGI IMG/M metagenome (GOLD analysis project Ga0257110, IMG submission 190184) | Marine microbial communities from Northeast Subartic Pacific Ocean, Canada - LP_J_2015_P26_10m | ecosystem: Environmental > Aquatic > Marine > Oceanic | place: Canada: Northeast Subartic Pacific... | reverse complement strand
TCTGCACTAACAAACCCCTTGAGGATCCCGGCGATAACGTTACGCTCCTCTGGGGTTGAGTTGAACTGCCAATCGCGAAGATCGGACTCCATGGCTACCTCTTGATGGCGCCATACGCTGGCCACTGCCTTCTCATAATATTCATAGAACTCTGGGAAGTCAAAACCTCCGTCTTTCTTGAATAGCATTGGATCATGTTCTAGTATACTTGTCATTTGTTTTCGTAAATAGTAATATCATTTTGTAAAGCGTTGTAGACTCCGATCCTTCCGTTAGTCTCATGGCCACCTGGGTCATTAACTACACAATTATCAGTAACAATCACCTGTTCCCAATGTCCTGCACATAAAACATGGTTATCAACTGCTCCTCGTTTCTTGGGATTACGCCAGAAGCCGATGTGTTTGCTATATTTTTTACCCTGGTAAAGCCAGCTAGTTTTTATCCCTCTTAGGGTACGATTAACTTCGTCAGGAGATAATAGAGAGGGAGTAGTGTAGTCTAAATTTCGGTCGTGGTACGCGTGAGCAATATGGTAATGCTTTCCGTTATTTAGGGTATAACTTACTCCGAGGGGTCTGGTATCCAGCCACTCTATCATATCTTCTCTGTATGTATCTTCTAGTTCATCTAGCTCTGCTAAGGTGTGCTTGAACCCCATTATGTTCTTTCTTACTTTTCTTCGGCCAATATAGTGGTCACAAAGATTTTGTGAATGATTTGAATGGACTAGGGTGGCGTAGCCTTCGTCGCATAACTGACGAACTAAGGTGTAGATCTTTTGAAAGCTGCACTTATCTTGATAGGATTTATCTCTGCAATCGTTTAAGTCCCCTAGAAAAACAAGGTGGGCTTTGTTGTTGAGTTGGGCAGAGAGACCGTCTATGAGCCGGGGAAGAGCATCATCTCGCGAGTGGATGTCTGAGACTAAGAGGATGTTTTCCGGCATCAGTGGCCTGTAGATAAAGCTATTCTATCATGGCCTAGACAAAGTGTACACAGCTATTAGCCACCATAAGAACTGACATCGGGCTTGTCGGACTTAGCTGCTCCGTACTCGCCGTTAGGATCTACGTATTGAGAATGGTACTCATCCTCACCGGTCTGTGGGCCTGGGTCTACCAAACCAACGTTTTCTTCAGAGTAAGCACTCCAGCCCTCAGGGACTATTAGCTCATTTTCTTCCATGTTTTATTTTATGCGGTAACTTTTCTTTAAACAAAAAAATCCCCGTGATTGTAGTCACAGGGAGATAGAACTATTAAGTTTTTATATCTATATCAGAAGTCTAAGTTAAGGTCTTCGTCACCTGTCTCCTGCTGAGCAAGGAGCAGAGTGGAGCGAATACGAATACGTCCATTATCCATTTCTTCTTTGCTACGCAGGGTTAGCGTAGCAGGCTTCTCTTGATTGATCTCTGGCTTTGTTGCCAAGAGAGGACGGATGGAGCTATGAGCCCATGCGCCTGCAATGTTTCCTTCTTCGGGACAGTTATTAATCAAGATGCGGTAGGTCAGACCATAAGATGTCTTGCAAGGGTAATACCCAATAACCTCATAGGGGTTGTTGAGGTCAAGCTCGCGGAAGTCAATCTCATTGGTTGCCTCGATGCGATTACCACCACCAGAACCTTTAGCAGTGACTTTCTGAAGCAAGCCGACAATATCAGCAGGCTTCTTCTTAGCAAGAGCGTTCATTGCTTTAGGCTCGACTGGATTCTCCCAGTCAGTGAAGCGAACAGCAACAGGAAGTACGGTCTGTCCGTCTTCTACGTCAACTGCCATGAACAAAGCTGCATCTTCGCCTCTACCAGAGAAGTTATAGGAGCCAAATTCAGCTTCGATCTCTCGGCCATCTGTGGTCTTGAAGCCATCCTTGCCAAGCTGGACAGGGATGAATCGAGGACCCCATTGAACATAGAGTTCGCCATCTTTAGTACCTTCAACGCCTTCTGCGCCGACTTTAAGTACGGGGCCAAAGAGACGGAAGTAGATGCTATCACGGGACTTGATGAGGAAAGTGTTTTCATCAAGGGGAAGCTCTTCTTTTGTCAAAAACTGGAAGACAGTGTCGAGATCTTTGCGTAGTCCTTTGGGAAGGTTCGCGTTTGGAAGAGAAGTATACTCACTGTTGTACTCACGACCGGCCAGAGGAGCTAGCGATGGTGCGTTTGTAGAAATATCAATCGTATTGATTTGAAAAGACATGTTTGATCCTTTTAGTAATGGGTCCTTTGGAGTAAGATCTCTCTTAGCTCACTTAGTTATTATATCATGGGAAAGACGTCATGTCAACCCCACATCTCTCTTTAATCTAGTTTCCCTAAGTCGTAGATGTAGGTCTTTGCTTCTAACTTTATCTCATAGAGCTGCTTCGAGAATGGGTTGAGAGGGCACAACGGCGGTATATATAGCACAAGTGTTTCTCCCACCCACAACTGCCTCTCAAACGGGCATTTATCTGGCACAGCATTAATCCATTTATATGCTAGTTTTTTGTTCCACTTCTTAGGCTGAAGGAACGGTGCCCGAAATTTAGGCAGCGCCTCTCCAAACTTACCCCACCAGCGCGGAGCTCGGGCTTTACTACCGCCCGAGGATCTAGTTGTAAACATTATAGATTGGAAAGATTAATTGGAAGAGAACTCGCGTTAGATACGGCAGTGTCTATAGTACCAGGATATATCGCTCCAGAGTGGCCCTTGAGTTCGCCCATGCCGGTGCCTCCCGTGCTTAGTGATGTTGCTGAAGTTCTAGCAGTAGGGTTTCTAAATCTAGTTTTGTCAGGATGCTCATGATAGTCTGCCAGGCTCCTTCCGTCAACGCCACCAAGGTTATCTGAAGTTGCGTCTCCGGGATTTTGATCAGCAATCCAGACGTTTCTTACTAGTTCTTCCACCATACCTATAGAGTTAGTTGGTATATCTAAGACAGACTCTCTTACTGCTAAGAGGGTTATTGTGATGAACTGATCGTTAGCGCCGTCAGGTGCGCCATCGCTATAGACCGCTGTTGCCGTAGTCCCGCCGGACTTAGTGACGATAACTTCTTCTGGGCAGGGGGGCCACTCCGGGTACTCCTCATATATACCACCTGGAGGTATACAAGTCGTAGTAACTGTCCGTGTTATCACAGGAGGGTCTCCGCTTGGTGCAGATTCAGTGACTGTTACTGTCTCTCCAGTATACTTTGTCCGGTTAGGACGAGTGCCCGGAGTGGAAGAACAGGCAAATTCAATAGTACTACTTCCATCTATATTATACAATACAAATTCATTGCTTCCGTCAGAATTTACTCCAGTTGCGTAATTTATTGACGTGTTGTAGGAAGCCCCGCTATTACTCGTAGAACTTCCGTTTTTACTATCAGAACAACTACCGGATATACTGAAACTCTGGGCCCAATCTGCTGTTCTTGACCAATCAACCCTTATAGTGATAAGTTTGTTAGCCAGAGACGGATTACCTGCAAGCTCTGAAAGGCCAAGTTGCTGTCTAATTGGATTACTCGCCCCAGCAAGTTCGCCGAAGCTTAGGCTAAATCTTTTTTTATCGCTAGGGTTTACATTAAGGATTAACCCACCCATGCTTTCTTCACTCCTGTCCGTAGAAGGATTTGAAGCGCAACTAGGGCGATAACTTCCAGCCCAGCCGTTGCTCCAATCAGGGTCAAGAGGGCACGGACCACCAGTTTCTTCAATAACAACAGTTGGAGGCGAGTCAGGCTCGGGTTCTGGTTCATCAGGGTCGTCTGTGTCTGGAGGGCCAGAGAGTACTACGTTATAGATGCAGTCAATTGTTATTGTTGTGTTAGTAATGCCGTCACCATCGCAGCTATCATCCATAGTCAGAGTTGAATTGTCTACTTTAGTTGGGCTACCATAGTTACCCTCGAACTGTATAGCATAGAATGTCTTTAGTCCTGGAACTAAAGCCCTTGAAACTATAGTGTCTCTATTGTTATTGATAGTTTTTGATTTATAAGTTCCATTAGTTGACACCATCTTGAAAGTTTCTAAGGAAGCCGTTTTCTTTATAGAAAGATTAGGAGAATCAAGTATTAACTCGGCGTTCACGTCGCTGCCATCTGCATCATAAAACTTTAAGGTCTTAGGGAAACTCGACCCACTATTACTGCTACTTACCTCAGGAGCCCTCCTACCATCATCTGTAGGATTACTTTGATAGTCTAGTACACCGCCACCTTGTTTTACGCCTTCTAATGTGCTGAACCTATGAAATGTTTGTTGGTTATTAAAGTTAAGGTCATCTGACTCAGTACCGCCGCCGTTGAGCTGGCTGGAAGAAAAACTAGAACTTATGTTTACGTTCCCAGCATTTATAGCCCAACTTTTAAGAGCAATACCATTAGTAGCGGGGTTGTCATCGTTTTCTGCTCTTAGATCTACTACGTGGCTATGCTCGCTACGACGTTCTAGATCCTCTGCTCTATAATTTGCAATCCCCCATCTACCGCTACCATCTTGATCAAACTTTATATTCTCGTATACTCGATCTCTGCAGTATCCATGCGAATCATTCCTGCTGATCTTGATATCAATGGAACAACTAGCGAAATCCAGGTCAGTTATCCTTATACCCCATTGCCCCTCTAGCCTTGCGAACTTTATACTGGCAGCGATTTCATTTTGTCTAGTCATATTTAAAATGCATCATAAGTAGCGCCGGCGCATCCACGAAACTCTGACATATCCGCGCCACCAGCTCGTAAGTTAAGAAGAGATCTCTTCTCTGTGGGTACTCTCAACCTTATCTTGTCGGAATGGTCATAGAAGTCAGCTAGACTCTGGCCATCAACTAACCCATAGTTATAATCCGTATCTGGGGTATCACTTGGAGTCCAAGCGAGCCTCTGTATAGTATCTCTTAGGTATAACGTAGCCGGAGGAAAAGGAACAGTGTCCCTTACTCTTTTAACAGTGACATTTACATACACGTCATCAGGTGCACCATTCGCGGTCCCGTATCCGTCATCATAGACCCAAGAGACCGAGGTCCCACTTGATTTTGTAACAAAAACTTCTGGTTGGAACCGTGGCCAGCTCCCCCCGGTTTCGGTCCAGGTTTCATAACGATCAAAGACACACGTGCAGACGGTTGTCTCTACAGTATCGGTCCCCCCATCGTCGTTGTCCACTTCCTCTTCGGATGTGACGCATACTAGCTCGTGAACCTCCCTTATAGGCTCAGGGCCCGTTATGCTATCGTGCTTAAACTTATACTCATAACCTCCATCTAGGTTGTAAATCTTAAATACCTTATTTGCTGTGTTTGTGGCATGACTATAAGGAGGGAAGTTGTATTCGTTGCCATCGCCTCCCAGTCTTCCGCTATCTACGTATAGATCGGAACAATTTGGAATATCAAAATTAAACTTTTGTGTCCAATCAGCATCGATGCGGTAAGTTAATTCTAAAGTAACTAGCTTATTTGCATAGTTTCTTAAATCAAGTATTATGTCCTTGTCCCCGTCTTTAGTACAGACTAGGTTTTGTCCTCCTCCAGAGTCATCTATGCTTGGGGCAACTGGCGCTACAACAGAGTCTGGATCATAAGCTGATCCGTTAATCTCCCAAGGCCCTGGCCCGCACTCTGACGGGCCTATCACAATAGGCGTTGGCGTTGGCGTTGGAGTAGGCGTCGGGGGGACTATAACTGGAGGAGGGGTTGTAGTGCCTCCGTCTAGTACCATATTTGTAGCAGTTATAGTTATTTCACCCCCTCGCGGCTGGTTATCGAGAGCTATTAGTCTTTTTTCTTGTATATGGAGGAAAGCATTTACGTCGTTTCCATCTCCGTCAAAAAACTCTAGTCTAGGGCCTTGAGGGAAGTCCCCGAGGTCCCATGAACCGCCCTGGTTCCTCACGGGAGGTTTTTGAGTGCCGAACAAGTCAAATTTATAAAACTGCCCGCCATCGCCTCCTAGGTTTACTTCCTCGGTCTCACTGTCTCTGGAGTCATCATTATTAAATGACATCCTGTTGTTTGAATATTGCCGTCCTTCAGACGCAGGTACAGGGCATTCAAAAGCCGTGAGTGCTGTGCCATAGGTGTCAGGGTTATCGTTCCTCTGCATGTAGAAAATAACCCTGCTACCTGCAGCCACACCATTAGGTATTTTTAATCCCCAATCATTACCCTCTTTAGTAATAAAGGTCTCTCTCTCTATGGTATCTACAGATATGCCAGGATGGAAGAGCCTTAGGCGCCTTGTAGTACTAGGGGATATTTCAGCATTGACTTCTGGATCAAACGACAATGTGTATCTTCTACTATAGTCCCTATTAACAGGAAACGTGAAAGAGGCGCTGCCGCTACTCCCCGGAGTGAACAGCTCATATCTAAGTCCGTCAGACCCTGTTACAACAACTTTGCCTATTAGATCGCCCTGAAGCTGATTGCTGTGTTCCCAATCAACAGTAAGAGTCACATCCGCTGATATTACGGTGTCGTTATTAAGATAGACGTCCCACGCTCCCCGTCTTCTATCAAAACTTATTTTATTAGTCATTTAACTTTTCTTCTAAGATCTTAACTTTTGCGCTAAGTTCTTTTATAGACTCAATGAGTACAGGGATTAGATCATTGTAAGCTAGGTTATACATTCCTGTTTGCTCATCTGTTCTTAGGAGTTCAGGGAAGACTTTACCGACGTCTTGAGCAATCAGGCCTATTCTTTGTTGCTCTGGATACATCTTGAAGTTATAACTGAGACCTTCTAATTTCTCTAGTTTCTCTAGAGAGTTATCAAGAGAGATCACATTTTCTTTCAATCTCGAGTCAGAGAACGCAACCGTATCAAAAGCAGAGATGTCTCTTGTTGCTTTAATACTTAAGAAAGCAACATTGGCCCCAGTGTTAGCGATATAAGACCCGCTATCAATCTCTGGAGGGGAAACGTCTTGGCCAATAGAGATCATCCTAGGTACAAAGTCGTCGCTAGGATCAAGAGGGTCACCGCCAGGGGCCTCTACTGGATTCCCGTCAATAACCGTGACGCCGAGGCCGGCTTGGATTTGATTTTCTTGACGAAACTTAAGCTCATCTGCAAGGTCTTTAGCTGTCACCGCAACATTAGCAGAAACACCTACAGCAGATCCAAACGCCCCCCTGATATCCTGTGCTGTTGCTAATTCTACCAAACCTGCTTTCTCTGTCGTGGCATATACTCCCGGCCCTGGTGTTCCGCCTGCAGGGGCTGTGATCGCACCAGCTGTGCTTGTGAAGGTTGTGCTATTGCTGAAGATAATCTTAGTGTCATCTCCAAAAACCATCTGAGAATCATCTTGCATTAGCAAGGTTCCTTTGATGATCACATTATTGAGCACTTGGTTTGTAACAGATCCAATCTCGTTGTCGGCCTTAAGAGGTATAGAGAACTGCTCACCAGATCTTAGGTCAAATACGGTAGTACCTAGATAGTAATTACCTTCTTCGTTCATGCCAGTGGCATAGACTCTACCAGCAATTTCTTCAACGATAATCTTGCCAAGGGCAAAATCTTGTTCCAGGGGATCACCTTGGAAAGCCGGGAAGGAGGTATCGTAGTTAAGGTACCCTGTCCATTCCCAGGTGTGTCCAGAGGCTCTAATTACAGAAGGTCGTCTAGTCTCTACCAAGAATCCAGGAGGAGCCGTTGCAGAAGTAGAGATATTAACAGGACTCGTGCTAGGAGCAAGGGCGCTAACAGAGTATTTGACTCCAGGTCTACTACCTAGTAGGTTAAGGGCAATTTTAGTTATAGAGTTAGAAGGATCTTCTGTTAACTCTGGTTCGTCTGCATTTAAGCTGGGTACAAAATCCCCTGTAAAGACGTCTCTTGCGTTAGATCCTTGGGTAACATACGCAATAAACTTACCAAGGTTGGCCTGTCCGTCTCTGCTATCGTCGGCAATCTTATAATATTGATTATAAGTCAGTACTTGAGTAACCGTTAAAGGATCGCTCAATAAGTCATTACCGGCATTTATCGCACCACCAGCAACTCCCGCCTGCTTTTCTAGGATATAGTAGGGCTGAGGTCTTCTGACACCTTGGTCTCTCAAGAAACCTTCAAATACGAGCTTATATACTCTTTCCTTATCTAATCTTCTATCTGCGCCTCTAATAGTCTTAATAGGAGACCTATCGAAGATGAAGTCTAGAGAACGGTTTATCTCGTCTTCTACCGTATCTCCTCCTGACAATTTAAATTCAAAGGCAAAATCAAATTTCTTTAGAAGATAGCCATCATTATCAATGTCGACCATCTCTTCGTCGATATTTGTTGTGTCTACTGCGAGGTACCAGTATCCTTGCTGAATAACGTTACCGTCGTCATCTAGATCTACAGCTGTTTCGTCCCAAGTAAATACTTTTGATCTATCATCTAACTGATCAAATCCTGGAGTTACCTCTGCTGCCCCAACTCTTAACTCGCCTGCGTAGAGTATAGCGTCTCCTGCTTTAGAGAACCCGTTAACATAAATCCTGTTTCTGTTTCTCCTAGCGGTTCCTCCTGCGAGCTCATATGCTCCGTCTCCTACCTTTCTTGTGTAGCTAAATTGTCCTAAGCCAATGTCAGCAGCTGAAGGAGGATTGGTCAAAGTGAAAGGACTTGCGCTGTTAGCGTTTCTTACATAAATCCTCATGGGATTTGGAGGAGAACTTCCTGAGCTCGCGCCAAGAACGTAGTTAAGCGTCTGACTATACTCGATAACAAGGCCAGTGTTTACGTTAATATCTTCTAATGTCGCGTCTCTTCCGTTAGATAACGTATTGTAAGATAGGGGGATAGGAGGAATAACTTGAGTAAGCTTAGTTCCCGTGTAAGTGCCTTTTGGCTGTGCTCCATCCTGAGAGAAAGCCGATTCTTTATAACCAATTGCTCTTAGGGAAATATCTCCGAAGTCAGAACAAGAGTTTGTGATTGATAGATCAGACCCTGTTTCTGAGATAAAGTGATCGGCGTTGCCAATGACAAAGCAAGACACGAGCTGGACTTGAGCATCGTAGCTAGCTCTAAATCCAAAGTGACGATACTTAAATCTGTCTGCAACGCACTCTCTGTACCTCTTGCCGCCATCGCCAGACTTATTTCTTGGAGGATCTGAATAATATTCTAGAGAAGGAACCTCAAAGCAATCAGGATCAGTTTGTAATGATACCTGAGTGTAGTTTGCAGACACCATAGACTTGAATCCACTAACCCTTGAGCCGTCAATCCACATACCGTTGAGACCAAAGATGGATCTTACGGAGCAGTTAAATACATATGGAGATGAAGATCTTGTGGAGTTAACGTCAGGAAGGGCGAAGTAATTCGTAGTACCACCTTCTGAAGACGAAAGTACAGCTGGGCCAGGATAAGAAGGCTTAACATTTACCTGGTAGTCTGGGCTAGCAACACCAGTCTGGTTTTCTTCTAAATCTTGGCTTCTGTCTTCTTTACTACTAGCAAGAGGAGCAACGATAGTTGTTTCTGCAGATACAGCACCGATAGTCTTATCTATACCCCAGCCGTCTATCCCGCCAAACAATGATTGAATCTTTGTGTAATAAGAAGTCTCTCCAGCTCCTCCTTTAATTTCTGATTCAGAAGCATAACCAATCGCAGTAACAGTGTTATGAGTCCTAGAAAACTGCTGGTTGTCTGTAAAAGTGATAAGAGAAATGTAAGTACCGCCGGTCACTTTAAATATATAAGTGATATTTCTTTGAGCAACAGTAGATCCTGGAGTTAACTCAGGGACATACATTGGCCTGATACGAACTTTTCTTAGATCAACTCCGTTAATAGAGATACCTCTTGGTACAACAAGACCACCAGAAGATGGGTTATAATCAGAAAGTCTGTTAATCCTTAGCTCTTCTCCTACAGAGAAGGCTCCTTGAACATATTGAAGATAAACCCTCCAGATAGGTGAGGCAAGAGCATCTTTCTCAATCTTGTAGATTGTTCCTACACCACCAGCTGCTGTGTAAAGCGTCCTGCCTAGATTGAACAGGGAAGGAGGCTGGAGTGCCGAGCTATCATCTGCTTGAATAGTGATATACGGTAAGTCAGTGCTCCAAGAGTTTAGTGCAGTAAAACCAGTTGATACTTGCTTGATGTATACATCACCAGCACCCGGTCCCCCTACAGCGTTTAAGCCGGGGCTATTATCGACGTAATAATCTCCAGGCGCTAGTTCAATAACAGTGGTGTCATACGCGTCCAGTCCGATATTTCTTCTACTTGCCCTTGAGGCTTCTAACAGTGCCCTCTCAATAGTCCTGAAAGGCTCATTTTGGTTTGTGCCGTTGTTGATCAACTGGTCATTTCCAGCAGCTGGGTCTACATAGATAATGTTCTTAATGATCTCAGAACCTGCAGAAACCCCGTTATTTCCAATTTTTGTACAACGATCAGCGCCAAATACCTTAATTAGGCCTCCCTCTCCATTAGAGTAGATAGCTGTTACG
>Ga0257110_1001668_pt1 | contig 10467 bp, 8 predicted proteins | sample LP_taG_7_FD_190184 | JGI IMG/M metagenome (GOLD analysis project Ga0257110, IMG submission 190184) | Marine microbial communities from Northeast Subartic Pacific Ocean, Canada - LP_J_2015_P26_10m | ecosystem: Environmental > Aquatic > Marine > Oceanic | place: Canada: Northeast Subartic Pacific... | reverse complement strand
AGTTAATGGACGAGGACCCGGACCAGCCGCTGAGCGACAAGCTCGAGCTCATGCTCCCCTACCTCCTCCAGAACCTGGCCATCTCGACGGGGGGCGTCTTCCGCACGAAGGCGAAGCAGATCGACGTGTCCAAGTTCCTCTCGAAGGAGCAGGCGGCCAAGTGGACGGCCCTCGCGCAGATCGCGCGGCCCGACCTCCCGGAGATTGGGCGGCCCCGCAAGCCCGTCGACAAACTCCGGGCCGCCGCCAAGGCCGCCATGTCGGCGAGGGCGCTGGCCGCGTTCGGGGCGTAACGCCTTTAGCTGGGAATTTTCGGCATCTTGGTCACGAACACAAGGCTAGGCTTACCCACTAGATCCAGCCGTCGTCCTGGTCGTGGCTAAAGCGCCAGGCCTCGAGGATCGCGCGAGTCGTGGCCCTTGGAGCGAAATCGGATTCCCCCGCCACGCCTTCGTAGGCGATGCTTATCCCATTGAAACTGACCAGGACTCCTCCGGTTTCATCGAAGCTGGGACGCTCGATGTTACAATAGACATGGTTCATGTGGTGGCCGGTCCAGTTACTATGGCTTTGTTCAACGAATTCTGAGTTCAAACAGAGCGTAGGAAGCCGCGCGGTATTTTTCATCAGATCGACGGGCATCACGAAAACAAAGTCTTGACCTTCGGCGTTATTGCCGTCCGGAACTGCGTTGTCGACAAGATGTCGGACTTTCCCATCATGCTTTCGGATCAAAAACACAGAAACAGATAAGCCGGAACCTGCTTCTCGCCCCTCTGGGAGATCAATCCTGACTCTGCAATCCGAAAAAGAAGAAGGCGACGCCACATCGATCATGAATTCATTTCGATTATGCTTCGTCATCGCAAAGATACCATTGATGAGCGTGCGATCGAAATATTTCATCACGACAAGCGCGGAGTACGCATTGATTTGAGGGGTGGCGCCGTACTCGTAAGGCTCGGGATTCCAGAGTCTCTCCATCCGCCGGTACTCGCGCCGGCCCGCGAGCGCGCACGCGCCGCCGACCTCGCGCAGATGCGCGGCCTCGGGAAACCGTCGCGCCGTGAGCGCGTTCCACAGGAGCTCCGAGCCGGCGAGTTTCTTCATCGCGCGGGAGCACGCGCCGAGCGCGTCGAGACCCGCGGGAGCGAGGAACGCGCTCGCGAGATTTAGGGCCGTCTGCGTCGCGGAGCGCGACAGCGTACGGCGTGACCGGGTACGCGGGTGCTTCGCGCGGCCGTCATCGAGCTGCGCCATCGCGTCCCGCGTCTGATCGATCAATGCCGCGACCTCGGCGCTGGGCGCGGCCGGCGCATTCAAGGTTGAGAGGAGGCGCAGGCCCTCGTCGCGCCAGGCCTGAAGAGCGCCCGTTTGCATGGTGATTGTGTGGATCTGTAGCGCTAGAGCGCCGTACAGTGCTGCAGCACGCGTGTCCCGCGACGGCCGCCGCGATCGCGCGCGCGCGACGCGAGCGCTGACGTGACACGCTCCGCTCCTGCGCGCCGCGGACGACGAGCTCGGTTTGAGCTTTGAGGCACGGCAACGTCGAGTCAATAACTAGTCAATATGCTAAAGATGCCGCGTTGGTCGGCACTCACCCGATGGCTGCATCTGGGATGCCGCGGCTGCTGCTCGCACTCCTGCTCTTGCGACAAGCCGCCGCGGACAACATCTGCGCCTCCAGCGACAACGCGAAATGAACAGCGCCCTCGAATGCAAATACCTGAGCCCTTGCACCGCTGATGTCGTGCCGGCCGAGCCGGCGGGCTATTTCATCGAGTGCGAGACGATGCCCTGCGACGACGACCAGGACATCATGTTCGATAAAATCGAGGGCACGGACGTCGGCGTCCTCTTCGACGCGGACTGCGCGACCACCGTCGAGGCGTGCGCCGCGGCGTGCGAGGCGACGCTCGGCTGCTGCGGGTTCAACTTCGTCTGGAACCCGGGCCAGTACGCGAGCACCCAGCTCGGCCTCTGCGTCGCGAAGGCCTGCGACGGGCGCATCGGGACCTCGCGCTACGGCATGGTCTACTATTCCCGTACGTACGGCGCGGTCACCGCGGCGCCGACGACGGCGTCGCCCAGCGCGGCGCCTACGACGTTAGCACCGACGCCGCGGCCGACGGCGGTGCTGACGTCCGACGACGACGACGACGATGCCAGCGACGACGACGGCTGCGTCGCCTCCGCGTGCCGCGAGGACACGGGCTACTCCGACGGCCTCGACAACGACTGCTGCGGCATCGACGCGCTCGGCTCTTCGACGTACTGCGCGGACGGCTACGACTATTTCTGGGACCTCAGCTCCGACCGGAGCACCTGCGAGGCCTACAGCGAGCTCCACCACCGCACGTGCTGCGTGCCCGTCGGCGCCGCGCGGCCCGCGAACGCGGGCGACCCGACGACCTACTCGAGCGACGACGACGACGACGACGACGACGACGCGGTCGTGCTCGTCGGCATCGGCTGCGCCACGGCCGTCGCCCTGTGCCTCGTCGCCGGCGGCGCCTACGTCGCGGCGCGGCGCCGCTCCCCGCGCGAGCCGGCCGCAGCCCATCCAACGAAGGACGCCGCGTCCCCGGCCGTCGACATGCACGACATCCGGTGGGCGACGCCGCGCGCGTCCGGCCCCGTCGCCGGCGGCGCGCCGAACCCCATGGCCGTCGCTTAGCTTAGTAGGCGCCTTTTTCTACGCGAGCTTGGCGAGCGCGGCGGCCATGACCGCGGCGCGGTCCGTCTCCGCGGACGCCGCCGCGAAGTCGAAGCGCTGGCCCGTGATGAGCTCGAAGAGGAGGATGTAGCGCCGGGAGAGCTCGCAGACGAGGTCGTCGGGCGCGTCGGGGATGACGGCGTCCTTGTAGGGGTCGCAGCGCTCGCGGTACCAGAGGCGGAGGAACTCCTTGTCGATGTTCTCCGGCTCCTGCTTCGCGGCGATGCGCGCCTCGTACGACGCGGCGAGCCAGTAGCGGCTCGAGTCGGGCGTCTGGACCTCGTCGATGAGGAGGATGGTGCCGTCGTCGTCGACGCCGAACTCGTACTTGGTGTCGACGAGGATGAGGCCCCGCGACGCCGCGACCGCCTGGCCCCGCGCGAAGACGGCCAAGGCCGTCGCGGAGCAGTGGTCCCACTCGGCCTGGGTCATGCGGCCCGACGCGACGATGTCGGCGGGCGAGATGGGCACGTCGTGCTCGACGTCCTTGGTCGTCGGCGTGCAGAGCGGTTTCGCGAGCTTCGCGTTCTTCTCGAGGCCGTCGGGCAGCTCGATGCCGCAGTAGACGCGCGCGCCGCCCTTGTAGTGGGTCCACATGGACGTCGACGTCGAGCCCGTGATGTAGCCGCGCACGACGAACTCGATGGGGAAGGCCCGGCACTTCTTGGCGACGACGCAGTCCGGCAGAGGCGCGGCGACGACGTGGTTCGGCGTGATGGAACGCGTCTCCGCGAACCACCACGCGGACACCTGGTTGAGCACGCTGCCCTTGAAGGGCACGACGGCGAGGGCGCGGTCGAAGGCGCTCTGGCGGCCCGTGGCGCAGAGCACGACGTGCCGCGGCGCGCAGGCCGGCGAGTAGACGTCGCGGACCTTGCCGTTGTAGACCGTGGCGTCGGCGATGAGCGGCGGCGCCGCGCCGGCGCCGGCGGCGCGCTGCGCGTCGAGCGCCGCCTGGATCGTCGGCAGGTAGCCCTTGGTGCGCTCCTGCGCCTCGGCAACGAGGTCTGCCATTGCGGCCATGTTCTCAAACTTCAGGCAAGGCGGCAGGCGAGATTTCAAAGCGGCGCACCCGAGGAGATGATGGCAAGCCCTTTGTGGTAATTTTGCGGCGAGTGCCTGAACTGGCCCGTGGTAAATCCCAGCGCCGTCCAACAAATAAGACCATAAACCGTCCTGCGCGCCGCGGCGCCACCGCTCAGCCATGGGCGCCGCGGAGACGCCCAAGGAGGAGTGCATCACGAGCGCGCTCATCGAGGAGACGACGGGCGTGGGCGTCGAGGAGCACAACTGCCTCGACGAGCTCGAGATCATCTTCGCGTCCCTCAAGGTCATCTCGCTCGGCGGCGACGACGACGACCGGTACCGGAGCGGTTTGGGCCGCTGCGCGCGGCTGCGGCGGCTGAGCCTCATCGACTGCGGCCTCGAGGCCATCGGGAGCCTGCGGCCCATCTCGCAGACGCTGGAGCGCCTGTGCGTCGCGGACCAGCGGCTCACGCACCTGCGGGGCCTGGGGTCGCTGCCCCAGCTGCGCTGGCTCTACGCGCAGCAGAACGCGATCGGCAAGCTCGAGGGCTTGGACGAGTGCCCGCGGCTCCGGAGTCTGTGGCTCTTCAGCAACCGCATCGCCCGCGTCGAGGGCGTCGCGGAGCTCGGCGAGCTCCGCGAGCTCTGGCTCCAGGAGAACCGGCTGAGCCGCCTCGGGGGCATGGAGGCGCTCGTGTCGCTCCGGGATCTGCAGCTCGGCGGGAACCGCGTCGCGGACTACCGGGACCTGCCGCGCCTCGCGCGGCTGCCGTCGCTCGAGTCGGCGTCCTTCAAGGACGCCCACTTCGGGGCGTGCCCCGTGGCGTCGCGCGACGGCTACCGCGACGCGGTGCTCTGCGCGCTCCGCCACGTGACGAAGCTCGACGGCGCGGAGGTGACGCGCCAGGACCGCGCGGCGGCGCGCGACGCCCACCTCGAGCACGTTCTGGAGTTCAACGAGCGCGTCGACGCGCTCGCGCGCGAGCACCGGCGCGACGCGGCGGCGATCGAGGCGCGGCGGAAGCGGTCGACGGCGCACGCGCGCGCGCTCGACGCGGAGATGCGCGGCGCCTTCGCCCAGCTCGAGGCCCTCGTCGACGACGGCCGCCGGGGCATCGTCGAGGAGCACGCGCGGCACCGGAACGCGCGCGCGCTCTCGCAGAAGGCGCTCGACGCCGCGCTCGCGTCCGCGCTCGCGAAGCACGTCCAGGCCTGCGGCGACGCGGCCAAGGCCGCCGAGGACCGGGGCCGGCGCGACGGCGCGGCGCTCGACGCCCTCGAGCGCCGCGCGATGGGCGAGCGCCGCGCGGCGCTCGTCGTCGCGTCGCTGCAATACGGCGGCCCGCGCGTCGACGGCGGCCCGCCGCCGTCCTTCACCATGGCGCCGCCGGCGCGCGTCGCCTGCCAGCTCCTCGGCGAGCACAGCCCGGACTTCCGGTGGATCGACGCGCGCGTCGGCGACCGCGCGGGCGGCCCCGCGCGGCCGCCGGCGGACCAGCTGTCGCTGCTCCGGGCCTACCGCGTGCTCCGGCTCCGCCGCGAGGGCGACGCGCCCGAGGACGCCGCGGCGGCGCCCCCGGGGCGGCGCTGGTTCTTCGCGGGGTCGCCGCGCGACGTCGAGGACCTGCTCCGCGGCGACCTGAAACGGCCCGTCGAGCTCCACGCGTCGGCCGCGCGCGCGGTCGACGAGCGGCGCCGCACGCTGGTGCACGACGACTACGACAGCGACGAGTTCGTCGCCGACGAGGACGTCTTCGCGACCGCGCGCGCGGCCGAGGCGTGCCTCCGCGGCGGCTGCGACTCGTCGAGCGACGACGACGACGCCGCGGACGACGACCCGGACCAGCTCTGGCGCGAGCTCCGCGAGGACGAGCGGGCGCTGGACGCGCGCGACGACACCGTGGGCCGCCTCGCCCTGCTCGTGCTCTGCCGCGAGTTCCTCGCGCCCGCGGACGCCGCGGAGCCCGCGGCCGCCGCGGCCGCCGCGGGCGCGGCGCGCGCGGGCGGCGGCGTCCTCGCGCTCCCCGACGCCGCGCCGGCCAACGCCCACGGCATCTGCCCCGAGCACCTGCTCCTCGTCGGCGGGAAGCTCGCCGCGCGCGACGCGCGCAAGCTCGAAGCGGAGCTCGGCGAGGACGACGCGCTCGGCGGGCCCACGGCGACGCTCCTCCGCGACCTCGACCTCCGCGTCCAGGCCGAGCTCGAGTGCCACCGCGAGCGCGTCGCCCGCGACCTCGAGCCCAAGGCCGTCGACGCGCTCCGCGTCGCCGACGCGGAGCTCGCCGCGCGCGAGGACCAGCTCCGCAAGCGGCGGTCCGTCATCGACGGCGAGCGCCTCGCCCAGGAGCACATCCTCCAGAACTTCAACGCCGCGGGGCCCTGAGGCCTCCCCGCCCGCGCGACCGGGAGCGCCGTTACGCCCGCCGCCGCGCGCGCGGAGCGATAGGAGGCGGCCTAGTTTCTCTCGCGGAACGTGATCCGCCCGCGCGTGAGGTCGTAGGGCGACAGCTCGACCTTGACCGAGTCCCCGACGAGGATCTTGACGAAGTTCTTGCGGATCTTGCCGGAGATCGTGCACAGCAGCACCTGCGGGCGGGGGCGGTCGGCCCCGCGGCGCGCGCGCCGTCGCCGCGCCGGCGCCGCGCCGACTTGGTCACGCCGATCTCGACGCGGAACATGGCGTTGGGCAGCGCCTCCTTGACGACGCCTGCGGCGGGCGGCGATGGAGCGGCGCGCGGCGCGCGGGACGCGGGCGCACGGACCGTCGACCTCGATCTTGTCCTCCTTGACCTTGCGCTCGCGCACGGGCTTGGCCACCGTGTCGCCCTTCTTCTTCTTCGCGCAGAGGGGGCTAGGGGCGCGCGGCGCGGAGCGCCCGACGCGCGCGCCCGCGGGCGGCTGGAACGCCGACGCGAACGAGGCGCACGCGATGACGAGCAAGAGGCGCATACTCTGGTTGGTCGCTCTGCAACTACAACGATGAAGTATTTGTTGACGCCGTATTGCAGCGGTCGCAATCCGCTTACAGCTCCCCCTCGCGCTCCTCCGGCAGCCGCCGCCGCTGGAGGCGCCGCGCCGTGAGGGACGTGCGCAGGAGGTGCATCTTGGGCTCGACGCGGGCCTTGGTCGCCGCGTGCGCGGCCTCGGCCGCGGCGACCGCGGCGGCCTCGGCGGCGAGGGACGCGTCGTACTCCGCCTCGAGGGCCGCGAGGGCCGCCGCCTGGGCCGACGCGTCCATGGCGTTGACCTCGCGCCCGAAGGCCTCGACGGCCGCGCACTCGCGGTCGTCGTCGCATGCGGGCTCGAGGGCCGTCTTCGCGTAGGCCGCGACGGCCTCGTAGGTGAGGGCGCCGTCGTAGAGGCTGCCGTTGAGGGGCGCGCGCGGCGAGAAGGCCTTGAGCGTCGGCAGCTGGCGCACGCCGTAGTACGCGCAGAGGTCGCGCGAGCCCTCGGCGGCGCAGTCGACCTACCGCGCGACGGCTCCCGCCGGCGTCCCCGGCCGCGCGCGCGCACCTCGGCGATGACGTGGCGGCCCTGGAGCTGCTTCGCCAGGCGCTCCCAGGGCAGCGCGAGGCGCTGGCAGTGCTTGCACCAGGGCGCGTAGAACTTGACGAAGGCGTTGCGGCCGCCGAAGCGCACGACGGAGTCGAAGGCGTCGGCGCTCTTCACGTCGAGGACCGCGCTCGGCTCGTTCTCCATGCCCAGGAGCCAGAAAAGCCAGCCCTGCGCCGACGCCACGCAGAGGGCGCAGGCGAGGAGCGCGCGCACCATGTCGTCGGCCAGGGGCAGCCTCCTCGCGCCGGCCGGGCCGGGGCTCGCGCATCGGCGCCGCAGCCACACGAGCTGTCCGTCTCGCGCCGCCGGCGCCGCCTCTGCGTGGAGCGCCCGCCGGCCGCTCGGAGCTTCCGCGCCGGCGCTTACCGCCGCCATGGGCGACGCCAAGAAGGACCCCATCTCCTGCGCGTTGTCGATCATGCGCCGCATGCCCCCGAACAAGATCGAGCACAACCTGAGCGGGTTGCTGAACCTCGTGCCCGAGCACACGGACGAGCTGCTCCAGCGCGTGGACCAGCCCCTCGAGGAGGCGACCTGCGCCGAGAGCGGGCGCAAGTACCTGCTCTGCGACTACAACCGCGACGGCGACTCGTACCGGAGCCCGTGGTCGAACGCGTACGAGCCGCCGCTCGACGACGGCTTCGTGCCGTCGGCGAAGCTGCGGGCCCTCGAGGTCGAGGCCAACGCGCTCTTCGACGCCTACCGCGAGCTCTACTTCGAGGGGGGCACGTCCTCCGTCTACCTCTGGGACCTCGACGGCGGGTTCGCCGGCTGCTTCCTTATCAAGAAGGGCGTCTCCGGCCACGAGTTCGTGTCCACGGGCGCGTGGGACTCGATCCACGTCGTCGAGGTCGCCGAGGCCTCCGACGGCAGGGCGACCTACAAGCTCACGACGACGGTCATGCTCTCCATGGACGTCCACAAGCCCGCCGTCGGCGACTCGAACCTGTCCGGGTCGCTCACGCGCATGGCCGAGAAGGCCTGCGCCGTCGACGAGGCCCACCCCCACGTCGCCAACATCGGCTCCATGATCGAGGACATGGAGACCGACATCCGCACCTACCTCGACTCCCTCTACATCCAGAAGACGCGCGAGGTCGTCTCGTCCATCCGCAAGCTCCACAAGGGGCCCACGCAGGACAAGGGCTTCACCATGAACCTCAACTCCGCCGTCCTCAAGCACGGCAAGAACCGCGCCGTCGACAGCGAGTCCTGAGGGGGGTTCCGGGGCCCGCGCGGCCGCGCGCGCGGCCTTAGTTCAACGGGGACCTCGCCGCCGCCGCGGACGTCGCTGGCCGGACGGGGCGCCGCGCAGGGCCGGCGCCTGCGACTCGAGCGGGCCTCTCGCTTGGGGCACAGGCTGCGGGCGACGGGGTTCTTCCTACGGCGACGGGTCCTACGCCAACGGCGCGTCAACTTTTGCTTCACACAAGGCCTGTGGCAAAATGGGTCGAGCTCTGTGAAGGTCGACCGATGGCGACGCCGCGCATCCGCCAAGCCACGGTCGACGACGTCGACGCCATCGCGCGGTGCTGGCACACGAACTACCAGGACCAGCAGAACGTGTCGACGCTGCCGCCCGCGCTCCTCGAGAAGCGCACGCTGGCCGCCTTCGCGGCGCGCGCGGCGGCGCGCGTCGAGCACACCGTCGTCGCGGACGGCGACGGCGTCGTCGGCTTCGCCGTCGCGCTGCCCGACGGCAACGAGATGGAGCAGCTCTTCGTCGACGCGCGCGCGCGGGGCGGCGGCGCCGCGGGCGCGCTGCTCGCCGCGGCCGAGGCGCGGCTGCCCGGGCCGACGCTCTTCCTCGTCGCCGTCCCCGAGAACGCGCGCGCGATCCGCTTCTACGAGAAGCACGGCTGGGTCCGCGCGGGGCGCGTCACCTACGACGCCGAGGTCGAGGCGGGCGTCGCGTTCCCCCTGCGCCTCCTGCGCCTCGAGAAGACGCGCGCGCCCCCGGCCCGATAGCCTATCCGGGAGAGCAGCGTCGTCGCCGGGAGTCCTTAGGCCGAGCCTCGCGGCTTCGGGTCCGAGTCGCGCTCCCGGAGCCGCGGCGGCGCCATGCGGCCGAGGTTGGGGATCGCCGCGTCGTCGACGTCGACGTCGCTCGCGGCGACGTCGCCCGCGTCGACGGGCTCCTCGTCCCCGGCGGGCTTGGGCTTGCGGAAGCTGAAGGACGCCAGGGAGTTGAGCGCGGCGAGCGCGGAATTGAGCGAGGCGCGCCGCCGCTGGCGGTCCTTGGCCAGCGAGAAGAAGCGGCCGACGCCCGCGGAGCCGAAGTGGGAGACGACGACGAGCCAGACCGCGACGACGAGGATGGAGACGAGGAGCAGGATCAGGCAGATGCCGAAGATCTTGCCGGAGAAGACGCCGTCGTGCTCCTCGAGGTTCTCCGTCGCGTAGACCATGACGCAGTAGAAGAAGAAGAGGACGAGCTGCGTGTTCGCGATCTCGAAGACGATGTTGTCGTCCTCCTCGACGTAGGGCCGGTAGTAGTTGCCGACGCGGTAGGAGATCATCGTGCCCAGCAGGCCGACGGCGATCTGCGAGATGGAGCCGTCGAGGAACATGGTCAGGCAGCCCGTGAGGAAGATGCGCCGCGTGACCTCGAAGACGATGAAGCCGTAGCACTCGGGCCGGAACTCCTCGTAGAGGAAGCGGACGGGCCCGAGCGCCGGGTCGTCCGCGCGCCGGTCGAGCTTCTCGAGCGTCTCGAGCGCCGCGCGGTGCCGCTCGATGGCCGCGTCGAGGAAGTCGAGGTCCTCCTCGTTCTCGAGGTGCGGGAAGAGGCGCCGGTCGACCGCGGCGACGGCGTCGCCGCCCGCGTCCGCGCGCGTCTTCCGCCGCGGGATCGGCGGGTTGATGTGCCGCCGGCGCCGCCAGAGCACTAACGCGAAGCCGAGGGGCACGCCCACGGGGTAGGCGAGCACGGCGAGGACGACGTAGGGCAGCCACGCATCGTAGCCCGGCGAGTCGCAGGAGATCGTCGGATCGATGCGCATGACCCGCAGGTCCGTCTCGCCGCCGTAGCCCTCGTAGCCTGTGCAGGAGAAGTAGCGGAAGACGTAGCTCGACGTGCCGGGCACGAAGATGAAGAGCGCGAAGCAGACCCAGTAGAGCGCGCCCGCGAGCGCCCTGGACCGCTCCTCGCCGGACATGCGCGGCCCGCG
>Ga0257110_1001667_pt1 | contig 10467 bp, 11 predicted proteins | sample LP_taG_7_FD_190184 | JGI IMG/M metagenome (GOLD analysis project Ga0257110, IMG submission 190184) | Marine microbial communities from Northeast Subartic Pacific Ocean, Canada - LP_J_2015_P26_10m | ecosystem: Environmental > Aquatic > Marine > Oceanic | place: Canada: Northeast Subartic Pacific... | reverse complement strand
AAGTAAAACTAAAAGTAAAAGTAAAACTAAAAGTAGAAGTAGAAATAAAGAAAATATTAGAAATAAAGAAAATATTAGTAATAATATTCCCCGTAATAAAACAAGACGGAATATCACTTCGGTTTTTAAAAATCGAACAAACTTTCATAATAACAAATCGCAATCTAGACCTATGCAAAAATCATCGTTATCGTGGAGAAAGAATAAGAAAGATAGTATTTCGTTAAAATCTACTCGAGATAGTTTGTCGAAATTACTTTATGAAAAAAAATGGAATAATAAAATAGAACCAAATGACATTATAACCATTCGGTATAACCCCGTCAAAGAAATACATATTCATTTATACAAAATGAAATCGCAAAAAATAGGTTATCATATAAAGGCAACCTTCCCATTAAACAGATGGTCGTTGTTATTACAGTACAATACCGATACAAATAATTATGATTTCGTTGTTAAAAATGAAATGCAAACTGTTCTTATGAGAGTACCGTGGGAAAACAAAAATGAAACTCTAGAACGGTTGGTTGGATTTAAAACGATAACACTAACAAAAGACGAGGCGAGTAAATTATTAGATAATATGTTAGACATTACCATCCTTATTGAACAAATTGTTAAAACTAATATAGTTGGTGGAGGGAATAAATATTCAAAAACAAAAAAAAGGCGTAAAAATAAGCGTAAAAATAAAACCATGAAAAAACGCAACTAATCAGAGAATACAACCTTATTATTTAGGAATAATGTATTTTTTATTTCTAATTATAAATCATATACATTATGGAACAAATTAATGGCGAAATTAACAAATCTAATACATTTTTATCTCATATGTTTTCATTTGATAATGATACAAAATCTGAATTATTAAATATTGGACAATACGCACTGGTATCTATTATCCCATTGTTAACATTGGTGAAAATAGTGGATACATTTGTTCCTATATTTGACCCAACAAAGGGAAATATTGAACTTGTTGGTGAAATTATGGTGCATCTAGCATTATTGATAGCAGCAGTATTCTTTGTTGACAGGCTGGTTAAATTCGTTCCAACATATAGCGGAAAAGGACACGCGTCTATCAACTTTTTAAATATAGTAATTATGTTCTATCTAACGAGTGAAAAAATGGGAGAAAAAATCATAGAATTATCTAAGCGTGTTGACAACATGTGGAATGGAAATCTTACACCAGTTGAAACGGTTGGAAAGAAAGAAAATAAAGTAAGTGTTAGTCAGCCCATTAAACAAGTTCAAAGGGCACAACCAACACATCATGCGAGCAGGGCGGATTATTTAGATACACACGATCAGATGAATGCTACTGAAAATGTTCAAAATGAGGTTATGCAACAACAACCTAATTCTTCTGGCGCCAGCAATGATATGTATAATAATATGGGATACGCTGGTCCTCAAGATAGTGGTATTATGGAACCAATGGCAGCAAATGATGCGCTAGGCGGGTTCACTAGTTTTTAATTATACACAAATCAATATAAATAATTAATATTATTAATAATTATTATTTATCATCGATATTTGAAGTATCATCACATTGAATGGTAATGTTTTCAACCAATGCTATATCTGGATGATCGCTCAATAAATCTCGAATGTCAGCAGTCTTTGCGATTTCGTGTATAGTTGATTTATTAAACCTATCTTGATTATTAACCAATTCACTTGCAATTTTACATTTAATCCCTTCTTTATCAACATCGTGAGGCAATGGATTTAATTTATCATATTCGTGATAAAAGTCAATATATGCTTGCGTATGTAATTGATTAACCGTTTCATATAATTGACTATTACTATCATTTACAGTATCTTTAACCCACCCATCATTTTTATCTTTTACCAAAAAATTCCTCCGTTTAATATCAGTACAATGAATAGGGCGTTCTGTTAGAGGTATATCCTGTAAATTTTTCAACAGTTTTTTAGAAACAAAATTTTCTATTAAATCATTATTACTCAAAATATCGGTCAACTTAAATTTGATATTTTCAATGAAATCTTGTAAGTTCAACGCATCATTGCAGTATTGGTCCAAGAAAACATTTATTGAAATATTATTATTTATGTTGGTAATATTTTGCTGATTATTGATGATATTTTGTGTAGCCAAAGCATTATGCGTCTCAATGATATTGTGCAACTGTTCAGTTAATCGTCTGATATCGTCTTGTCCGTTCTTTGTGGTCTCAATTGGTTTTGCAGGTGTAATTTTCTCGTCTGATTGTGGTCTAAATGCCACTTTTTTGCCACTTTTTGCCACTTTTTTTTGATGTTTTGTGGTTTGAATGTGTTTGTCCCAATTATACTTTTTAGACGCAGTATAGTCACAAAATTCGCAAACTTTGAAAACATTTTTTTTGCAACTTTTTTGCCACTTTTTAGGTTGTACAACCGTTTTTTCTAAATGTTTTATGCTCACAAGGTGTCTGTCGAAGTTCGACTTTCGTGATGTAGAATAGTCACAAATTCCACAAAAAAAATTTTTGCTCGTTTTTGCTCGTTTTTGCTCGTTTTTGCTCGTTTTGCTTATTTTTTTTGTCATTTTTATATAAAATTAGAAAAAAGTTTTAAGTTTTTTTAAAAAAAGTTGTTCTAATGGTGCCTTTTTTTCGAAAAGTGCCTTTTTTTCATTTTCAAAATGAAAAAAAGGCACCATTAGGAAAATAAAATAATCCAAAGCATTCATGGTCTATAAACTACACATTGTCATATCAAGGCAAACCATAACGAAAATTTATTTACGAAAAAAAGGCACCCTTAGAACGATTTTTTTACCAAACTTTTTTTCGATTATGCAAAATGGACAATTTTTTTATTGGGAAAAACGAAATCTCAAAAAACTTTTGGTAAAAAAATCGTTCTAAGGGTGCCTTTTTTTTAGTGCCTTTTTTTTGACGTCTTTTTTCTTAAGACCATGTATTAAAATAATGAGATTATTTGTTACTAATTATGGTTTCAAAACATTAAAAAGTAAAATTACATAAAAACTCAAAAAAGTGCTAATTTTTGTAAAAAAGCGGCAAAAAAAGGCACCCTTAGGAAAATTTCAGGTTGTTCTAATGGTGCCTTTTTTTCAAAATCGCAAAAAAAGGCACCCTTAGAACGATTTTTTCAAAAAATGATATATAATGATAATTTAAAATTATTATTATATTATGTATAATGAGTATTAATAATGATAATTTGATAGATGCCCTCGAAAATGATAGTAATAGTTCCATAATAAAACTCAACACTAAAAAGATTCAAGAACACAAAAACAATATACTTCAAACACTTCAATTAGATAGAGATACATTGAAATTATATCACAAAAAATTAAAACAGTACAGATACTGCAGTGATGTAAATGATTTTGTTCCAGGACAATTCGTCCGCTGGATTAACTTAAAAGATCCAGATAATATCAAACTCACTAATGGAGCATTTTTAGTAGACATCGTTTTTGAAAATAACAACCTCCATATGATGTGTAAAAATCGTTTCAGTGTATTCCAAGTTAAATATGACGAAATTATTGTTTTCCAGAAACTTAGTCAACAAGAATATGTTATTTTAACGGTAATGGATTATTTGGAAAAATAAAGTATGATAATAATATATATAATACCACAATGGAAGTTTCTGATTATTCAAATGAGTTATTAGAACGAGATGAAAAAATAATAGAACATTATGTTTGGATAGACATGTTCATAATGGTTTGGCTTTGGGTAGTAGGTACATTCACAGTAACTAAACTATCCATGCGTTTATTTGACCCGTTGAATACGCAACGGACATTTTTCAACATGTTATTCAATGTTTCTGGTCAATTATTTTTTATATCAACACTTTTATTTGCTTATAAAGAATATATATTTGAAGTATTGGTTCAATACCTAAGATTTAGAAAAGATGAAAATATTACGAACGATTTGATACTTACATCTTCAGCAATTGGTATTACTATAGGTATTAATTTACCAACTTTTATATCAAAAATGAATCGAGTTATACGGTTTTAATATGCGTATAAATAGATTTTACAATGTATAAGTTAAATATGTAACACTGGCAAACAAAACGCCTCCCCAAGTCATGTCCATAAGCGACGTGATAAAATCCCATTTATTAAATATAGCCATACTAGTAAAATCAAATACAGCATAAATAACAAATCCTAACAGAAACGCATCTAAAATAGACCGTTTATCTTTAATGATAAAGTAGTTTATGGCAAACGCCATTACCAAATAACACGCTACTGCTGGAACCATTCTAAGTTTTAAGTCACTCCCTTGTATAGCATTCACGACCTTATTGAAATGCGCCGAACTAGACTTTAAATATATGGCATCCAATGCCAACAATAAAACTGTTGATTTTATATAATTAATCATTTATATAACATCAATATTAAATACTAATACGTTCTGCCATTTACAACAAAATTATAATATCCTGTTTCTAACATATTATGAGTAGTTTTCTTTGTAGTTTGAACAATGTTATTGAATAGTAATAATAAATTACCAGACAGTAACAAATACACACCGGCATTAAATGCCATGCGTTCGTGAATAGGTTTGATTTTGGTTGTAATATAAGGATTGAAAATATACAACAACACTAACCCAATGACAATTTTATAATAATTAGTAACATCCTCTAAATACAACGATGCGTCTTGCCATAAACCAGTAAATGCCAAGAAAAACAAAAAATAACTAGAATAAGTAAATAGTAAAAATAAATATTCCCCAACTTCAATTGCTTTCATATATATATAATTCAGAAAATTTATTCATTTACTTGTCGTTGTTATTTTTTGTATTTACCTTATTGTAAATATCCAATGTTCGCGCACTCGCATCAGTTGCATTTACAAATTTAGGCATCCAATAATATGGAATAACTTCGTCGTGACCCTGGAAATAATTATAAAATAATGTTTTGTAATATTTTTTTTCATCGGAGTGTTCCTTTTTAATTGTTTCAAACCACGATTCCTTTTTACTACTAACTCCATCACTGAATGCTTCTTTTGTTCTCCATAGAACTTCTTTAGGTAGCATATTTTTATCATCAAATGCTTTTCTTAAAATAAACTTTTCGCATACTCCATGCTGTGGATGAAATCGAATATGCGGAGGAATTGACAAATATGTGTGTACAAAATGTTTATCTAAAAAGGGTGTTCTTGCTTCTAACCCATGGCTAGAAATACAGCGGTCTGAACGCAACACATCAAAAAAATGAATATCTTGTAACAATCGTCTACATTCTTTATCAAATGCCAACGCGTCTGGAGCAGCATGGAAATATAAATATCCACCGGTAACTTCATCGCTTCCATCTCCATTAAATACAACCTTTGCGTCAGAACCTTCAGTAATATATTTAGAAATCAACCAATTACCAACACTGGCTCGAACAGTTGTTGTATCATAACTTTCGATATCATATAATACTCTAGGTATTGCTTTTAAAAATTCTTCTTTCGACAATTCAATTGAATGATGTTCTGTTCCTAAAAAATCAGCAACTTTTTTTGCGTATTTTAAATCTTCACTGCCTTCCATACCAACTGACCAAGTATGTAATTTTTTGTTCGGATATCTATCTCTATAAAACTTATTTACTATAGATGTTATTAAACTGCTATCCAGCCCTCCAGATAATAAGCAACAAATCTCACGGTCGGTATTATCAACTCGTTTTTCTACAGCTTTACATAATGCCGTGTATACGTCGTGGCAATAATCTTCTAGCTTTCCAATAGTATTATTAAGTGTCGATGGTATATCCAAAAATCGTGTATTTTTAATAAATCGAAACGAACCGTTATTGCGCACATCGCATTTAAATGTAGCGTATGTTCCGGGTTCTAATTGTTTTATTTCTTTTATACCGTCGCTAACCAATTGCTTCATCTCAGACGCAAATGCGTACATAATCGGCATGCCTTTATAAATATCACCTTCTCCTACAAACATTGGGCGAACTCCATATAAATCTCTGGCCGCATATAATAATCCTTTCTTTATATCAAACAAAATGAACGCAAACACTCCGTCTAACATTTTTAAGGTATATTCAATACCATATTTTTTATATAAATGAATAATAACTTCACAGTCAGATTTAGTGATCGGATCTAGTTCTGCTATTTCATACAAATATTTCCAATTATAGATTTCTCCATTGCAAATCAACATACAATTATTAATTTGAAATGGTTGATCAGACATATCATCTTTATATCCATTTATAGCTAAACGATGAAATCCTACATGCATATCGTATTGTTCTCCCACCAATCCTTTGTAATTAATTAAACGATTCATATCGGGTCCTCTTCCTGCCCCTTTCATGAAAAGTTTATACGTAAGAGTATCGTCATATTTATTATTTAGAATCGCAAATATACCACACATAATTAAATTAATTATATAAATGTATTTAATATATTTTATTATCATAATTTATATATAATGAGTGAAAAAGCAAGTATAAATAATGTAAAACAAAACAAATCGAGTAAACATGTTCCTGAGCCCGTAACTCGATCTAAATATATTTATCAAGATGTAGATACTCGTAATTTTATTAGTCGTCCAATAGCACAACGCAATATACCTTCAAAAACACTTGAATCGGCTTACATTTGCCGTCCTTCTTCTACTCGAAAGGTGTTAATGCCAATGATAGACTGTAGAAAAGAATCAAAAATTAAGAAATCGGTTCATTCGATATACAATACATCTAGTACGTTCAACCCCGGACAGTCCGCGCCATACAGTGGATATGCTCAAAATGTAGACCACGAATCTTTATTGTTTAATCGGTTCGCACCATTACAAAGAGGCGGGCAACAAGACTTTATTCCTTCATCGAAAAGTGGTTTATATAAAACTCAAGACTATTCGACAAATGAACAAGTCCAGTTTAAACACTTGAATAAAAGGGAATATTTCAACCCATTTAACCCTAATAAATGTAATTTAGCAAAAAATCTATTTCAAAATCATACAAGACAACAGACCAAAGATTTATAAGTGAGTTTGTGTTATTACATATTAATATTATTATATATTAATATTTAATCGATGAATATACCTCCTACTTTTAAAAACCCAACGCGCGTTGAAACAACAACTAGCTCTATTGATTTAATGTATTTAACAAAATTTAACAAACAATCACGTAATACAACAACTCATGAAATTGTAGATAAAAAGGAAGTTGTATTCTACCGAAAACGAATATTTCAATTATGTAAAGATTTGTTAAGGCAAAATGAGTTTAATTCGAATATTAAGGAATCATTCGATCAATTTTGTTTAACAGCCATAGATCACTTTAAAATGATAGATAAATCAGAAATAATACAAAATGAGTATAAAGATTTAGATTTAGATAAACCAGTTTCATCGTTTAAAGAAACGGATATACCAAATCCAGATATGTTCATGTTTAAAAAAATAGAACAACCAACGGATAAAATAGATCGGTTTGTTATTAAACATATAACAAAAAAAGAGCCCGACATACATATTCCCACTCAAAAAACGTACAACTTAAAGGATGTAAAATATCAGGATAAGAATATTAAGGTTAACGCAAAATCGAGTGCTCAAGTAATGTCAAAAAAGAAAAAACAGAATAAAACGAAATTAAATGAAACAAGCGCAACTCAACTAAAAAATATTATGGATAAATCTCCTCCAAAAACAATAAATTTGAATTTGTAATCTTAATACTATATAACAATGCTTGAAAATAAAACCCATAAGAACCTTAAATTTTTATACAATCCAAATGATCCCAATAAGTCATTTGATGTGTATATTGATAAAAATCCAGAAGATACTATATCTATAAAATACACAACAGTAAGAGATGTTACACAGACCATAAAAAAATTGGAACATTTATTCAAAACAAAACAATACAATCATAAAAGGATTTGGCAGGTGAGCATGATAATGAAAGTGCGACTAGAAGCTATGAATAAATACAAAAAAACCAGATATAAGAAGGCAAAGTGTGTGTACACTAGATACAATTTAGCGAAACGATATTTTAAATTTCTAGGAGAAAGAACATCTAAAAAGACATTTGAGAAAAGAAAACGGTTGGTATTTAAGTTCCCCAAACGAAATAAAACACGCAAAGTTTATAAAGGAGGCAAATGGAGTATTACATACAAAAAAAGAATTAATTGTAAAAAACCAAAAGGATTTTCACAACGCCAACACTGCAAATATGGTAGGAAAACATTAAAAAAACTTAAGTAGATTTAAAATTAATTTAAACATAAACACATAAATTATATGTATGTTTAAATATAAAGTAAACAGATTATCATTCTTTGTCATATGGATATATGTATTGTCTTGTTTGTCTCAGTCTGTAATTATTAATTCGATACCTTTTGTAGAAAATATCCATTATACTCGTATTTCTCCTCCTTATTCTATTATAATTATTAAAAATATACCGATAAAAATAATCTATCAAACATATAAGATGGCGCGTAAAACAAAAAAATATAAAAAGAATAAAAACAAAAATAAAACGAAAAAATATAAAAAAATACAATCTAAAATAAAGGAAAAAACCACGGTATTAAAAACTACAGACGCTTGTTCTGTGAATTCAGAAGGCCTTGGGTATACATGTTATTCAATGCCTGTTCTTTTAAAAATTAAAGAAGCGTGGAATAAAAAACACCAGGAACATAAAATTGTGTCTAACGATCCATATATCATATGGAAATCATTACGATCTGTTATGGAGCACGAACATTCATGTAAACGCGAGTCTTGTTGGTTGAAACATATGTGCGTTAAAGAAGGTTTACCGTCTAATATATATGATTTAACATTTTCACCTACGATGCCAAAGTCTTGGTTAGAACGACCCAATGAATGGCTTTCTAGTTTAGACATTGTTAAGGTAATGAAGCAATGGGAACATCGTTATAAATGTTTTAAATTCATAGGACCTAGCCCTATTGATTACGATACGCATCGAATGTTTGGAGAGTGTGTGTGGGATGAATTGTGTAAATTTAAGTTGAAACATCATTTGAAAAAAAAGCATAGAAAAATAGGTGTTATTTTTAATTTAGATCCACATTATAAGGCAGGTTCACATTGGGTTGCTGTATTTTTAAACGACTATAAAAAAACAATATATTATTTTGATAGCTATGGGGATTCACCTCCATCACAGATAAAAAAGTTTATAGATAATATTATTAAACAATCCGCTGATATAGGAGATTCATATAAATACTTAGAAAATAAACGTAGACACCAATTTGGGAATAGTGAGTGTGGTATGTATAGTATGTATTTTATAACTCAAATGTTGCAGAATAAATGTTTTGAAAAATTTCAAAAAAAAAAGGTATCTGACGCCTATATGTTGAGATTACGCAATAAATTTTTTAACAAACCAATATAAACCCATTTTTTGATAATATAATAAATACATATTTGTTATATTATGTCTATTAATGAACAATCAAATATTAACCTGTTAATTGGCATTTTAGAATCTGAATTTAATAAACAATCAATTAGACATGAGAAGTTTGTTGATTTCTTTAACAACAAACTTAAAGACTATCATGAAAGACGGTTTAATTACACCAACTTGGAAGAAATGAATAAACATATGGTATCCGACTGTTATCAATATATTAGTCATCAAAATCGCGAAATAGAAAAAGACACCATTGTATTGAAAACACAATCAGCATCGCATACATTTCAGACACCAAGTAACAATATAAAACAACAACAATTTAATGATTCAAATGACGGTTTATTCGATACTTATAAAAAACAGTACGATACGCTGCTGAATCCTAAGAAACCAAATAAGATCGATTTTAGCGATACTATTGAAGATCAACCGATACAAAACATTGGTTCTATTGTAAATCAAACATTGGAAGATAGACAAAAAGAATTGGAGAGAATTACTAATACATATAGTGAAACTCCACCGGATTGGGCGAATCCTCCGATACAAGACAATAATACATTCAAAGAGACTCAACCAATGAAACTAGTTATAGAAGATAGTGTTCCGACCAAAATAACACCCCAACCGAAAATTTCCAATTCTATCTTAAAAACTGCTCAACCGTCTTCTTTTAAAAAGGTAACATTTGATATGAAAAGTAGTACCGATACGAAATTTCAGGACAAATCACAAGTTAATACGGTTGATAAACTACTTAGTAAATTAAAGTCAAAACCACAAGACACATCAAATCAGTCCCTCTCTAATATGAAACATTCTATGCCCGAACTTGAAAAACGCATTTACGACAAAATTGAAGCCAATGTTGAAGCCAAATTTGCTATATTAAATGAAAAATATCAACAATTGCAAGTAAAATATGAAGAATTGTCTATGAAATATGGAGAACTA
>Ga0257110_1001663_pt1 | contig 10485 bp, 6 predicted proteins | sample LP_taG_7_FD_190184 | JGI IMG/M metagenome (GOLD analysis project Ga0257110, IMG submission 190184) | Marine microbial communities from Northeast Subartic Pacific Ocean, Canada - LP_J_2015_P26_10m | ecosystem: Environmental > Aquatic > Marine > Oceanic | place: Canada: Northeast Subartic Pacific... | reverse complement strand
CGAAGCCTTACACGCGCCGACAACTCGCTAGACGGCCGCGACCGGAGGTCGGAGCTAATAAAAGCCGCCACCCACCGAGCTTAGCCGCATCGCTGCGCCACATGCACGATCCCACGCGCGCCGCGCGCTTCTCCTCGTCACTAAGCAGTGCGCGAGCCTGAGACGGCTCCCCCGCAAGTTCAGAGCGCGCCCCACGTCCGGTCGCGAAAATACAAGACGAAGACGTGTCGCCCGGGCGACGCTGGAGCAGAGCAAAAATCGCTAAAACCCCGGCCGGCGCCCGGGCCAGTCCACGATTTGTCCACGCGCCCGACCTGCTGTGCTGGCACACTGAACAGCAGCCTCCGCGCCCAGGCAACGCACGCACCTCCTCACGCCTCCAGCGCGGCGTCGCGGGGTCCCCTCGCGACGCCGTCGCTGCCGAGCGCGCGACAAACACCACACGAGAAACCACGTCAGCCATGAGACCCGTGAGACGACGCGCCCTCGCCCTCGCCCTGGCCTGCCTCGCCGTCACCGTCGCACCGCTCCGACAGCAGCCGTCGCCGGCGCGGTCCGCGCCGCGCGTCCGCGCCGACGACGCGCGCGCGCGACCGCGGCGGCCGCTGTCCGCCGCCGCCGCGCGGCGGCTCGGCGCGAACGTTTTGGGCGGCCTCGCCGTCTGCGCGAACGTCGCCGCGCCCGTGGCCAACGCCGCCAAGGTGAGCGAGTTCGACTACGCCGTCAACGGTCGCGTCATCGGCATCGAGGAGGACGCGCCCTTCCGCAAGGCCCTGGGGCAGATCCGCGGCCTCCTCGACGACCTCGGCGTCGAGGGCGCGGTCACGCCCGAGCGCGCGAAGATCCCCGACGGCCCCGTCATCGCGCGGCCCTACGAGGTGGGGCTCGCCCCGGGCACGGACCGCCTGCGCCGGTGCCCCGACGGCGCGACGTGCCTGAGCAGCACGCGCGTCGAGTCCGCGTCGGCCGCGGTGCCGCACTTCGTGTTCTTCGACCAGAAGGGCGACGCCGTGGGCAACCTGCTGGAGTTGATCTACTCCGCCGCCGACGCCGACGTGCTCGTCGCCAAGGGCAACTTCTTCAACGGCGCGGGCGTCTACGTGCTCGTCGAGCTCAACGACGCGAACGACCGCGGGTCGACGACGCACGACGTCGAGTTCCAGTTCCTGCCCGGCGTCCTCGAGAACGTCGTCGACGTGCGCATCGTCGCCCGCGAGGGCAAGCAGTTCACGACGCCCGCGCGCCAGCGCGAGCTGCTCAACGCGGTCGCGCGCGGCGTCGGCTGGGTGCCGCTCGACCAGCGGAACCTGAACATGAACGTCTTCAGCGACGAGGAGAAGGGCATCATCGCCACGTCCGCGCTCGAGATCAAGTACCGCGAGCAGTTCGAGGCCGAGATGGAGAAGAGCGACGCGGAGCTGCGAAACCAGATGGAGAAGGAGAGGAAGCGCATCGAGTCGCTCAAGAAGGAGGTCGAGAAGCTCGTCGACGAGCTGAGCCGCCAGGAGGACTCGCGCGCCGAGGAGTACCGGAACCTGCAGTCGCGGTCCGCGACCGCGCGCGCCGAGTACGACGAGGGCGTCAACAAGCGCATCGGCGGAGTCGCGAACGACGGCCGCTACGCGGCGTCCCAGTCCATCCGCCTCGGCAACTCCTTCGCGGGCCTCATCAACTCCAAGGACGACGTCACGGCCAAAATCTACGACAACGTCCAGCAGGACGACGAGAACGCGCCTGTGAAGAAGAACCTCTTCGGCAAGGCCATCGACACGGGCAAGAAGAAGGGGCTCCAGGGCCGCGAGATTCGGCGGTGAGCCGGCGGCCGGGGCGCGGCGGCGCGCCCCGCGCGTGGTTTAACAACGTACCGATCGAGTGCAACGTCCGCGCGTTGCAGGGCACCTTGAGCCTTTGCTTGGGGCAGCCCATCGATGGTGGTCGTGGACGCCGTTTAGGAGATGGAGATCCCGTCGCCGACGCACTCCGAGGGCGACCCGTCGAGCATGCCGTCGACGCGCCTCCGGGAGAAGGTCGCCAGCCTGTCGAGCCAGTGCGCGACGCTGCGCGCGACGCTCGAGGAGCGCGAGGCGTCGGCCGCGGAGCGGCTGGCGCCGCGGGAGGCCGAGCTCCTGACGCGGCGCGCGGCCGCGGACTGCCTGCGGCGCGACGTCGCGGACCTCCGCGCGAAGCTGGCCGCGCTCGACGCCGAGGCCGAGAGCCCGCCGCGCGCGCGGCCGCCGCCGCCGCGCCGCGAGAGCCCGCCGCGCCGCGAGAGCCCGCCGCGCCGCGAGAGCCCGCCGCGCCGCGAGAGCCCGCCGCGCCGCGAGAGCCCTACGCGCGCGCGGCCGCCGCCGCCGCCGCCGCGCCGCGACGACGAGACGCCGCGGCGGCCGAGCCCGCGGCGGTCGAGCCCGCGGCGGAAGCCCGCGCGGTACCCGGACGCGCGGCGCGCGGCGCCGCGGCGCCGGCCCTGGGGCGCCGCCGGCGCCAAGTCGCCCCTCCTCGCGGACAAGTCCAAGGGCGTCGCCGCGCGGCGCCACGCGAGCCAGCCGCCCGCGGTGTCGCGAAGGTGGCGCGACGACGACGACGCGGACCTCTTCTAACCGCTCATATTACAACGGGTTCTCCTTGCCCTCGGACTCGCCCATCTCGCGGATGAGGACCGCGCAGGCCGACGGCGGCAGGAGGCCGTGCTCGGAGACGATCGCGGAGACGAAGGTCGCGGGCGTGACGTCGTACTTGAGGTGGCGCGCCCTCGCCCGGGGCTTGTCGCCGTCCGCGGGCGCCTTGCCTTTCGGGTCGAGGTCCACGAGCTCGTTGGACGCGACGGAGTCGAGCTGGACGCGGTCGTGGAACTTGTAGGCCTCGCAGCACACGAGCACGGGCACGTTCTGCGCGGACGCGAGCATCGCGACGCCCGCGGTGCCCGCGGCCGCGAGCACCGCGCCGTTGCTGAAGAGCGCGTCGGCGCCGAGCACGACCTTGGTCGCGTGCTTGAGGTGGAGCGGCGCCGCGTGGAGCAGGCAGTACGCGCAGTCCAAACCCGCGGCGTTGAGCCGCCGCAGCAGCACGCGCCCCTCGAGCGCCGGCGCCGCGTCGACGACGACGACGCGCAGCGTCGTGCCCGCGGCCTTGGCCGCGTAGAGCGCCGACTCGACGGCGTCGGCGCGGCCGAAGGTCACGACGACGTCGCCGTCGCGGAGCTTCTCGCTCGCCAATTTCGCGATGGCCTCGTTCGCGAGCACGATGCGCTCCCGCGCGTAGGCGTCGATCTCGTCCCGGAGCGCCGCCTTGGCGTCCTCCGCGGACATCTCCGGGTCCAGGGTGGCGATGCAGCGCCGCAGCTTCCGCACCGCCGCGCCCATGGACGCGCTCAGGGGCCGGCGGTCGATCAAATGTTGGATCTGCGGCTTCAATTTCTTGTCGAGGTCGCGGTTCACCGTCGTATTGGGCGCCAGCTGGTAGTCGCCGACGAACTCCTTGAAGGCCGCGAGCATGGCGACGCAGCGCTCGTTGGCGCCGTCGTGGAGCCCGGCCGCGTAGCGGAGCCCGAGCGCCGCGACGGCGGCGTGCGCGTCCGACGGCGGCTTCTTCTTCGACGTCGCCTCGAGGTGCGCGAGCACGCCCGTGTGCTTCGGCGCGGCGGGTTTCGGGCTTTCCTTCGCGGGGGGCTTCTCGCCGCCGCCCTTGGGCGCCGCGGCCCCCGGGGCCTTCTTCGCGTCGCCGCCCTTCTTCGCGTCGGGCGCGTCGCCCTTGGCCGCGGCCTTGGCCGCGCGCTGCTTCTCCTGCAGCTCGCGCCGCTCGGCCTTCGTGAGCTGCTTCTTCTTCTCGTAGCCCTCGGGCGGGCCCGTCTGCGGCTTGCGCTCCTTCTTCTCCTTCTTTTGCGGCGCGGCGGCGGCCTCGGCCGGCGGCGGCGTCTCCGACGGCGCGGTCATGTGTTTTTTTTTTACAGGGATGTGTGTGTGTTGGAGCTGCGCTGTGCTGCGCTCGTCGTACTAGCACTCGCGCGCCGAGGTCGCGCCGAGGTCGGAGCTCGAGCGAGCGGCAGCGTCCGCGCGCGGCGCGTCAAGGTCTCTGCCACAAGCCGGTGTTGGCGAGCAGATCCCCGTCGCTGACGACGTCGCGTGCTCGCACACCATGGCCAAGCTCGTCGCCGCCCTCGCGCTCTCCGTCGCCGTGGATGGCTTCATGGCGCCGCGCGCCCCCGCCGCGTCGACGAAGCTCGCGGCCATCTCGACGGAGTCGATGATCGAGAAGGCCAAGGCCGACCGCCTCGCCCACCTCGAGGCCCAGTCCCTCGAGGCCCTGACGCTCGCGGCGGAGAACTACGAGAAGGCCGTGTTCCCGAACGCGATGATCGTCGGCGACTGCGTCATCACGCACCTCCTCGGCAAGCTCGGCTACCTCGAGAGCGGCAAGGTGAAGATCATGGTCGTCGACACGTACCACCTCTTCGACTCCACCATGCCCTTCCTCGAGTCCCTCGAGGCCAAGTACAAGTTCAAGGCCGAGATCTTCGGCCCCGCGGACTGCGAGGACAAGGACGTCTACCTCAAGAAGTTCGGCGACAAGCTCTGGGTCGCGGACGTCGAGCAGTACGACAAGGTCTGCAAGGTCGAGCCGTTCCAGCGCGGCCTCAAGACGCTCGAGACGGACGTCATGATCAACGGCCGCCGCCGCGACCACGGCGCCGAGCGCGCCTACATCGACATCGCCGAGGTCGCGCCCATCGGCGGCGGCCTCGCGAAGCTCAACCCGCTCGCGTACTGGACGCTCGAGGACTGCTTCGACTACGCGGCCGCCAACGGCGTGCCCCTCCACCCCACCGTGGCCCTCGGCTACCCGAGCCAGGGCGACTACAAGGACACGGTGCCCGTGCCGGACCCCGACGGGCTCTCGGGCTTCCAGGGCGACGCGGGCTCCGTGAAGTGGGTCGACGGCGCCTGGACGGGCGACAAGGCCATCTGGCTCGACTACGGCAACGAGCGCAAGGGCCGCTTCGTCGGCCTCGTCAACAAGGACGGCTCCGCGAAGACGGAGTGCGGCATCCACGTCGCCGGCGCGGAGCAGACCTTCGACCGCGACCTCTGGGAGTCCGGCGCCGTCTCGAACCTCGAGACGCAGGAGTCGGCGCTCGCGCTCAAGGACGGCGTCGTCGTCGTCTACGCGCCCTGGTGCCAGTTCTGCCAGGCCATGGAGGACGACTACGCCAAATTCGCCGACGAGATGGCCAAGGAGGGCATCACCGTCGCCAAGTACCGCGGCGACGAGGACCGCGAGTTCGTCACGGCCAACTTCAACACGGAGTCCTTCCCGACGATCAACCTCGTCAAGGACGGCGTCGCCACGAAGTACGACTCCGAGGCCCGCGACGTCGAGTCCCTCAAGAAATTCGCCATGTCCGGCTAGAGCCCCCCCGCGGCGACCCCGACCTCCGCGGCCGCGCGGACGTCCGACCCCCTGTCCGTCCTCCTCCTAAGGAGCACCGATGTTCATCGCCCCGATGTTGATCGCCCCGACCTCCGCCGAAGGCGCACCGCTATTTATCGCGACGAGGGCACCGCGGCCGGCGGCGCGGTGAGGTCCGCGATGGCGCCGAAGGTCCGCGCGACCTGCTTCTCCGCGAGCTTGCTCGCGAGCTTGGCGCCGAAGTCCGCCAGGTCCGCGCGCCGCTCCGCGACGATGGGCGACAGCGCCGCGAGCTGGCGGACGACGTTCGCCGACGCGCTCCGCGGCGCGAGCGCCGCGAGGTCCGTGGTCTCGCCGCGCCGCAGCAGGAAGTCGAGGAGCTTGCGCGCGTTCTCGAGGGACGTCTCGTCGTCGGCGTCGAGCTTCGGGTTGAGCTTCGCGAGGGCCGCGTTGACGCGCGGCGACGCGAGCGGCACGCGCGGGAGCCGCGGCGCGACGGTCCGCGCGCCGGCATCGATGGACGCCGCGAGCTCCTCGAGCAGGAACTCGCGGAAGACGGCGCCGTCCTCCTCGAAGAAGAAGGCCAGCGCCGCGCGCGCGCCGTCCTCGATGTCCTCGGGCGCGTCGACCTTGGCCAGGGGCGCGTCGCCGTCGAGCCGCACCAGACCCGTCGGCCGCTCCGCGCCTTCCACCAACTCCGGCGTCGCCGCGAGCTGCATGGCGCGCTTCACGTCCTCGGACGCCTCGCCGGCGGCGAGGGCCTTGACCGCCGCGAACTTCTCCAGGGCCTGGAGCATGTCGATCATGCGGTCGACGTCGAAGCGCTTGTTCTTGCCGTAGACCATGTAGCGCAAGGCTTCTTTCAACCGCGGGCTCTGGTCCGTCAGCAGGCGCCGCGAGATGTAGGGGTAGGCCTCGTCGACGATGGCGAAGCCCGGGTTTCCCACGAGGGCGATGCCCTCGAGCACGCCGATCGCGCGGATCACCAAAGCGAAGTAGGGCGGGATGCGGAACGGGAACGAGAACGTGATCTCCGCCAGGTCCGCGGAGAGGTCGTTGAAGTTGATGCCCTTGGCGCCGCCGCCGGCGAGCGCCGCGTCGAAGACGCGCGCGAGGGCCGGGACGATGGGCTTGACGTCCGTGCCCGGCGGGATGAAGTCCAGCTGCACGAAGTCGTCGCCGATGCGGTCGTAGTCGCGGTGGATCAGGTGCGCGATGGCCTCGATCATGCCGTACTTCTGGTCGTCCGTGATCTCCGTCATGAGCCCAAAGTCCAGGATCACCAGGCGGCCGTCGGGCGCGCGGAGCATGTTGCCCGGGTGGGGGTCCGCGTGGAAGAAGCCGCTGTCCAACAGTTGCGTCAGGTACGTCACGACGCCCAGGTTCACGAGGTCGGCGACGTCGTCGGCCGTCGACTGGCTCAGCTTCTCGCCCTCGACCCACTCGGCGACGTGCACGCGGCGCGTCGTCCACCGCGGGTAGTTCTCCGGTATCAACACGCGCGGCAGATTCTTCATCTCCTCGCGGACGCGGATGCCGTTCTCGCACTCCACGACGTAGTCCAGCTCCCCGTAAAAACGGCAGGCGAACTCGTCGATGAGGTCGACGACGTCGATGCGCTCCGTCACAAAGTCCGGCAACTTCCGGACGAGCTTGCCGAGCTCGCGAGCCAAGTGCAGGTCCAGGCTCACCGTCTCGAGCACGAAGGGCCGCTGCACCTTCACGGCGACGATATCGCCCGAGTCCTTGAGCGTGGCGCGGTAGACCTGGCCCAGGGACGCCGCGGCGACGGGCTCGGGCGTGATCTCGCTGAAGACGTCGCTGACCTTTTCTACTCCTAATTCCTCGCAGATCGTCGCGAACGCTAAATCGCTCGGGAAGCTCGGCACCTTGTCGCAGAGCTGCTGGAGCTCGACCATGGCCCGCGGGCTCAGGATGTCCGGCCGGATGCTGAGGGCCTGGCCCAGCTTGATGAAGAAGGGGCCGAGGCTCACGATCGTGTTCCGGAGCGCCGCCGCGCGCCTCACCTCGCTCTCCTCGAGCTTCCCCCGCGCCGCGTCCCAGGCCACGGCGCTCAGGTACCCGAAGGACGTGCCGAAGACCTGGAAGAGGCGCCTCGCGACGGCGCCGGGCCGCTCGCCGAAGTACGCCGCGAGCGTCTCCGGCTCGTACGTCGTCGGCAGGCCCCGCTCGCCCGCGCGCATCTCGACGACCTGCATGCGCACGCCGTCGAGCTGGCGGTCGTCGTCGTTCATGTTCGACCCGCGCATGGCCTGCATCATCAGCGACGCGCGCTCGTCCTCCTCGAGCTGGGCCCGCACGTCGGCCATCGTGGCGGAGATGTCGCTGACCGGGCTCGAGCGCAGCGGCGCCGGCGCGCGCGAGCCCACGGCCCCGGGCACGCGCGCGCGCGGGCCCGCGAGCAGGGCGCTGGAGGTCGCGAGCAGGCTCAGGAGGGCGATCATCGTGTTGGCTCCGCGCATCGTCATTGCTTCGGCGCCAGCACAGGTTTTGGTGGAGAGCCCGCGGGCGCACGCTCGACCTCGGCGCCGACAGGGCTGCCGACGCCTGCGCCGACGCACGCCTCGACGCCCGAGGCCTCGCCGGTTGCGTCAATCCGGCTGACGCCTAAAGGAACGTTACGGTCACGCGGTAGAGGCGGCGGTTCGGCGTCGCGCCGAAGGCCGTCCAGGTGCCCGGCTCGTCGATGCCGACGAGCGTGATCGTCGCGAGCGGAGGCAGGTCGTACTGGCTCTCAAACTCCGTCTCCGACGTGTGCACGAGGCTGTGATAGCCGCCGCCGTCGGTCTCCTTGCTCTCGAAGCAAACGATGTCGCTGTCCTGGAGATCGTAGTCGACATCCTGCATGTCTTCGGTATAAACGGGCGAGCAGAAGCCGTCGTGCGTGAGGCAGCGGTCGCAGGCCGACGCCTCCTGCGGGGCGTGTGTCATGAACGTTGCTCCCACGACCGCGTCGGGCCCGAGCGCGCCCCACGCCGCGTCGTGGTGCCGCAATCCAAACTCGCCGTCGAGGTCGATGAAGGCCCGCGGCGCGACGCCCTCCAACGCCGCGCGGCCCTGGATAGCGCCGTAGAGCGTGCGCGCGGACGCCGTGAATTCCTCCGCGTTCCCGCGTAACACCTCGCCCAGAGTAAACTTGAAGCTCGCCAACAGCAGGGTGTAGCCCTCGGCGTCGTCGCGGTCCCAGCCCCGCTCGAGCTTCCAGTCGACCGACGCGCGCGTCGGAGGATCGATTGACCTCTGACCCGTCCCGTCGCGCGCGAAGGCCACCAACAACCGATCGCGAAGCCGGTCCAGTTGCGCGAGGTTTGCCTGCTCGTCGGGATCGCCCACGAAGGCCTGCCGCAGCCTGGCGAACTGCAGGCCGGCCCACTCGTCGCGCCAGCTGCGCCGCGGGTCCGGGCCCACGCGCGCCTCCAACAGCTCCAGCGCCCGCAGCGCACGCGTCGACGCGGCCGTCGGCGTCTTTTCCTGCGGGTTCCGGAACCAGGGCGCCGCGGTGAGGCGCTGGTGCGCCGCCTTCTGGGCGGCGCGGCGGGTCGTGTGGGCCACGCGTTCCATGCGCGCGAGGTCGACGGCAATCGAGTAAGCCATGACGTACCGCAGCACTTCCTCGGGCAGGTCTTTGGCCCGCCGCGCGAGCACGAGCGGCGCGACGCCGCCGGCGTGATCCATGCTGCGGCGCGACGCCGCCGGCGTGATCCAAGCTGTGCCGACTGAAAGCCTTGGGAATTAAAGCCTGGTTGAACACTTGGTTGAACACATGTTGCCGCGACACGATCGGAGCCTAGCACCCCCCCGGGGAGGACGCCCCCCCACTAGTACACGAGCGCGGACGCCTCCGTGTCGCCTTCAGGAGGCCTCGCGCCCGGCCTCGACGCCGCCGTCGAGGTCCCCCCGACTGCGTCAATCAGGCTACCTTCTAAAGGAACGTTACGGTCACGCGGTAGAGGCGGCGGTTCGGCGTCGCGCCCAAGGCTGCCCAGGTGCCCGGCTCGTCGATGCCGACGAGCGTGATCGTCGCGAGCGGAGGCAGGTCGTACCGGCTCTCAAACTCCGTCTCCGCCGTGCGCACGAGGCTGTGATAACCGCCGCCGTCGGGCTCCTTGCTCTCGAAGCAAACGATGTCGCTGTCCTGGAGCTCGTAGGCCACTTCGACATCCACCATGTTAATGTTGTTGATGACGGGCGCGCAGAAGCCATCATCCTCGAGGCAACGGTCGCAGGCCGACGCGTCCAGCGGCGCGTTCGTGACGAAAGTCGCTCCCACGACCGCGTCGGGCCCGAGCGCGCCCCACGCCGCGTCGAAGGAACTCAATCCAAACTCGCCGTCGACGTTGACGAAGGCCCGCGGCGCGACGCCCTCCAACGCCGCGCGGCCCTGGATAGCGCCGTAGAGCGTGCGCGCGGACGCCGCGAACGCGTTCACTCCGAACGCGTGGCCCAGAATAAACTTGGAGCTCGTCATCAGCAGGGTGTAGCCCTCGGCGGCGTCGCGGTCCCAGCCCTGCGAGAGCTTCCAGTCGACCGACGCGCGCGTCGAGGGGTTGAGTAATATCCGATCCGGCGCGTACTGCCCGCCCTGGCGGAAATTCTCCGATATCGTATCGTGCATCTCGTGCATCTCGTCCATTATTTCCTGCCCGTCAGGCTGGTCCGCTAGCCTCCGCCGCACACTGGCGAACTGCAAGTCGACCCACTCGTCGCGCCAGCTGCGCCGCGGATCCGGGCCCACGCGCGCCTCCAGCAGCTCCAGCGCCCGCAGCGCACGCGTCGACGCGGCCGTCGGCGGCTCGTTCTCGTCGTTCCGGAACCAGGGCGCCGCGGTGAGGCGTTGGTGCGCCGCCTTCTGGGCGGCGCGGCGGGTCGTGTGGGCCACGCGTTCCATGCGCGCGAGGTCGACGGCAATCGAGTAAGCCATGACGTACCGCAGCACTTCCTCGGGCAGGTCTTTGGCCCGCCGCGCGAGCACTGGCGGCGCGACGCCGCCGGCGTGATCCATGCTGCGCGGAGCGACGCCGCCGGCGTGATCCAAGCTGTGGAGACTGAAAGCCTTCG
>Ga0257110_1001662_pt1 | contig 10487 bp, 13 predicted proteins | sample LP_taG_7_FD_190184 | JGI IMG/M metagenome (GOLD analysis project Ga0257110, IMG submission 190184) | Marine microbial communities from Northeast Subartic Pacific Ocean, Canada - LP_J_2015_P26_10m | ecosystem: Environmental > Aquatic > Marine > Oceanic | place: Canada: Northeast Subartic Pacific... | reverse complement strand
GATGGCATACAAGGAAACTGTTGTCCCGTTCCATACCATATCGCAAAATCTCTGCGACCAGAATTATTTCCCTTTATCAGAGTATCTATATTTTTATTGGATAATCTCTCATCAAAACAATCTGCTCCAAAAAGCTCCTCCTGACAATTTCCACTACCACATACCGTCGGTACAATCGAATCGTTTTGTCCCAACTTAGATTTAATTGAACCCCAAAATTTGTCTACTCCTGCTTGATTTAAGTCCACGCAGGTTGCGCCATTTGCCTTAGTTGGAAGACCTTTGTAGAAATTATATTGCCCCAACGAACCCTCAGTATAGCACTCCGCAAAAAACTTGTCGAATACTATACCATAGCTACTCGCAGGAGGAATTGAATTTCTCAATCCACCTACAATAGCATATTTGTATTTAGCTCCCATAGTATTAAAAAGCTTTACAAACGCTGCGATGGAAGATGGGTCATCTTCAGAATCGATTAAAAAACCCTCTATATCCGGAAATTGGGTTGTCAGCATATTTATAAGATAATTCGCAGGGGTTACCGTTGAATTACAACACACTAAAGCCCATTTTTTCACTGGAAGTCCTAAATTAGCTACTAAAGTATTATTCCATTGATTATTCATAATATCATTATCATTTGAATCCTTGTATTTGGCTGAATTTGCTACTACTACCACATTGTTAAATTTGCTTTGAGCCAAATTTGGGTCCATCAATTGCTTTGTTTGTTTTAATTCAGGTACATCGAAACCTGGCGCTTCAAGCAGAAGGTATAAATCACCCTTTGGGTCTGTAAATGATTCAATATTTTTATTTAATAAACAAGCTGACAGCAATGTTAATAAAAATATTCCTAGAACAAATTTCCAGTTTTTCATATAATTTATAGTGTTATTTTATTTCTATTGTAGACATAGCATCCTTTATTCCTACATTTTGACCTACCTTTTTTCTTATTGTATTTTTAAGCTTAACCTCTTCAGTCTTTGTCCCATATGCTGTATTTTTTACTAATTGATGCCATTCTTCTAATTTACTTTGATTTGTCATATAATCAGGGTTTTCTTTTTCAAAATCTTTAACCTTCTTAAGCATTACCTTTATAGAAGCAGTATCAATTACTTTATTCACATTCTGGTTACTAGGGTCTAATTTCCACCCGTCCTCCTTGTCTTTTATATAAAATTTGTCCCGTTTTTTATCTGAACAGTGAATGGGTCTTTCAATTACAGGAATATCATTTAGATTTTGTATTATAAAGTTTGAAACTGTATCTTCATATCCTAATTGTGGAATTTTTGCTGCTTCCAATTGAAGTTTTTTAATAAAATCTGTTAAATTCATAGCATTTTTACAGTGTTCATTTAAAAATACATTAACTGTGATTTTATTATATGTTTGATTGTTATTATTCACTGTACCCAAACCATGTTTTTTCATAATTTCTTTCATTTCTTTTAATTCCAATAAAAGAGCGTGATTCTCAGAAGATACTGCCTCAGTAGCTTTTTGGGATTTCTCTACACTGTAGGGACAAACTTTTAAATGTCTTGAAAGTCCGCTACTAAACTTGTAGGACTTACCACAAGTACAATTAAAGCAACTTTTCTTTATCATTTTGTTATCATTTGTTATCATTTTATGTTTTGTAGTGGATAAATGTTTATTAAAATTATATTTGTTCTTACAACCATAGTCACATTTTTTACAATAATATTTAAAGGCAACTTTTTTGCAACTTTTCATTCCTATATAATGATAACATAAAAGTTGCCTAAATCTTTTTTATTAAGAACTTATTTTTTTGATTGTAGAGACGAAAAAACAACCATTTATTATTTTTATTCTACAACCTTCTAAAGAAAATCTAAAATGTGCATTTTTTGAGTTGAAAAAAATCTCAAGATTCCTGTTTTGGACATTTCAAATTTGTCCAAAAATGAAAATGGCTCCTACTTTATATACACAAAACGTGAGTTCCTTTTTTTTAGTGCCTTTTTTTCAGCGCAAATAAATTGAAACCATTTTAACCCCCCATAACCCTAGTACATAACACCAATCAACCATGTCATCCAGTCCCACTACTGTTGCTACCGAACTCGCCACAGAGTCTGATTACCAACTCCCTCACTTCTCACCAAATGAAAAGTCTGTAATTCTAGAATGGGCGGGTGATGACGAAAACAATCTTGCCCCTCCACATGGTTACACTCGGCTTCTTAAAATTCTCTGGAGGCATTTTGGAGAAAAGACACAACCGCCTTCTGGTACTCCTATTTCATTTCAAACTAGACTTTATTCTTTTGGGTTTGCTAAGCATAATGGTACGATTATGAATAACCCGCTTGCTGAAATGGTGACTTTCATTATGATTCGTAGGTTGCATAATACCAACCTAGACCTAAGGCCATACCACCACGAATCTTACCAATTGAGTTCGCAATTAGAAGGATGTTGGTTTAAATTCCTGGAATATCTTAATTTGGGTGATTAAATTAAGATAATTCAACTATAAAAAATAATTCTTATTAGTTCCCTTTTTTTAGTGCTTTTTTTTATGTTCAATAAATATTTCCACAACAATTACAATCAGAAGCCCAAACACAATCATCCGGACCTGTTCCAGGAACAGCACATCCATCCGGAGTACAACCTCTTTTACAATTACAGGGTAAAGACCACCATTGAGACCATCGTGGCCAAACATCCCAAGAACCCCAAAAGGCAGGGCGGCGCCACCAACCTCCTCTTCCTCCTCTTCCTCCTCTTCTCCTGAATCTTCTTAGATATCCTCCTGAACCGCCATGTCTAAAGCCACCAGCACCGGGTCTAAATCCACCGCCACCGCGTCTAAAGCCGCCACCACGTCTGAAACCACTGCCTCTACCGCCTCTACCACCTCTGCCACCCCTGCCACCACGACCTCCTCTGAAACTTTCTAACATGGCGTGGGACAAACAACCACATAATACTAAAAATAAAACACCTAAAGCTACTAATGAACCTGTCTTCATATATATATATATATTACTTAGATTTACTCTTTTGCTCTTCTGATTTCTTATATGTCTCATATGTTAATAAGCCAAATCCAGCTGCTCCCATGACAGTACCTAATACCGAATACCAGCCGTGGGATTCCTGTAAAGCAACGCAAATTTGGTTTGGAATTCTTAATAGTAACATGATGGTTAATGATAATGCCAATGCCATTGAAAAAGGTTTACCTGTTTTAACAGCGTCAATCTGAGCATAAGTTCCGTATAAGGCTACTACTAAAGCCACAATATGAAGATATCCAGTATATTCCATCATTTTAGGCGAACACTTCATTATATTATATATATATATATAATGAATAACAGATATCTATCCCTTAACAAAGCACCATTTACTCCTCCTAGTTATGTTTTTGGCATCGTTTGGCCTATATTATATACTTTAATGGGAATATCTACATATTTAATTTGGAGTGACCCAAAATGTTCTCCATATTGTTCTGCTTTGACTTTCTTTTTTATCCAGTTGTTTTTCAATTTGATTTGGACCACTCTTTTCTTCAAATGGAACATGTATAAAACAGCTTTATTGGATATTGTAGTGATGTTTGGGTTTTCTGTAGTTACCTTTTTGAAATATTTGGTTATTAATCCAATAGCAGCTTATTTACTTATCCCATATTTAGCTTGGTTATGTTTAGCTTTCACCCTAAATGCTTATATTGTAGCCTATAACTAGAGTATAAATAGTACCAAAAGTAATTAAAATTGAATTTATTAACATATTGTAATGAAACCCAATACAATATGCCTTCCTTTGCTAACTACATGATTGCTACTTCTATTAAAAACTATGTTATAGAACATAGAAGCCGTCTTGAAAAGAAATATATAGTGCCACTTACTTTTGAGCAAGTTTTCATTCTTGTTTTCATTGTTTCCTGTTTAGCTGGATTTTCCGTACGTATTTTCTATAATGGATTGTACGACTCTATTCTCAATTCGTTTCAATTGCGTTGGTACGGATTGGGGTGGGGAAAAGCCCCTTGGTATATTGCTGTTGGATTAGAATTAGTAGCTGGATTTCTTGGGGGATTGTTTGGTCATTATGTTATGAATACACAATTCCGTCATAATAACCAACCTACGGTTACACTATATCAAACCTATACTCTTCTTTATAATACTGTAAAATATCAATTCTTAAGAATGCTGTGTGGTCGTGCGAATGCTTTGCACTGGGATTAGCACGCCATATGTTCCATAATCCATTTCCGGATTTTAACATTCATCGGCTCTAACATTAATACTAAACCATCCAACAATTTTTGTTTAAAATCTGTATTGCTTTCCTCATCCATCAATAAAAGAGTGTTATGAATGATGTAAAGCAATCTATCATCGTAAATTTCTGTTATCCCTTTGAATACGGTATCAATTGATACCGTACCTTCTGTGTCATCTTTAAATATTTCATCTGCTTTCAAGTCTAAGACATTTCTGTAAAGTGCTAAAGTATGTCGGATATTATTTTTATCTGCTTTGTTGTAAGTCTCTGATAATTTATCTAATCCTTTTACTGCCCACTGTAAAATATATTGAAATGCTTCGTCATTTTGACTTTTATACCATTTATAATATCGTCTAATCGCATGAAATAAATAATAAAGGTCATCTTTATTGTCGTTATTCCACCATCTAGTTACTCCTTGTAAGTAGGTAGGTGGTTGAATTGTTAATATATTATTATTTACACTTATCTTAGTTCCAATAGGACTATGTGCTAGTAATGCTAATTGTATCATTACCTGCATAGGTTCTAATATTAGGTCCGCCCGCTCTTTTTCTTTTGTTCTCAACATCTCCATTACATTTTTCCCAGCAAAAAAATAATTCATTTTATCCTTATTACACAATCTATATAAAAAGTTTTTTGTTATATTACATATACTATATATGACATCTGGTGAAATTTTAATTGATTTTTCCTTACCAAATACTCCGGACACTTTAAAATTCTTAAAGCTTAATCAGTCAGATAAAATAAAGGCAGTGGCGTTAGGATTGAAATTTTTAGCTATGGGACAACAACAAATACAAAGTTGGGATAATAGTCAATGGGAAGGCAAATTAGAACAAATTCAACAAGAAAAAGAAGAATTAATACTCGCTTTGGAAGAAAAACTTAACTTAGAACATATTAAAAGACAAAAATTAGTCAAATCACAGAAAGAAGAACTCAATTCTATTGTAGAAGGTGTTAGAAATAGAACTGAGAGTAAATACTTGTCAGAAATAGCCTGTTTAAATGATAAAATGGAGAGATTACAAAATAAAATCTCTTTACAAGAAAGCGAGAAAACTAAGTTATACAAAACTATAAATGACGAATTTTATAGCAAGATTCTCTCCAAAGAACAACTATGGGAAGCAAAAACTGAGCGAATTAGAAAGGAATATGAAGAAAAACTAGAGAAAGAACGGGAAAGAACTGCGGCATGTATTTTAACTACCAAACATTCTACAATTAAAGGACAGGCTGGAGAAGAATTTACTCAACATGAGTTAAATAGACGTTTTCCAACTGCGGAAATCGAAGATACACATAAACAACCGGGTCGTGGAGACTTTATTATGAAAGAAAATGATTTTACTATGCTTATTGAGACGAAAAATTACAAGAAAAATGTCACAAAACCAGAGATTGAGAAGTTTTATCGTGATATGGAAATCAATAATGACATACAATGTGGATTATTTTTGTCGTTAAAGTCCGGAATATGTAATAGAGATGACTTGGCTTTGGAAGTTATTAATGGAAAACCTGTCATTTTTGTTCATAATTGTTTAAAGAATATGGAAAACATTGATTTTGCTGTGCGTATATTCAAATTAATATTAAATACAGACTCCATAGACTTAAGTAATAAAGAAGTATATGAGAAAATTAAGAATACTATTCCAATGGTCAAACGATATTGGAATAAAATTAGGTCAAAAATACAGAAATTCGAGAAAGATATGACGCAATGTATAGTAGAGCAAGAAACAATGATTCGTGATATTTTTAAGCTATTAGGGTTTAATTATTAAGCGGATTTTCGTTAATACCTTTTTAATTTTAAACATACCGTTTTCTTATTTTATACCAATCGTCTAATAATTTCATATATACATATATATATAAACTATAATGTCGCAACAAAGAATGCGAAAAAAAATTCCACCTTGGGCAGCAGAATTTGTAAACCGTTCCAAAAGAGTTAAACGAAAACTACAAACTGATTTACTCGATGCGGCAAAATGTAGAATAAAATTAAATTATAAATACAAAAAAGAAGATGACGAATTGCGATTTTATATTGATATAGTAGATCCACGGGGATATCCAATCATTAAAAACGCCAACGTTTGTAAAGGAACAGGATATAATGATGCTGTAAGCAAAGAAGATTTGGAAACAAAAGTCAATGCCCAAAAGTCAATGTTAGCAGGCACAGCCGATGATGCGGATATTGACTATGCGGTGGCTGTCCATCCAAACAAGCAATCTAATCCAGCCAACTATACTCCTGCTAGAGCAGTGGAGATTATATTTAGCATACATAAGGATAGGAATGGGATTATAACAAGCACAGTTGATCATCTCCTGGTGGGGTGTTGGAGCTGTGGAGGATCACATTTAATCACTCCAATAAGTAAACAACATTTGGGAACAATTTTACTTTTAGCTTATACTCTAATTTGTGGTAGAAAGATAAACGCGGCTGGAAGTGGTAAATTAATAGATGCAACTGGTGGATATTATGACCAATTCGGATGGCTGGGGGATGATGAAGAATTGACCTTAAAAAAACCTGGAACAAAAGGACTAGTAAAGATGATAAATGTACTACTTGGTAGTATTTATAGAAATGGACCGGGAGAATATTTAAAAAAAGGCATTGATGATGAAGATGTGGAGGATTTATTAAAAAACATAAAAGGCTTGGGTGGATGGTCAATGGCAGTTATGCGAGGCGGAAGAAAGACGAAAAGAAGAAAAAAACGTATTTGTTGCGTCGGTATTGGTTGTCCCGAGTGGAAGCATTGTATACACGTTTTAGGCGATGGGGCTAAATATAGACCAAAAAGGAAATCAACTTTAAAAAGAATGAAAAAATGCGGGAAACGATATACTTCTCTAGGGAAAAAATATAAAAAATGTATGAAACGAGAACGAAAAAAAACAAGAAAGAGACGAAAAAGAAGATAAAATCTTAATTTATCGTAATATATTAATGATTAATAAATTACGACAACGAGAAATAACGGGGAAACGGATAAAAATAGACTATGTTTATCCATTGCGCGATACTAAATATGTTTGTTATAGATGTACCAGAAAAATCAAAGGATTAATTATAGATTTGCCTAATGATATAGATGTATTCGGTTTTCGATACCACTATATTATTCCAATGTTGTCGTGTCATCGGTGTCGAGTTCCTCTGGCGCTTCCTTAGTCGATTCCTCTGGCACTTCCATAGTCGATTCTTCTGACACTTCCCTAGACGATTCCTCTGGTACTTCCATAGTCGATTCTTCTGACACTTCCCTAGACGATTCCTCTGGCACTTCCCTAGGAGCATTAGGGTTGGTTTTAGGTGTTGAAGCATCGCTCATTGTTTCTATAATATAATCTCTGGGACGATTCAAATTATTTTTATTAATGTTTATTCTTTTTAAGGGTTCAGGTTTTTTATATTTATAGTGACTTGTTAATGTAGTACAATTATGTATTTTATTAGTTTTGTTCCTGCGCTTTATTAAGCATAGTAACAAACCAAAAGTTAATATAATACTACTAACAATTGCTATTATAGCAAGTACTGTATTAGATTCATTATCTAGCACACTTGGTAAAGTACTATTATTAGTATAATTTGTCCTATTATTTGGTATAATTGAAATAATAGTCGGACTTGGTGTGCCTGTACCTCTAATATATGAGGAAATTTTACTAGGCGAAGGTGTATAAGGTGATGGGTTTATGGGTTCTATAGCCTCAATAGTAATATTTGGCTCTGGAGATGGAGTATAATAACTTATATTTACTGTTTTATTAGTATTTGAGGTATTTGTGGCGTTGACTATAGGAAAATACTGGGTATTATTTGTGTGGTTTAAGATATTTGATATAAAACTAACATTTTTTGTGGAGTTTAATGTTGCGTTCTGGAGAGAAGATGTCGTTAAATTCGTTATATTAACCAGAGGCATAATTGATAATACTGTTTCGACACACATTTTCATACTTATTATTTGATTATTTTGAGCTACACTCCACATAGTATTACAACTGGTCATGATAGTTTTAAAAATAGGGTTATCTTTAAAGCATTTTTCATTATTATATTAACCATTATTAATATAGATATGTTTGGTTTATGCAGATATAGAAACGCATTAGGCAAACCTGGAAAAGGAATTCATAGTTTTAGAATAGCTAATATAGCTGTTGTAGATGTATTACTAACCTTTCTATTGGCTTATGTATTATGGGTTATTCTTGAAAAATATAATTATTGGATTATTTTATACTTTTGCTTTTTAGCAGCTGTTATATTACATAGAATATTTTGCGTTAAAACTACCGCCGATAAATTTTTATTTAGATAAACTTACCTTTTACGTCTTTTCTTAGTTTTTCTAGATTTAGGAATAATGTTTTTTTTAGTTCTACTATGTTGTAGTATAAGTTTATTAACATTATCTAACTTTTTCCAACTAATTCTACTAAGTTGGTGTGTTATTGTGTGTTTGGTTGATTTTTTGTTTGTTTTTCTTTTGATTTTTAGTTTTTTTTGAATAAATTTTCTGTTTTTGGTAGATTTTTTGGCAAAGCCGGCTATATTTACCACCAATCTTCTTTTGTATTCATCAATTACCTTCTTATGGAGAGACCTTTTTTTCATTGTTTTATGTGGATTTATACCATTATCTACTAGAGTTAAAGCTAAAAATTCTTCATCTGGAATTTTTATTCTATAACCAAAATCGTCAATAATTCTTGCCATCTTATATTATTGATATATTTTATTGTCATAGTATAAGATGTCGTATGATTATTTATTTAAAATGATATTTGTTGGTGATACCAATGTCGGGAAAACCGCAATAGCAAATAGACTAGCACGAAATAGATTTGATTGTCATTATGACGCCACCATAGGAGTAGATTTCTTATCACTTACCCTAGATATTGACGAAAAACGCATAAAAACTCACATATGGGATACCGCCGGACAGGAATGTTTTTCTTCCATTATCACTACATATTATCGTGGCGTAGCTGGAGCAGTCTTAGTATTTGATGTAGGTAGGAAATCTTCATTTAATAAATGTAATTATTGGCTACATCAAATATTAAATAAAGGATCAGATGAACATACGCCGTGTTTGTTTTTAATTGGCAATAAATGTGATAAAAATGATAGAGAAGTTTCAAGGGAAGATGCTGAGAAATTTGCGAAAGAAAACAATATGTTATATTTTGAAACAAGTGCGAAAAAAGATATAAATGTTCATGAATGCTATAAAAAAATAATAAAATATATTGCTACTTCTGTAGACTTAGAATCAGCCACCGAACATCAAGGTATTCGTAAAGGCATGATTTCGCACACTAAATTACAAGAAAAGGAAGAACGAGATTGTTTTATTTGTTGTAATATTCTTTAATATTGATATAATTGTTCAACTAATAATGAAAAAGAAAAATTCATTTTACATAAATTAACAGGATACCCTCTATCATTTAATAATTGAACTCTTAATCTTTTTAAAGTAGTAGGACCAAAATAAGTGCGTTTTTGAACACCATCATTTTCATAGATCATTGGAATTGATCTATCTATATCTTCTCTTTCTACTGGGAAACGAAGTAAAACATCTGTATCCGTAGGAGCAAAATAACGAGACTGAGAAATATTTCTTTGAGCAATTGTTATTTGTTGTGCTGTATATTTCTGTGCGCTGGTTAAATTATTGCTCCCATCAACAATTGGATTTGGATTCTGCGTACCACGTCTACATGACCTATTAGTTAATTTTACATTGCCTTTATTTGTGAATACACTTCCACCAGAAAGGTCTGTACAAATAGGAAACGATGATCTTGTTCTTTGATAGTAACTAGGAGTTTTAAATTTATTCTGATTGTCTGTAAGTGAAACCATACTACCTGTTATTCTATTTGACTGAAAATCATTCACCTTTAATATAAGGTATCTAGTTCCAAATAAATCTAAACAAGCCTCACTTTGGTAAGAAGCAGATAGGTTTCCTACCATAGGATATCTTGGTTGTCTAAACCCTAATAACCAACCTAAATTATAATTAATTTTTGGACCTGAATTTTCTGTATTACAACCAGAACCATCTGGCATAAAATTTAAAGTAATATTTCCACCACTCCCATCAATTGTAGTTTTTAATGTA
>Ga0257110_1001660_pt1 | contig 10494 bp, 10 predicted proteins | sample LP_taG_7_FD_190184 | JGI IMG/M metagenome (GOLD analysis project Ga0257110, IMG submission 190184) | Marine microbial communities from Northeast Subartic Pacific Ocean, Canada - LP_J_2015_P26_10m | ecosystem: Environmental > Aquatic > Marine > Oceanic | place: Canada: Northeast Subartic Pacific... | reverse complement strand
ATTTGCCAACATCTTAAGATTAGGTCAAAATGTAAAGAATGTGGTTATATTCCTAAACTTTGTCCTCATAATCGTCAAAAATCAAAATGTAAAGAATGTGGCGGTGGTGGTATTTGCCAACATCTTAAAGTTAGATCAAGATGTAAAGAATGTATAGCAGATAAAGATAATACAATCCCTGAAGTTGAAGAATATTCAAAAAAAGAATATGAAAATATTTCTTTTTTAGATAAAAAGTAATATTAATTAATACCTAAGTGTCCTCATAATCGTCAAAAACAAAGTTGTAAAAAAATGTTAGTAAATAAAAAAAAATGATAACATATTTTATAATATAAATTATAGAAATGAAAAAAACTGATCTTCAAATTATTATTCCTAAGTGGGAAAAAGATACTACTATTACAGATAAAATTATTAAAATACAAATCATTCCAAATTGGTATTATGATTGTAATGTTAAGGTTATAGAACTACAAAAATAAATATTAATATTTAATTTAATGTAAAAACATAATTTTATTTATGCCTAAGTGTTTTTATAATCATAGAACATCTAGATGTTATAAATGTGGTTATGTTTGCATAATCGTAGAAATGTTTAGCAGATAAAGATAATATAATTCTTGAAGTTGAAGAATATGAAATTATTATATAATAGGCATTTTTTCTTCTTGAAATATAGCATAATTTTCAGATAAGATAGACCAATTAATTTTATCTTGATTTTCTTTAAGTATATTCATACCATTTATATTTTTACAAAGTTTGTTTATATTAATTTTATCTTGATTATTCGTTAAAAGTTCTATAGCATTTGGATTTGATGATAAATTATTCCAATTAATTTTATCTAAGTTTTTTTCAAGAATAGAAATAGCATTTTTATTCTTTGATAACGCTTTCCAATTAATTTTATCTAAGTTTTTTTCAAGAATAGAAATAGCATTTTTATTCTTTGATAACTCTTTCCAATCAATTTTATCTAAGTTTTTTTCAAGAATAGAAATAGCATTTGAATTTGATGATAAATTATTCCAATTAATTTTATCTAAGTTATTTTCAAGAATAGAAATAGCATTTGGATTTGATGATAAATTATTCCAATTAATTTTATCTAAGTTATTTTCAAGAATAGAAATAGCATTTAGATTTGATGATAACTCTTTCCAATTAATTTTATCTAAGTTATTTTCAAGAATAGAAATAGCATTTTTATTTATTGATAACAAATACCAATCAATTTTATCTAAGTTATTTTCAATTATGGGAATAGCATCACTATTATAAGATAATGATAACCAATCAATTTCTTTTTTATTTAATTTTAAGTTAAATATCTTATCAAATAAGAATCTCCAATTCCAATAATTATATGTTTTAAGAATTGGATAACCATATATATTAGTAGATAATTCTTTCCAATCAATTTTATCTAAATTATTTTCAAGAATAGAGATTGCTCGTGGATTTTGGGATAATATTTTCCAATTAACTTTATCCAAGTTTGTTTGTAGTACTTTAATTGCTCTTAGGTTATTAGATAAACTAGACCAATCTAATTTATTAACATCAATCCAATCTAATAGTATTTTCTCTTTAGGTAATAACTTCCAATATTGAATTAAAATTAATTCTATATTATTTTCACTTATTATAGAATTACTTAAAATTCTTTTAACAATATTAAACTTTTTAGTTGCGAGAGCCATAAATAAAAATATAAATTGTAATCATTTTTTTTTAAAATAAATCTGCTATTTTATGAAAGTTATCTCTGGTATCATTCCAACCTTCTTGATATAATTTATTAGATGTATTATAATCAATATATAAAGTTAAATAAGAATTATATTTTCTACCCCACATTGAATAGTTAATGTTAAGTATATTAGTATTATTAAATATAGTGTTTTTAATTACTGCTCCATCAATATATTTATTATCTTTATACCTATAATATAATTTATACCCTGAAAAAAAAGTGAATATATAAAAAATGATAACATAGTTAGTAATATAACTATGGCATTTCATCCACTTGATATTTGTATTATTCAAAATTGTGTTAAACCACAATGTGTACATCTAAATGGAAAACTTTGTATATTTTTACGTAAAGAAGGTAATAATTATATTGTTATTTGTCCTAATGAACCAATGATGAGATCATTAGAGATTAAGAATAATAATATTAAATTGGATAAAGATAAAAATATTGAATTTATTCCAGGTGGTAATTATAGAAAAGTTGAAACACGAACAAATAATATTGCTCTCAATATTAAAGATAGGATTATCAATTGCAAAAAACACATTACATTAAATGAAGAAACTATAATATTATATGATGTAGATGGTAATCTACAATCTGGTAGTAAAACTGGTAAGTTTGGAAATATTGCTAGCGATCTTTGGAATGATAATATTATAATGAATATGAAAAATATGAAAGATGATTTTGTTGGTGTTTTGAAGAAAGTATTTTTACATAAATAAAATAAAATTAGCTAGTAGCAACTTTATGAAATATTTGTAATTCATTTTTATCTATTATACCCGGTGTAGGTAATCTAATATCTTTAATATTATGAAATAAACACAAATATCTATTTGTTATTTTTTGTATTGTTTCTAGTAATTCAAGATTATTGATACTATCTTTATTTTTATCATATGGTGTTGATTTAATGATGGAATATAATAATGCAATATTATTATTATTATCGCAAGCTATATACATATCAAGAATATTTTCAATATTTGGAAAAAACATATGTCTATTAATATTACTATTTCTAGAATAATGAAATCCTGGAGTATTTTTAAGTATTGTTATATGTTCATTACTTACATCATTTATAGAAAATGTATTATTAATACAATTATATAGAAAAGTATCATTGTCATCGGTGGTAGTTTTTAATTGTTTATAATCCATTATATAAACGATGTGATCTTTACCAACCATATTTGGATTATATTCTTTGTTATGTGGTATTTGAATATTGATAGTGTTATTGGTATTTTTAATAACAAATATGATATTAACATTATAAATCCTTTTTTTATAATATATATCAAGATCATTGCTTGTAACTATATTTATACATTTTTGGGATCTTGTAGTAATACAAAGGTTATATAGATCATTATCAATTATTTCATCAATATCCGACAATGATTTAATATTCTTAATTTTGGTTAAAATATTATTAAGATCATATTTAGAGGTAGTGTTTTCAGTTAGGTATAATTCACTTAGTAGATATTCAACTATATCGTAATATAGAGGATTGTATGTATTTCTGGTTGGAGTTGTAGTATTATAAGTAGTCCTAATAACTTTATCTTTAATATTAGTTTGCTTAAATAAATGTTCAAAAAAATCTAGATTTTGTTTGTAATTGCGTGGTAGAAAATCTCCGTATTGAATAATATTATTGTATTTTTCAGGATTGCTCATATGTGTTTTATATTTTTATGTTTTCATTTTTATGAATCTAGAGTGCAATAAATATTTATTTAGTAATACGAAAAATAAAATTATAGAACTTAAAAATAATAAGATTGTTATATAAAAATGATAAGTTTTATATTTGTATGAACAAATGTCCATTTTCGAAAAGAACTATGAGTATTCACCCAACTGTATATATAAAAAACCCGAAATAAATGAAGTAAGGTTGTATAATTTATTTAAAAAAAATTGTGATGTGTTAGACAGGAACTCTATTATAGAAAATAATGAATTATTTGCAAAAGAGATGTTAATGATACGTAGTTTTTTAAATGAGAACAATATTTCATTTCCATTGAACAAAAAAAAACTAGGACTAGTTAAAGACAAATTAGCCAATTTTGTTATAAAAAATAATATGGATATTATATTGATATTAATGGAAAGTAAAACAATTAGATTGTTGTTTGTATCACAAGAAGATAATGATGATCTAATTAGTAAAATAGAAACGGTTATATTTAAATCAAATAAAAATGTAATTTTGGCAACTTTAAAAGTCTAAGGATATTGTATTTGCGAATAATCTTTATTTTTATTAATTTTAATGGATATATCTGTGATATCTTTAATTTCATCAATATGTGATACAAGTATAACACTATTATACTGTGTTAAAAGATAATTTAAAACTTTAGGAATTAAAGTGCGATTATTTGCATCAGCACTTGTCCAACCTTCATCTATGAAAAGTTGCAAACAAAAACATTTATTATTGTAAATCTGTAGAAAAGCCATACGCAAAGCAATATTAATAACAAATCTTTGAAATCCCGAAGCTTTATTAATTGATATTGTATTATTAAGAGAAAATTGAATACCTTCGTTTTCTACAAAGGCATTAATAATGAAAGGGTTAATTGTAGATTGTTTGATAATATTATTAACATTTGAAATGATATTAGGTAATATGTGAGTATCGTAAATCCATTTTTGAAAATTATCGTAATTTTCAAGTATTCTTTTAAATGTAATAATTGAATGATTAATATTAATTTGTAAAGTATTTAAAATGTTATGTTCAATTTTATTTTTTGAAAAACTATCAAAATGTGTAATCATATTAGTTTTATAAATAATTAATTCATTTATTTCATTTTCAATATCTTTAATTTTATTAAGTATAGTTTTACGTTTAAAATGTTTTTTAGCATAGTTAATTAATTCTTCCTTATAATAATATGTATTCCATAATTCTAATTGTTTATAATCTTCAATATTATTATAATCCTTAACCGGTTCTTTAAACTTTAGTGTGTTTTCAATATATTTAATATTATCATTCCAATTATTATATTCAATTGCTAAATAAGAATCATACAATGTATAAGCATAATTGATTGTATAATATAATGTATTAAGATCATTTTCTAGTTTTTTTTTATCAATATTAAGTTGCTTATTTTTGTCTTCTTGAAGTAATTTAAGTTCATTTACATTTATTTTAATATTACTATTAAGATCATTTAAGGTTGTTTTATATAATTCGTATTGTTTATGTTGTTTTATGCTATCTGTATAATAATTAATATTAGATTTTAATTCATTATAATCTTGAATCCATTTAAAAATTTTTTTATTTTTAATATTATTAATAGTATATTGTATAGTATATTGATTGATAGTATTTTTATAATGATCTAAATTATGTTCAAGATAATTAAATCTTTTAATATACATTGGTAAATTAAGAATACATAAATCAATACTATTGTTAAGAGTCGTAAGTTTATTTTCTAATTCTAATTTCTTAATAACTGAACTTTGTTTCATACATATATGACAATCTGGATTATATTCAGTTAATTTATATTCACTTAATTGTTTTATAGTAGTATTAATATCGATTTGAATATCGTAAGTTGATTTAAGAATATTTAAATTATTATATTCATCAATATATTTATTACATAATTCTAATTCTATTGTTGGTTTAATATATTCTTTTTCTAATTCTGTTAGTTGTTTTGTATATTTTTCAAATATTATATATTTATGGGGATATTTAATTTCTAAAGATTTAAAATATTCAATAGCTTCTTCAGCTTCCTTAATAGATATAATAGGTTTTTTAATATAATCTAAAGAATGTATTGAATTATTAAGATCATTAATTGTAATTTGAATCTTTTGAATAGTTGTATTATTAATATTAATATTGTGGTTAATAGTATTAAGAGATTCCTGTAAAGTATTAAGATCTTTTAATTTGTTAATATTAATACTTGTTTTATTATTTGAAGGATATTTAGAATATGTATTAACAATATTATGAAGTGTTTCAATATTACTAAAGTGTAAAGAAATTAGATCTAAAGTATTATCTATTATTGTAGTGTTATTAGGTTTGCGTGGTCTAATAGTGTTTAGATGTATAAGTTTTTCTTCTAATTTTTTAAAATCTGTATTAATATACGGTTTAATTTGATCTAAATTATAATTATTAGTTGGTTTTGGTGTATTAAGTAATTGATTATAATCTTTAAGATTTTTGATATCAATATTATTTTGAATTGGATTTTCAAGTTTATCCAAAGGATATTTAGTATAATCAATATATTCTAAATTATTGTAAAGTGATTCTTTTGTATTAGTTAATTGTTCAATATTATCAGTAATTGAGGTGATATTAAAATCTATTTCAATTATGTTATTGTTTAATTCTAATAATTTAGAATCTATAGATTGAAATACATCTTTGTAAGCATTTAAACAATCTTTAATAAGATCTTTAAATTTTATAATAGCATTTAGATTTATAGTATTATCAATATATTTTTTAATATTTTTAGGATCTAAATTAAGAAAACTGAAATCAAAATCTTGTGTTATCATCGAAGTTTTAAGAAAATCTTCAATTGTTCCTAAAGTATCTTCAAGCCATTTTTTAGTTAATGTAACACCTGAAATATTAATAGATTCATTTGATACAGTTGTATCATATGATTTTAAAGAATTATCATTTCTTTTAAAACTACGTTTAATTGTATAATCAATATTATCAATAGAAATAAGTATTGTTGTAGTTGCTTTGGTAGCACTAGAATTAATGAAAGAAGCTGAATATTTCTTACTAGTTCTTGAAGGCATAGATTCACCAAAAATAGCATAACATATTATTTCGTATAATGCAGATTTACCAGAACCATTTGGTGCATTAATAATTGTTGATTTGTTATTAAGTTGTTGAAAATTAATTTTATTATTTATTTTATAACATAAACAATTTTCAAAATCTAAGGTTTTAATAATGAAATTATTATTTGAAATTTTAATTTTATTATCAGTTTCTATAGCGTTTTTGTAAATTGTTATTGCTTGATCTATTTTTTCATTTTGTTTTTTATATTTGGAAGGTAAATAAAGTTTATGTGGATAATCGATATAATCTGTAATAGTAGGATCATTAAAATATAGTTTAAAATAATTAGTATCTGTAGTGTGATTAGGTGTATTTTGAATAGGTTTAGATATGGAAGTAATAATATTTTTAAAATCTGTAATAGTTATATTGTAAGCTTTTAGGTTATTATACAATGTATCAATATTATTGTATGTTCCATCAATACGGATTGAGATATTTTTAGGAAAATTAGGATTGTTAATAATATTATTAACTGGTGTTAGATTATTTTTATATTTGATATTCCAAATATCATTAATATGTTTAAGAATAACAAATCCATATGGATTAAATACCGGTATATGTGTAGATTTTTTAGTTTTAATATTCCAAATAAGATAACCGTGATCTATTATATCTTCGCCAAAGTTTTGTTGAATTAGAGAACCGGAATAAGCATACGAACAGTTTTTGTATATGTTTGATTGTTGTAAATGTATATCACCTAAACACGCTATATCAAAATCTTTTAACATTTCTAAAGGGTATGAATTATTTGAATCAACTTGTTGATTGTGATTAAAATAAGTTTTACAAAAAGAACCGTGAAATAATGCTACTTTTGTTTTTATCTTTTTATCAAAAGTGTTTGGAAATGTTGGTAGATCTTTAATAATACCTGAACCTTCACCGGGTATTAAAGTATCTTTAACTGATATTGTAGATATACCTATATTACCAAAAGTAATTGTAGTAGTAGTATTAAGATAATATAGATTTTGTATATTAGTTAATAATATTGAATCTAAAAGACTAGGATCATCTGGATATTGTTGTAAGAAATCGTGATTACCAGGTATAATAACTGTTGTTGCTATAGTTGTTAAGATAGTTATGAATTGTTTGAAAAGATTAAGACCGAAGTTTTCTATTTTGCTTTTATTATGAAAGATATCTCCTGCTACTAATATGATAGAATTATCTTGATTTATGTTGTTGGATAATAAAGATGTTTTAAGATTTTCAAAAACTGTTAAGTATTCATAATATCTTGAATATGTTTCAGTTCCTGTTCGTATATGTATATCCGCTAAGTGTATAATATATTTGTATGTCATTCATTAATAATAAAAATTATTATTAAAATATCATTTTTACGGTAAAGTTAATAGTCTTCTAACTGTTGTAGGTCTTCTAGGTGCATTAGGAATAGTGGGTGGTGGTCTTTTGGGTCTTATAGGTGAATTAAAAACATCATTATGATAAATTATTGATAATATCTTAGTGGTAATATCTTTATTAATATATCTTTGTAATCCTAATTGTATGAAAGGAAATATTTCATTTAGAGTTCTATGATTAAGTTGCCAATCTTCTTCTTGCCAAACAGACATTATATATAATTAATATAATTGTATCATTTTTATGTGATAAAAAATGATCATTGTTATAATATATTAATAAAAATGAATTGTATAAATATTAATTTTTGTGATAAGGTTCATAAAGCAATAATACATAAATTAGCAAAAAGAAATAATTTTTATGTTGAGGATATTAGTTCTTGGTTATATTCAAATGATAAAAAAGGTAGTTTTGAAAAATGGAATAAGTATTATGAAAACAATGAATGTAGCAATATTATAATATTTCCTTATTGGAAAGGAATATTTATTTGTTTAGATAAGAAAATAATAGGATTTATAATATATTATGAAAGACATTATAATGACGATAATATTGGTAATTTTGTATCAATAGAGTTTATGTTAATAGATCATAAATATCAATGTAAAGGATATGGAACATTGGGTATAAATTATTTGATAAATATGTATAATAATAAAGATTACTTTTCAGTATGTATAGATAGAAATAATAAAAACGTAGAATTTTATAAGAAAATGAAATTTATAGAAAAAGAAGATGATAAGACAGAAAATCATTATAAAGAATTTTCAACATTTTTGGCAAATGAAGATTATTATTGGTTATACAGGTTTTTAAAGTAAAGGATTACAAAAATCTTTGTAAGTATTTTCATTACTTAAATCTTTATTATTATATTTTTCGAATGTCTTGTGTAATTTGAATGGTATTTTTTTACCTAAAATTTTATTATTATTGAAAAGTGCTTTAATTTTATCAATAATATCAGGAGGAAAATATCTAAGATCAGAAATATTAATGTGTCTCATAGGAATATCAATATTAATAAGGGGAATATTAACTTGTCCATTTGTATATTGTATTTCAACTGCAAAAGCATTAGGTAAATAATTAATAACTAATTTAAGATCTTTACGTGTTTTACATAATATTGGACGTTTAATGGATGGATACATTAATTTCATTTTTTCAAATATTTCAGTTTTTTGTTCTTCAGTAAAAGGTTCTCTAGTATATGGATTAGCGAAAGGTTGGTTGGGATCATTAGTTTTGACAGATGTATGCCATATTTTGTATAGATCTTTAATATAAAAAGCATATGCTTTTTTGTTAAAAAATACTTTAATAACGTGTTTTAATTTTGTATCATCCATATCATCCCAAAGATCACCTGATATAGGATCATCTTCATTTACGACTTTAGGTTCTGTATGTAATAAGTATTTAATATATTGATCTTTTTTATCACTTGAACTAGATCTAGGTGAAGGTGTTTTAGAAAATGAAATGGATAAAGAACTGAATTCTTTTTTGATATCGTTGTGTAATAAAAGATCTAATATTTCGTTAGCATTAGATATACGTTCTGTTATATATGGTATATGTGAGTTATATTCAAGAATAATTTCTAGAATAATTTTAAGAGAAATATTGCGTTCTTCAATATTAGTTTCGTTAAATACAAAATCTTTAAAATATTCAGTAGGTTTGCGATTAATAACACCTTTAATATTATTATTGGCATTTTGTTGATCACGATCTAAATGATAACTTTCAGTATATGTAAGATTAAACATTGCAAACATATCTGTAGTATCTTTGTCCCATTCTAATGGATTATATCCAGGAATAATTTCTCTAATATATTTTAAAATATTGTTATATTGTATAACATTAGGATCTGTTGGATTTGTTTTAATATATTTTGTAATAATTTTAATAGCATCAGTATATGTAGAGTTTGGAACATAAGCATTAATAATGTTTTTATCAAATGGTAATTTAAACAATGTAATAATATCATTAAAATTAACTGTAGGAGAACTGCTAGAACTAGATTGTGATACTACTTGATGTTGTTCTTTGCATTTTTCTTTAATACCATCAATAGTTACTTGTGATGTTAAGTATCTTCCTGTAATTGGATTTTTAACACGTGTGATTTTTCCTTTTTTAAATTGTTTATATTCTTTTAAAAATTCTATACATTGATCTTTAGTATAGGTGTTCATTTATTAATAAATGATATATTAAGAAAATGAGCGGATTTATTAGATCTATAGGTGATTTTTTTAAAAAAAAAACTAAGACTAAAACTGTAAAAAGTGCAGAACCTAGAGCTAAAACTGTAAAAAGTGCTGAATCTAAAGAAAGAACTGTAAAAAGTGCAGAACCTAAAGAAAGAACTGTAAAAAGTGCAGAACCTAAAGAAAGAACTGTAAAAAGTGCAGAACCTAAAGGA
>Ga0257110_1001659_pt1 | contig 10497 bp, 6 predicted proteins | sample LP_taG_7_FD_190184 | JGI IMG/M metagenome (GOLD analysis project Ga0257110, IMG submission 190184) | Marine microbial communities from Northeast Subartic Pacific Ocean, Canada - LP_J_2015_P26_10m | ecosystem: Environmental > Aquatic > Marine > Oceanic | place: Canada: Northeast Subartic Pacific... | reverse complement strand
GCGCGCGATGCCCACCTCCTTAGAAAAGAGACGCCACGTGACCGCGAGCTGCGCGAGGTGCCGGTGGACATTGCAGTCGGCCGCCTTGTGCAGCGGCGCTTGCATTTTGCACTCCTGGCCACCAAGCAGTGCCGCCGCCTTGCGCCCGTGGTCGTAGCCCGTTTTAATTTCAATCAGGTAGAGCGAATTGTCCGCCTTGCTGTAGCAGACAATGTCGGCGGCGGTGCCGAGCTTGTAGAGTTTGCTCGCCACGGGGCGCTGCGCCAGCACCGGCTCCAGACCGTTTGCGTGCAGCCCCGACAGCACCATCTTTGTTAGCCTGTAAACGTGGTTTGTATTCTTCCACGCCGCCGGGCCCGCATTGATCAGCTTGGTGAGCTGCGCGTCGACGCGCGTGCCGCGCGTTTGACCCCCCTTTTTGCCGCCCCAATGCCCGCCCGCGCGCGGATCGGCCTTGCGCGCAATCAAGGGCAGGGTCCCGCTCGACCAGACCGAGTGCTGCAGGCGCTTGGTGATCCCGCGCAACTTGTCGGTTGCTTGATTTTGTTCGACCAATCGAAAGCAGGCGCGCCCCTTCCAGGTACACAGCCGCGCCGGGGCGCTCTTTTTGAGCATGGTTTTTAATCCTCGGGGCGCCATGGCACACTCTCGCCATGGCGCGACTCTAGACTAGAGTGCTTGTTAGCGACTACACGCGAATCACCGCGTTGACAATGACAAACGGCGCCGCATCCTCCCCGCTGCCGGGGTGCTTGGCGAGCCCACGGACCGTGAGCGTGTCGACGACGCCCGTGGTCGAGCAAGCCTGCACGCTGTCGGCAAACTGTTTCACCGCCGCCGGATTGTTGGCCAACGCGGAAAAGCTCAGCAGGTAGGCCACGCAGTGGCCCTGGGTTTCCTCCTTCAGCAGCGTCTTGTCGAGGGTTTTGAGCACAGCAATGCTCTGCTGTACATTGGCCGACTGTAGCGCGCTCAGCACCATGGGCTCGGCGCGCGGCGGCATGACATCCTTCTTGGCCTCGACGGCGGCGACGTCGAGCGCCTCGCCCATGTCGGTGTTGATGGAAAAGAGTGGAACGGCCATAAACTTGTCTTCCACTAGATTCTTGGGCGAGACGCCGGCCGACGTGATGTCCGTGCCCGTATTGTTGACCAGCACATACTGCGAGCTGGCCTTGCACAGGCTGCGGAGGTTGGGGTCGGTGTAGAGAGGGTGTTTGGCGTGCAGCGACACCTCCAAGAGGTCCCGGTAGAAGCGGTGCTCGCCATTGCGCCCGCCCACGTGGAGCACCTTGTAGCTGCGCCCACAGTGCGGCCCAATCTGCGCAAAGGCGTCGCGGTCGAGGTGCGCGTCGCGTGCCGCCTGCGCCCGGCGGTCGGCATTCGTTTGGTAGAGCACGGGCGACGCGGGCGTCGTCCCCTCCATGGCCACTGCTTGGAGGCGGTGGAGGTTGGTGGCCATTTCCGAGCGGGTGTCGTAGAGCAGGCCCGAGCCCGTTTCCTGCAGCTTCGTGCGCTCCTGCTCCGGGAGCTGATCGAGGACTTCCGGCGTGAAGATGGCACCAAAGCGCGCCGCGTGCAGCGCATCGGCCGCCGCCGAGTTTTCCGTCATGGGCTCCTTGCCCACCGTGTGCGGGGCCGCGCGGTGCAGCGCCTCGAGAAAGTTGAGCGTCGGAAGTGCCACGGCAATGGCGTGTCCCGCCACGTGCTCGTGTGCGTCCGTGCCTCCCCCGCTGGCCTCGGCCGAGGTGGCGCCCACCACCGAGACGCCAAACGTAAAGTAGGGGTGCACCGTGTGTTTCACAGCGCGAAGGTAGGGGTACTTTTGCAAGTCCTCTTCCGCGGCGTCGAGGGTGGCTTGCAGCACCGAGATGGTCATCATGGCCGACCCGTCGCAATCGTCGGCCGAGCACGGCGACCGCTTGGGCGCTCGGAGCCAGCTCTCGGTCGGCACATGCGTCGCCCCTTGCGGCCCCATGACTGCACGGCCATCGGCGCGGTAGGCGAGCAAGTAGTTTGCCATCGTGGAGCACGCGGCGGCTACGGTCGGCATCCACACCGCCGCCGAGAGCCCGGGGCGCGTCGTGGCGCCCAGAAAGCTCCGGATTTGCTCGTCCGAGTATTCGAGCTCCATGCCCACCGCATGCTCCAGAAGCGAGTTGAGCGCTTCGGACCCAAAGGAAAAGGGCTGGTCGAGAATGTCGTGCACGAGCGAATAGCCCTTGTCGTTGACGCCCACGGGCACTTTGCCAACAGTCTTGGTCAGCGTCGGCGACATGGTGTAGATGATGTTTTCACGGAGCGCCCACGCCGTGTGCGCCCAGGTGTCGGTGATGCCCTCAGCCTTCTTCTTGATCATCGCCAACGGATCCTCGACAAACTCCACCTGAATCGAGTTGCCCTCCTTGTTCAAGATGCGAATGTTGGACATGCCCACCACGGCCGCGTGCGACGCCATGACGCCATACACAATCGGCAGCTGATAGTGCTCCTTGCGCAACAGCGCCGCCAGGTAGACGGCCCCGCTGCCCGAGTAGGTGTCCACAATGACCCCATTGATGGCCGTGCCCGCCCGCTGCGACTGCGCCAGCATTTTGACACTGTTGGTCATCTGAATCTTCTTGTTTCCCACCTCCTTGTACATGTCGGCAGGAAGTTCGATCGTCACCTCGACCGCCTCCCCGTGGTGCAGCTCGTGGGACACGCTCACCGTGCTCCCCGTCATGGCAAAGTCGGTGGCCCCCGCGGCGGCCGCCGCGTTGATGGCACCACCCGTGCTCAAAAAGAGCTTTGCAAACTGCGGCTGCGCCTGCGTGGCCAGGAATTTGAGCACAGGGCGCTCGCCGGGCGCCGGCGTCTTGGACTCCGTCTTGTCCTCCCCTCCAAAGCTCTTGCGAAAGTGCGCCTCGGTGCTCGCGGGCACCTCCATTTTTTTTCAATTCGACGACGGCAGCCCTCCTACCAGCCCGACTGCAAACTCCCCCTTATCCCAAAGAGAGGGCCGTTTGGAGTCTCCGCGTTTCCGTTGCACATAACGCTTTGCCGCGGAGGCGCCTGGCAGAGGGCGAGTGCAGTCGTCCATGGTGCTTCCGCCCCTCGTCCAGTTGGGCGCGCGTGACCCTGCCACCGAGCCCGCCCCTACGGAGGAAAAAATCCTCGACGAAGACGATCTAGGGACGGAACTTCCAGCCCGTCAACGCATCCCGCGGGAATGGGTGCCAAGAATTGTGGCCAGAGGCTATGTGACCGCTGACGGCAACTGTCTGTTTGCCAGTTTTGCACATCTGCTCAAGTATCACGGAATGGAGAGCACGCTCGACTTTTCACTGGGCAGCCTCCAGAAAGACGACGGGAGTGAGTATGCGGCGGCGGTGCGCATTCGTCAAAAGGTGTACAACTACTTTCGAACACGCGTTGCACAATTTAACCAGGAGTGGCACTATGACGAGGCACGGCAAGAACTTTCAAATCAAAAGGCACTGACAAAGAATGCCACCAATCCCGACTTTGTCAATTTGGATCTCGACAACCCTTCCATTCTCAACATGCTCACCAGCTACGGCCAGCTCGTCATGCGCCAAGACCGGGAGTATTCCAGCAATGTCGAAATCGACATTGCGGCAAACCTGTTCAACGTCATCATCGATCGCTACAATGTGCCCCTACTAAACCAATACATGCAATACGGAAGGCTTACGGCCGGCGGCGACGTTCCCTGGGGCGCGGCCACGTTTGACCAAAGCTTTGCGCCCGAAGGCCAGACTACAAACACCAAGCGATGGGCGATTATCTGGAAGGGGCGCCACTTTTGGTGGGTGCCCACCGATCTCCACGATCCCGGAACGAGTTACAGCGACGGCGGCGGCTCTGGCAAAAAGAACAAGACGAATCCTCTGCCGTTTACGCCGGCTCCGGCCCCGGTGCCAAGCCCCCCGTCGCTTCCTCCGCCCCCTGTGGTGCCCTATGTCGTTTCCAAGGGGGGCGGAAAGCGTCCCTCGCCGCCCGACGTGGTCAAGGGCGATTCTCGCATCGACGGCTACGACCCTCTCTTTACCCACGCCTACTCTACCGAGTGGCGTAAAATGAAGGACCCGCAGCCCACATGGGCAGAGACTCTGGACAAGCAGGGCTTGCAACCAAACAAGGGGAGTGATTTGCGCTCCCTGGCCGACGAATACCGCGCCAATCCCACCTCGTGGCCGCTGGAGAGGTTGGCCGTCGAACCCACCAACCCCCCGGGAGCGGCAGGAGCGTCCGAGGGAGCGTAGACTCGTTTAATGTTTTTTAGAGCATTCATTCTTACTTGCTCTACTGCGAGGGCCGGCCACGGCGCGGCAGGCTGCGGCCGCTGCTGCCCGCGGGACCCTTGCTCTGGTGCGCCGGGTTGAGCGGCTGCGGCACCGACGCGTCCGCCTTGCCAAAGATGTCGGAGAAGACGTCGCCCTGCGCCGCACGCTGGCGACGCGGCCCGGAGCGCGGCGCCGCCGCCTCCGCGGCGCTCGACGGTCCGGCCGCGCTCGCGTCCACGGGCGCCTGACCGCGATCCGGCGACGGCGACGGGGTGTTGCCGCCACGACGGCGGATGTTGGCATTGCCCGGCGACTCCATTGCTGCCGCCGTGTCGGCCGCCTCTTCGGCCGCCTCTTCGGCCGGCGCCGGCGACGGCGGCGCGGGTGCCTTGCCCTTGTTGGCCGACACCTCGGGCGGCGAAAAGAGAGCGGAGCGCGTCGGGTTGCTCGTCCCCGTCGGCGCCAACGCGGGCGCCGGCGCGGGCGCCGGCGCTTGAACGTGGCGCTGCAGGGGCGGCGGCGCCCCCACCGAGGCGGCCTCCTCGGCCGTCAGCGGGTCTTTGAGGAGCTTGATGTTGTGGTGCATCATCTCGGCCACGGCCGCCGCGAACGCGGCACGGTCACCATTAAACGTCGGCTTGGGCTTGAAGAGGTGCTGCCGCAGCGAGATGGGGTCGATGGGCGCCAAGATGGGCGCCAATTCGAGAGGCTCGTCCTCCTCCTCCTCCGGCGGCGCGACCGCTTCGGCTTGAGGTGCCACCCGGTACCCCAGTCGCTGGCGCTTGGCCCGAAAGTCGGCGAGTGTGAGAAACTCGTCGCGCTTGACCGACGACGCCACGGTGGGCGTCTGCGTGGTTGCCCCCGCAGCATAGGCTGCTCCCGAAAACTGACTGGGCCAGTGGAAGACGACGGGCTTTCTCCGCAGCGTCAGGTGCGTCATGCCCGGGTAGGTGGCCGAGCCCGGGGCATACTTTTCTGCGAGCATGCGCACGTCGACCCACTCAATGTTGACGTTGCACGTGACGCGGTAGCCCGTGTCCTTGGGACCCCCCTCAAAGTAGGGCATCTTGGCCGCCTTCTTGTCAATCACCTTGCCAATCTTCCACGCACCGACCAGGTTTTTGAAATCCTCCACCTTTTGCGCGTGCAAGCCCACCGACGTCGGGTAGGCCTCCTCCGGGTACCGGTCGACGACGGGCTGGAAGCGATCCTCGGGCTTGGTCGGCGTCTTGCGCGCCACAAAGTGGTCGAGCTGCGCCGAGGTGAAGAGCACATACTTGAACTTGTAAAAGGAGGTTTCCGTCGGAGCATCGGCACCGTCGGGAAACAAGCCCGCCTTCTTAAACGGCCGCTCGTATTCATTGTCAATGGCCGCCTGAATCTTGCGCAGCTCGTTTTCATAGTAGACTTCGAGCTGCGGGAGCAACCCCCCTTGCTGCGCCTCCTGGAGGTCTCCCTCCCGCAGTGCCACATACTCTGCACGGAGTTTTTCCACGACTGCCTTGCGCTCCCCAGACGTTTGGTACACGACGCGCGTGGCCACCAAGCCGCAGAAGAGCTCGTCCAAGCAATTCACGCTGCGGTCAAACATCTGCAGCGGGTACTCGTGGTACCGCGCCCCCTGAAACTTTTGCGCCCAGTCTTGCATGTCGTGCGGTGTCTCCATGTAATTCTTGCCCATGGAGCGCGAAAGCTGCCCCGTGCCCTGCATGTCCAGAAAGCCATTGTTGACCGCCGCCGGACCCTGAATGGCCAGGTTGAAGAGCTGCGCATCGTGCGGTGAGTTCATGGCCGCGCCAAAGGCGGCGGGCTCATCGTTGCTCAGCACAATGCCGTCCATTACATACTCTTGAAGAAACGGAACGCTGCGCCAGTCGTTGACCGGGTTGGTGCTGCCCACCAGAATCTTGGACGGAATGAGGCCGCGGTCGAGGGTGTTGACCCGATCGTCCGTGCCAATGGCAAGGAAGCGGTTGAGAAAGTCGACGCCGACGAGACGGGTCATGCGCGCGTGCGCATACCCCGGAATGTCGGGACGATTCCGCGAGCAAAACACAATGTCGCCCGGCGAGCAGCGCCCCATGTTTTCCGCCCCCTGCAGCGGCGTCACGCGCGCATACGGGATGCAAATGTTGGTCTTGCGGTCCGGGTGGGCCGACGACGACTTGATCGGACCCGAGCGAATCCGATCGCCCGGAGTATTCTTGACGCCGCGAAACGCAGGCAGATTTCCCGGCAGCCGGGTCGGGTTGCTCTGCAGCGGGCGCTTGTAGCCCGTCAGCCCCCCATACTTGTCGCCGCCCACGGCGGCAATCATGGCTGTCGCGTCTCCACTCTCTACTACTCTCATGGAGCCCACGAAGAGTTTATGGATAGCGACTACAATTCACTAGGTGAGAATTTCTCGCTTTCCGCAGTCGCCACAGTCGGTGCCATACTCGCAGCAATACGGCGCATTGGGGTAGATGGAGGCGTCGGCGCAAAAGTCGGGCAGCGCACCAGAGGGCGTCACCACCCCCTGAATGCTCCCCGGTCCGCCATCCTCGCAGTGGCCCGAGGCGACGAGGGGGCACGCGTCGACGCAATCGTGGGGCGACAGGGGCGGCGGTTGCGGCGACGGCGACGGCGGCAGCGACGGCGGCACCCCCGGCGGGGTGGGAGGCGACGGGTGGTCGCGCGGAATGCAATCCTCGCAATCCGTGCCCCACTCGCAAAAGCCCCCGATGGCGCCTCCATAGTCGCCCACACCCCCATCCTGGCAGTAGCCATTTTGGGCGGCCACGCACGTATTGTCGCAGCGCTGCGACGACAGCGTCAGGTTGACCGAGGCCGAGGCGCCCGACCCCGTCGGCGCCGGTTGCGGAATCGTAATGTCGGCCTCGGTGCTTGTGGGCGTGGGCGCGATGACAATGCTGGCATTCTCCTCGCTGGCCGCGGTGGGCGCAGCCTCGGCCGGCGCGTCCGCCGCGTCCGCCGCGTCGGGCGTCTCGTTGGCCTCCTCCGTGGCCGCCGCGCCCACCTGCGTGATCACGACCAGCACCACCACCACCACCACCACCACACTCACCGCGGCCACAATCATCCAGGTGAGGCTCTTGCCCACCGACCGCGCCGGGGTGGTCTTGCGCTCGGCCGCCCGCACCGCTCGCTCCGGCCCGGTCTTCAAGTAGCCCCGGGTTGCGGATCCACGCATCCACGCCTTCCACCGCGCCACGCGGCCCTGCGCAGGCTCTGTGGCGCTCTCATTCTCCGTCACGTCGACGGCAAACTGCAGCGCCGCCATGGTGTGTGACCCCCTGCACGCCCCTAGTGTTACAATTTCAAAACCAGTATTATCACGCGCGCCACGTACCTTTGTATTTAATACACACGCGCTCACTCCTTGTCCTCATCCTTCTTCTTCTTCTTCTTCTTTTCAAAGGCATCCGGCTTTCCATTCCCATCCTTGTCGGAAAAATCCGTCACTCGATCGTCGGCCGCCTCATTCGTCTTGCCGTCGCCGTCGGCATCCTCCCCAGACTTGTAAATGCCCTTCTTCTTCTTCTTCTTCTTCTTCTTGGCCTCCCCCTCGTCGTCGCTGCTGCTGCTGTCGTGCTCCTTGGACGACGCCTCGGCCTTCATTGAAAAGACATGACGGTCGCGGCGCAGGCCTTTGTGCGCAAACGGTTCGACGCGCCGCTCGGACGTGTACCGAGGGTCGCCGCGGCGGCGTGCCAGAAATCCGTCCATGGCCCCTACTCTCCCCAAGGACAATGTGCATGTTATCATAAAGTTTCACCTTTTAGCGTCCCTCGGTGGCAGCTCACCGTGCGTCTTTAAAACTCAACAAGCACATGGCCCCCTTGGGCTCGGCATTGTCGGTCACCGACCACGCGTGCGGAAAGCACAAGGGCCGCGGCGCCGCATCGTCCGACCACTTGAGCAGCTTGATGCCGCGCGCCTGCAGCGCCCTCGCCAATTGCGCGCGTTCAAAGCTGCGACACGCCTCGTCGCAGCACGACCCCGCAAAAATGCGAGCAATCGCCGGCGTCTCGCCGAGCAAGGCGACCATGTAGCAAAAGCACCCCTTGGCGTACGCCAGCGCCTCGCACTTGCGCTTGTACGCCCGGAGTTCCTCGTCCTTGCTCTCGGGCGATGCAAACGAGGTGGGCTGTACCGGCGCCCCGTCCAAGACCGATTGCTTCATCTCGGTGGCAAACTTTTCTCCCTTGCGAAGCGCAGCAATGCCCTGATGCGTCCAGTCGTCGCGCACAAAGAAGAGGGTGCCCAAAAAGTTGGCCTCGATTGCTTCTTGCAGCGCGCGATAGGAGTCTTCGGAACGATCCTTGGGCCCCACGACGCCATCCCGCACGAGCTGGGCGTGCATCAATCCCATGCTGACCAAGCCTTGCCACATCCACAGCGGACACTTGCGGGCCATGGCCGTGGCCACCTCCATGGACCCCACGTTGATGTGGGGCTTGGACGCAAAGCGCACCCAGCAGCACGTGGGCGACGCCGACGGGTGCTGGCTGCTCCCCGTCAGCGAGCTGTCGAGCGTCTCCTCCAAGCGCGGCCAGCAGGCGATCGCACTCGCCACCTGTTCGCAGGTGCGAATCACCACCGTGGTCACGCGCTCCGCCCGCTTTTCAAACCCCACGCCCCCCGGAATGTCTTGCACCGTCTTCGTCTCATGGAGCCGCGACGGCGGGATGCGAATGAAGACCCCCTCGTACTTGAACGTGTTGAGCGCTTCCGCCACCGACACGCCCACGGACAGGGAGAGCTCTCCATGCTTGAGGGCCCGCATAAAGGTTTGCAGCATGGCGCGCGTCATGTCCGTGCGCCAATACAGACGCCCCGTGTGCGCGCACTGCGACGGCGGATCGTACTTGATGTGCTTGTACAATCGACAATCATACTCTTGCAGAATGCGAAAGTCAATCTCTTGCAACTTGTCGCTCTCGTCAAAACACGACACGTGGACGTGCGTCGACAGCTTGCTTTGCCGCAAACGCTTCTTGGGAGCCTCTCCTTCTGCCGGTTGGGGCGTGGAGGTCGGTGCCTCGACCGACATTTCCGTTGACTCGTTTGTTTCACAAACGCTAGTCCTACTCTCGGACCGGTTGGTCTCTACAAATAACGATAGGCAACCTCAGTCCCGACCGCTAAGGATGGCGCGCCACCGCTTTCCTAGGAATGCAAGTCCGCTGCCCCACTATCTGTCCATGGACATGGACGATCCTCCCGTGGACTTTGGTGCGGCGGGACTCTACCTCGTCGGCTTGCAAACCGTCTTGTGCACCGTGGTGTGCTCTGCCGTCAGCGTCTTGTCGTGTTGGATTCTCCCCTCGATGCAGATTTCCGCGGTGCGGACCCTGGCCATCACCACCGCGGTGGCCCTCGCCATGATGAAGTCTCCGATTCGCCTGGGACGCGTGCGGGGCGTGCTCACCATGTTCAACGCCCTTCGGCCCTGCGTCATCCTGTACATTTCGGTGCTCGTTGTCGAGCAACTTGTGCACACGTGCGCCTCCTCGGACGCCACCACCGCCGCCGGAAGCTGGCGCCGCTACGTGTTTCAGACCATGGTCGTCTTCATGATTCTCTCCGGATTTGTGCGCGCGCGATCGCCGCACAGCGAAACCGACGTTCCGTTTCTGATCACGCTCCTGGCCGTGCTCGTCATTGCCCTCCTTCCTCCTCCCGCGGTGGTGCAAGCGGGACCCCTCTGTGAACCCGCCAGTGTCGGCGGCGCCTCGGAGCGTCTGGTGCGGTCCTTGCTCTTTTCCAGCCTCTACGTGGTGCACGTCTACTGCTCCGCCCCCAACCGCAATGCCGTCAACGAGATTGCTCTCTCGGTGGCGCGCTGCGCCGCCTCCTCAGTGTGGGTCTTGGGCTCCCACTGGATGCTCATGCCCCTCGCGCTCGTGCAAGCCATCCTCGCATTGACAATGCGCTTTGGAAATGCCGACGCGGAAGAGTTGCCCCTCAACCGCTACGCGGGCGTGGATTCTCGCAGTGAAAATTCCGACATTGAACCCATGACGCTCCCAACCGATCAAAAGTACATGGAAGACGACCGCGTCTCGCCCCACTTGGACGAGACCACAGACGACACGGGCAACGCCGCCCACGCGGGCCACACCCTCCACCCCTCGTCTGCGTTTGGCAATGCGCCTCCCCTTCGCGGCGACCTGGGCGCTCCTCCTCGCCATACCCGGCAAGC
>Ga0257110_1001658_pt1 | contig 10498 bp, 11 predicted proteins | sample LP_taG_7_FD_190184 | JGI IMG/M metagenome (GOLD analysis project Ga0257110, IMG submission 190184) | Marine microbial communities from Northeast Subartic Pacific Ocean, Canada - LP_J_2015_P26_10m | ecosystem: Environmental > Aquatic > Marine > Oceanic | place: Canada: Northeast Subartic Pacific... | reverse complement strand
TTTCGTTTGAATTGGAAGATTCGTCAAACATTATATAATATAACATAATATATTTTTGAAAATGATTAAAGATAATTAACAATATCATTTATGTGCGGTATTTTTGCCTTAATGTGTAATGCAGACGAAAGTATCATCAAAAAAGAGTTTATGAAAGGAAAACATCGTGGACCCGAATATTCATCTTTGAACAAAATAGGTCTTGTAAATTCAAATAATAACTTTTATTTGGGATTTCATCGTCTTGCCATTAATGGTTTGAATAGTGGTTCTCATCAACCAATATATTATAATAATATTCAGTTAATTTGTAATGGTGAAATATACAATTATAAGCAACTTTATAAAATGATGGACATTGTTCCTTCAACACAATCAGATTGTGAAGTAATTATTCATTTATATCTAAAATATGGTATTGAGCAAACACTACGTATGTTAGATGGTGTATTTGCTTTTATTATTTATGATAATAGTGAAATTCAACATCCTAAATTGGTTGTTGGAAGAGATCCATATGGAGTACGACCTCTATATAAAACTTATTCTAAATTTTCCTCAAATTTCACAGGTTTTGCATCAGATATGAAAATGTTACATACACTATCTCAAGAACATGGTGATATTGAAATAAATCATTTTAAACCAGGTAGTTATTCAATATACAAAATAGAAGAACAATGTTTGAAACCTGAGATAAACGAACAACCATATAATATTATTACAAGCACATTTTTGGGTGATGAAAACTCAGTTAGTATTGAAGAAATAGAATTTCAAATAACACGTTATTTAATGAGTGCTGTAAAAAAACGTGTAGAAACAACTGAACGTCCTATTGCATGTTTATTGTCTGGTGGTTTAGATAGTTCACTTATTTGTTCACTTGTAAATCGTGAAGTAAAAATGCAAACAGGAAAAACTATCGAGACATATAGTATAGGATTATCTGGTTCAGATGATCTAAAATATGCACGTATTGTATCAAATTATTTGGGAACACAACATAATGAAATTATTGTAACAGAAAAAGAAATGTTAGACGCCATACCACAAGTTATTTATAATGTAGAAACATATGATACAACAACTATTCGCGCAAGTGTTGGTAATTACTTGGTGGCAAAATATATAAGTGAAAATAGTGAGGCTAAAGTAATATTTAATGGGGATGGTGCTGATGAATTAATGGGGGGGTATTTATATTTTCATAAATGTCCTGATAGTATTGAATTTGATAAAGAATGCAAACGTTTGATGACGAATATTCATAGTTACGATGTATTGCGCTCGGATAAATCTATTTCTTCAAATGGTTTGGAAGCTCGAACACCATTTTTGGATCGTTATTTTGTACAATATTATTTATCTATTCATCCAAATATTCGTAATCATAATTATTTGGGCAAATGCGAAAAATATTTGGTTAGAAGTGCATTTTCGAAAGTAAGTTTTGAAGGAAAATCATTAATGCCTAAAGAAGTATTATGGAGAACAAAAGAAGCATTTAGTGATGGTGTAAGTAAGCAAACACGTTCATGGTATGAAATTATTCAAGAACATATAGAAGGAATTGATGCAAATAAATTATCAAATCATTATAATTGGAATAAACCAACTACAAAAGAACAAGAATATTATCGTCATCTATTTGAAAAATACTATGAATATCGATCGAATGTAATTAAATACTTTTGGATGCCGAAATATGTAGATGCATATGATTCAAGTGCACGAACGTTAAAAATTTATAATGATGTAATGCAAAATGTAACATAATTAGATAAGTAAAAAAATATTTATATAATATAATAATGAAAAACATAGAAAAAATTTATTATATTATATTATACTTAACATATTTTATATATATTACTACTTTGATTGGTGTAGCATCATTTGCACCTGAATATTTAGAAACATTACAAACAATATATAATGTTTACATTGCTATAATTTTACTATGGCGTTTTCATCCTTGGCGTAAATATAAATTTACTTCTTTTGATCAAACAATAATTTTAAGTGCTGCAATTTTTATGTTATCTACGACATCAATTACAAATTTAACAAGAATATTTAAAATTCCAGAAAGAATTCTTGAAGGCACATCATAATTTTTTTTCCAATAATAATATCCATATCATAATCTTTTTGTGTCTTACGATGGTATTTAACATTGATAAAGGCATTAGACATATTTTTAATTAAATATTTTTGATTAATTGTACCCAATAATTTGGATTTAACTAATCTTTCAACCATAGTTGTATAATGAAGAGATGAAACATATGGTTCAATATGCAAATAATAAACATTTTCATCATTCATTTCATTATAGTAAACATCATCAATAAAACATATTTTAGCTTCTTTTGGTAATCGTGTTGTACGCAATAAGTCTTTGTATGTTTTATTATGTGTAGTGCGTTTCGGTTCTATGACACGTCCATTAATCATAAAGGCATATATAATTTTTGAAAAAATAGGTCGATTTAGTTTATACTCAAAATAACGTTTAATTAATTGCACCCATTCTTTTGGTCCTTGGTTATTTGTATAAATCATAATTGTAACATTATAATGTTCTTTTACATCTAGAATGTATTTTATTATAGAAAATATTTTAGGACGTAATATTTCAGGATATAAATCTAATATATCACAAAATATCGGAAAAGATATTGGTTGTTGCATATAATTTTGAAGTGTGTAATAAAACAAACCAAAATTTTGAAAAAACCCCAACGTTTCATCTAAATCAAAAACGATTACATGTTTGTTATGTGTTGTTAGCATAATATATATAAATATTATTATATTAACAAATTTAATAAACCAAATAAAATATTATACTTATATATGGAGCAACTTTTAACTCATGACGATTATAAAAAAATTTTAGATTACTATGATATTCCTATGCCAAATACTCGTTCAAAATTAAAATCAGCTGCTGAAAGTGTTTTAGCCAAAAAGCTATGTAGATGTATAAAAAAAGTTCAAAATTCACGTAAAGATAAAAATGAACGTATTCCTACTGGTATTTGTCGTGATTCTGTTATTCATCGTAAAAAGTTGAATATATATCAATTTCAATGTGATAAAAAGCCAAGCTTAAAAAATTTTAAAGGAAAATCATATAAAATAAGAAAACGTCCAAAAAGTTTAAAAAAAACACGAAAAAATAGAAAGGGTAAAAAATAATTTATTGATTTTGTAAATAAAAAGATAAGTTAATATATGGAAAAAAATAGTTCTTCAAGAAAAAAATCTAAAAATAAATCATCAAATAAAACTATGAAAAAATCTTCTAGTCCAAAACAACGTAAGTCGGATGTTAAAAGTGCAAAATCAATAAAACGTTATAACGAAGATTTTTCAAAAATATTAAGTGAATTAGAAACAATATTAATGCGCCAAGGAGAACCTTTCAAGGCACGCGCATATAAAAAAGGTGAAGAAACTATATTAACAATGAATGAAGATATCCATACTTATAAACAATTAGAAGGTAAACCAGGTATGGGTTCAGCTATTTTGAAAAAATTAAAGGAATTTGAAGAAACAGGTAAAGTTGGATATTTAGAACGTGAACGAAATAATCCTATAAATATATTTACACAAGTACACGGAATAGGTATTAAAAATGCAAAAGAAATTATAGAAAAAGGAATTACTAGTATTGATGAATTAAAAAATCATGAAGAACTATTAAATAATGTACAAAAGAAAGGGTTGAAATATTATGATGATTTAACACATCGTATTCCTCGCGAAGAAATAGAAATATATGATAAACAAATACAAAAAGTATTTGATACAATATTTGCATCGCAAAAAGACGATGTATCATTTGAAATTGTAGGAAGTTATCGTCGTGGAGTAGCAAGTTCGGGAGATATAGATTTAATTATTACTTCCAAAACAGATAATAAAAAAGTATTTTCTGATTTTTTGGATGGATTGATAAAAGAAAAAATAATAATAGAAGTATTAAGTCGTGGTAAAGTAAAAAGTTTAACCATTGGTGAATTAGAAGGAAAAAAAGCTCGCCGTTTAGATTTTTTATATGCTCCACCAAATGAATATGCTTTTGCTGTATTATATTTTACAGGTTCAAAAGCTTTTAATACCATAATGCGTCATCATGCTCTTTCTAAAAGTTTAACATTAAATGAACATGGTTTATACAAAATGGAAAACAAAAAGAAAGGTGATAAAATCATCGAAACTTTTTTAAGTGAAAAAGATATTTTTGATTATTTAGGTTTGGAATATAAAACTCCCGAACAAAGAAAAAATGGAAATGCTATTGTAAAACTTGCAAATATTTCCATAAAAAAATCTGAAGAAAAATCTAATGAATCTTCTAGCGTTCAAAAAATACTAAAGGAAGAAAAAAAGAATTCTTCCAACAAAAATAGTCCAAAAACATTGAAGAAAACAACTCCACCACCTGCAAAAACATCTCCTAAAAAAGTAAAAACTGCTAAAAAACGCCTAAATAAGACACCAAAAGTGACTATAAAAAAATCAAGTCCAAAAACAATTAAAAAAGTATCACCTAATAATAAAGGAAAGCCAAAAACAATAACAATTAAAAGAAAAGTAATACCCAAACGTGATGTTAAATTACATATAAAACAATTTTTATCTAAAAACATTGATTATTTAGATAAGTTGGAGGAACCAATGTTAGTAAAAATGATGGAACATGCAAATGAACAATATTATAATGAAAAACCATTAATGAATGATAATCAATATGATATTTTAAAAGAATTTGTAGAAAAGAAATATCCAAAAAATGAAGTATTGCAAAAAATAGGTGCACCAATTATTAAAAATGTAAAAAACAAAGTCACACTTCCCTATTTTATGGGTTCAATGGATAAAATTAAACCAACGACAAATGCAATAGAAAAATTCATAGAAAAATATCCAAAAGATTATATTTTATCGGTTAAATTAGATGGTGTAAGTGGTTTATATTCAACTGAAAATGGTGAAGAAAAACTTTATACGCGTGGCGATGGACGTGTTGGTCAAGATATTAGTTATTTAATACCTTATTTACGATTGCCTAAAAAAGAAAATATTACCATTCGTGGTGAATTTATTATTTCAAAAGAATTGTTCGAAAAGCATTATGCAAAATCTTTTAAAAATGCGCGAAATTTTGTTTCAGGATTAATGAATTCAAAATCTGTAGATACAGAAGTAATGAATAATATTGATTTTGTAGCATATGAAGTTATACAACCTGTATTGAAACCAAGTGACCAATTTAAGTTAATGGAAACATTAGGTGTTAAAGTTGTACATCATGTACATTGTGATACTATATCAAATGACTCTTTATCAAAAAATTTAGTTGCTTGGCGCGAAGGATATAATTATATTATGGATGGTGTAATTGTAACACACAATGAAATTTATCCACGTCAAGAGAAAAATCCTGAATATGCATTTGCATTTAAAATGGTTTTGACCGATCAAGTAGCAGAAGCAAAAATTGTAGATGTGTTATGGTCTCCAAGTAAAGATGGTTATTTGAAACCACGGATTCGTATTGAACCAATAGAATTAGGAGGTGTTACTATTGAATATGCTACTGCTTTTAACGCAGCATTTGTTGTCGAAAAAAAATTAAATTTAGGTGCAATGGTAAAAATTATTCGAAGTGGAGATGTAATTCCATATATACAAGAAGTGATTGAACCAGCAGAAGAACCAAAAATGCCTGATGAAAAATATTATTGGAATAGTACTCATGTAGACATTATTTTAGAAGATAAAGACGAAAATGATGAGGTATTAGAAAAAAATATTACTATGTTTTTTCAAACATTAAAAGTGAAACAATTAAGTGAAGGAACGGTGCGTAAATTAATGAAGGGTGGATATAGAAGCATTTGTAAAATCTTGGAAATGACGAAAGATGACTTTATGAAAATAGAAGGTATACAAGAAAAAACAGCTACTAACTTATCAACAGGTATTAAAACACAATTAGAAAAAACAACTTTACCAATATTAATGACTGCATCTAATAAATTTGAACATGGATTTGGTACTAAAAAATTTGAGGCTATTTTAGAAGGATATCCTGATATAATTGTCTCACAAGAATCAAAAGAAATAAAAATAGAAAAACTTACAAAAGTAAAATCTATGGCAAAGAAAAGTGCAACCAATTTTGTAGAACGTATTGGTGAATTTACTGGATTTTTGGAAAACTGCAAATTAACATACAAATTGGAAACAAGTGAAAAAATAGAAAAAGAATATGATATTAACCATGTTCTATTTCAAAAACATATTGTTATGACCGGTTTTCGAGATGAAGATTTTATTAATAATTTAAAAAACAAATATAATGTAAAACAAAGCGCATCTATATCGAAAAATACATTTGCATTATTGGTAAAGTCACATGATGATGATTCTAGCAAAGTAGAAAAGGCAAAATCATTAAATATTACTATTATGACAAAAGACGAATTTGTAAAAGCATATTTGGAATAATTAAATTACTTATTATTATATAATGAATACGTTTTCAAAGATAAATGATGTTCCAAAGACATGACTAATAGTCCAAATATTGGAAGTGATGTAAGAAATATAATAATATAATACCATACTGCTAAAATTTTTTCCTTAGGAGTGTATAACTTAATAATATTTGTTAGTATAAAAGATAAAAAAAACGCAACCATCAAAGTAAAAGCTCTCATCATAAGTTCTAATATTTGGATATTAATATGACTTATGTGTCTAAATATACTAACAGGTTTTAATTTAGAATGAGCTTCTTTCCATGACATACCATTTGAAAGGTCATTTATTAGTTTAATCATTGTAGAATCAGAGTGGTGGGCAGAATGTATTTGAAGTTTTAATTTTTGACTTTCAGTTAATTTTTTATTATCCATCCAATAAGCAGGATCAATTCGTGGATGAGTGTGTCTTGAAAAAATAATTATATATAATATAATAGCTAGCAATGTTAAAGATAATAAATAAATTTTGGTCATATATATATCATCAAATAATAAAATATTAAATTAGATATAACAATTAATTTAATATTTTAATAGTAATTACACGACATCACATTGACATGGATAACCATCGGCTGCATAACCAATACAACATGCTGAATAAGCAGTTCCACAATCTCCACAATCAGAACCTGATTTACCAGAACCTCCATCTTCTAGATGACAATCGCATGGATAACCATCTATGGCAAATCCAATACAACATGCCTGATATCCTGTTCCACAAGTACCACAATCACTAGATTTTAAATTATGACTTTTATAAAGATCAACATCGATTTTAATAGGTCCAAATGCATGTTGTTCTGTTTTTTCATAAATAAAACCTCTATCAAAACAAGGCGTATCACTATCTGCTTTTGTTAGTTTAGGTTCTAATAATTTAAATTTATTATAATCTTCTGGTTTGATACAACTTTCACCACAATGATTTTTAGATAATACAGGAATACTATAATATTTATCTGTACCTTCGGGACATGTATCACAACATTTTTCACTAAAATATTTATCGTGTAAACCAGATGGACATTCTAGTAAATTATTTTTTTTACAAATATCAGGTATTTCAAACATATTTAAAAAATCATTTCCTTCATCTGTTGATAAATCATATCCTTTATAATTTTTAAATTCAACAGCATACCATTCTAAACCCATAGCACGACTTTGCCATTGAATAAGTCTTACTCCATTTACACAATCTTCACATGGAAGTGTATATGCTCTCCAATCTTGAGATAATTTATCTTTAACATCCCATGACCAACTCCATTCATCAGCTTCAATTGTTTCACCAAAATTTGTAACATTAGCACGTTGATAATAAACATCCACATTTTTTGAAGGAATAGTATAATGTACATTTGGAATTTGAAATTCAACTTGATTTCCACTTTGAGATTCCCAGCAACAATTTACTGCATCACATCCCAATAGATATCTTTTCGCATCATAACTATTAGGTACATAAATTAAACGTTGACAATCAGTGTAATTACTCCACATAGCACTAGGATTATCTTCTGTAGGTTTTTCTACAAAGGTATATGATTCGATACCTTTACCACTACCAGGAGCTCCTGGTTCAATTGTTTCTGCTTCCCATAAAGTTGGAAGTGTAGGATAGTCTGTAACTATCTTTTGAGAGGTCCCACAACCCACAATAGCAAATAATACTAGAGCATATATCATGTTATGATTAATAAATTGATAATAATTTTAAGTTATATAATAAAACATTAAAAATAAAAATTGATTTTAATTGTTATCTTAAAATAATATATATAAAAAACATGTCAAAAATAGAATCTTTAATGCGTAATAGTGCTTCAACTCATAATGGTTGGACAAAAACTAATCAACCATCTAATTATCGAATAATAAGAATTGGAAATGCAGTAAATTGCAACGATGATTCAATTATTTGTGATATGAGATTGAAAAAAAATATTGAAGATGTATTGCATAAATATGATATTTGTGTTGAAGATTATTTACTTAATGAAGTGAAAACACAATTTGAATATTCATATGAACTTCGAATAAAAGAAGAAAGTTATGAAAATTTGGTAAATAAAATGTTTAAATAAAAAACTTAAAAATAAAACTATTTTTATAATCTATAATGGATTACAAATTATTTTGTTTTTTACTTTTTTGCGCCACGTCATCAGGATTTGTTTTTGAAGGTTCAACGAGACCCCTTGGATATTTTGATCCATTAGGATTTTCTAAAGATAGTGATTTATCAAAAAAACAATTTTATCGTGAAGCTGAATTAAAACATGGTAGAATTGGTATGGTAAGTGCTCTCACAATTCCTGTAATTGAAACAATTACACAAAAATCGGCTGTACATGATTTTGATAAACTTCCAGTAACAATCCAATTGGGTTTAACTGGTTTAATGTTTAGTTCTGAATTTGCTTCTATGTTAAAAGGATGGAAAAATCCTTTTGAAAGTAACGAAAATATTTTTCGATTAAAAGAAGATTATCAACCAGGTGATATTGGATTTTCATTGGGCGATGATTTAACAAGTGATAAAGGTAAAGAACTTTTAAATAAAGAATTAAATAATGGTCGTTTAGCAATGATTGCATCTGCTGGAATGATTGCACAAGAACTAGTAACTAAACAAGCTATATTTTAGATTATTTTATGTAAAAAGAGCGTCTACGTTGTAAAGATTGATTTAATTTAAATAAATATTTATTATACATATCAGAAGTCAGTTTATGATAAATAAAAGTATATGAATTAGAGGAAAAAATAGGAACTACTGAATTTAAATTTAAATACGTACCTGAAAATAGAGGTTCTTCTTTTTCTTGAAATAAATAATTATTATCTAAAATTTCATTCAAATTATATGTAAAATGGCTCATATATTTTACATGTATTATTTTTTCAAGTAATTCATTGCACTAAGCAATATTTTTTCTTGCATTGTTAGTTTTCGAAAAACAAGTGCCTCATCCATATTTATTTGCATATATTTTTTATTACGATTTGTGCAAACAATACTTGTTCCTTTTTGACATATATTAATATCACATATCATTGCCCCACGTGTTAGAAATATATTTTCAGGATCTTTTAACGGAATCCACCGCATATAACATCCCAGTACAATTTCAGGAATTTCACTAATATAAATATAATCTTCTAGTTTTTTCATAAGATCTTCTATCTCTTCATTATTCAAATTTAATTCTTCAAAAAGTTCTTTTTTTGATTTTTCTATTTTTTCAGTAGTATGATTTAAAATGAAATTATTATCATCATTTTCAAGTGCTTTTAGTAATACATCTGCATTACTCATTATTATTACTATTAAATAATATTAATATTATTTTTAAATAAATCTTTTATCATAATAGTTTATATATATATATATGGCATTCTCTAAAACATTTAGTTATACTGGTGAACAAGAACCATACCTGATTCCTTTTGGAATAAATCAAATACACGTTGAATTAAACGGAGCATCAGGTGGAAATGGTGATTTCGGTGGTCAAGGTGGTTTTGGTGCAAACATAACAGCTGATATAGATGTAAATCAGGGCGAAACAATATATTTTTGTGTAGGAGGTGCTGGTAAAAATGGTGTTTCTAAAAATGAAGCAAATAAGGATACTATGATAAGTGGAGGATTTAATGGTGGAGGTAGTGCTGGTGGGTTTGGTGATCCCGGAGGAAGTGGTGGTGGTGCAAGTGATATTCGCATAAATGGCTCTGAACTAAACAACCGCATTTTAGTAGCTGGTGGAGGTGGAGGTGGTGGAAGTGATCCTCAAGGTGGAACGGGTGGAAATGGAGGCAACGGAGGAAATAATTATGGTCAAAATGGAAATGATGATACAAATACTGGAAATCAAAAAGGAGGTACTGGTGGCACTCAATTAACAGGTGGTATTGGT
>Ga0257110_1001657_pt1 | contig 10500 bp, 7 predicted proteins | sample LP_taG_7_FD_190184 | JGI IMG/M metagenome (GOLD analysis project Ga0257110, IMG submission 190184) | Marine microbial communities from Northeast Subartic Pacific Ocean, Canada - LP_J_2015_P26_10m | ecosystem: Environmental > Aquatic > Marine > Oceanic | place: Canada: Northeast Subartic Pacific... | reverse complement strand
TCGAGGTGGCACAGCTCGCCCAACTCGCGCGCGTCCAGCGCGCCGCGGCACGACCGCGTCGGCTCGGTGCGCCGTAGCAGCGCGTCGTCGCCGCAGGCAGTGCGCCGAAGAGCCACGCCGCCGGGCGCTTCGCGCGTAGCGGTTTAGCGACACCGCCAGCTGGCGCTTTGAAACCATGCCCGGCATGACCAAGGACCAGAAGACGCTGGCCCTGGGCGCGGCGGCGGCCCTGGGCCTCGGCGCGCTCGTGTTCTGGGCGCTGAAGAAGCCGCCGCCGGAGAGCGGCGAGCTCGACGAGAAGGAGCCCGAGCCGATGGTCGTCGACGCGCCCGAGGCCGCGGCCGGCGGCGACGAGGCCAAGGTCTGCGCGGACGAGGTCAAGGCCGAGTTCAACGCGGCGAAGCAGAAGGCCTTCGAGCTCTTCAAGGCGTCGCCGCCGCGCTACGGCGACGCGGCGGCGTGGTTCAGCACGGCGATCGCGCTCGCCGAGGCGCACGCGAGCCTGGCGTCGCAGCGCGTCGCGCTCTACAACAACCGGAGCGCCTGCCGCGAGCGCTGCGACGACCTCGAGGCGTCGTTGAGCGACTGCGCCGTCGTCCTCGAGTCCAACGCCATGCACGCCAAGGTCCGGCGGCGGCGCGCGCGCATCTACGAGAAGCTCGGCCGCCCCGTCGAGGCGCTCGTGGAGATCTGCGCGGACCTGCTGATCCAGCGCGAGGCGTTCAAGAAGGCGCTCCAGGCCGGGCGCCAGGCCGAGCAGCCGACGCCCGTGGAGAACGTCGAGGCCGTCATGCGCGCGGTGGGCAAGCGCGCGGCCGAGGACGCGCTCGAGAAGCGGTCCGCGTCCGCGTCGTCGTTCGGCATGCCGTCGGCGAACACGATCACGCAGCTCCTCATGACCTACGTGGACTACGAGGCGCGCGTCGCCGAGGCCGCGCGCGAGGTCGACGCCGCGGGCTTCAAGGCCGAGCTCGAGGCCGCGCGCGGCGACGGCGCGAAGACCGTGGGCGTGCTCCTCCGCCGCGCGCGCAAGGCGACCTACGAGAAGCGCTACGAGGCGGCGCGCAAGGACGTGGAGCTCGCGGGCGTCGCCTACGAGCGGTCGCCGACGCCCGAGGCGTTCGGCGACGCGCTGGTCGCGGAGCTCCACCGGAGCGTCGGCCTCTACAAGCACCTCGTGCACGACCTCGCGGGCGCGTCGGCGGCCTACGAGGCGGCCCTGGCCAAGGAGTCGACCGTCGCCGGCAAGGTTGAGACGCGCGTCAAGGCCGCGGGCGTCTTCGTCGACGCGGGCGACATGGCGTCCGCGGACGCGCAGCTCGAGGCCGCGCTCGCCGACGACCCGGACCGGCGGCACGCGTCGGACGTCTTCATGCACCGGGCCCAGCTCCGCGTCATCCGCCGCGACCTCAAGGCGGCCCAGGCCGACCTCGAGGCCTGCATCGAGGCCGCGCCGGGCCACGTCCTCGCGCGGCTCCGGCTGGCGACGGTCCTGATCCACCACGGCGCGCCGCCGGAGGCCATCGAGGCGCAGATCGCGGCGGCGGAGCGCCTCGCGCCGACCATGTCCGAGGTCTTCCAGGTCAAGGGCGAGATCCTCCTCGCGAAGCAGGACCTGCCGGGCGCCGTCGCGCAGTTCGACAAGGCCATCGCGCTCGACGCGTCCAACCCCGTGCCGCTCTACAACAAGGGCCTCACGCTGATCCAGATGAACCAGTTCGAGGCCCACAACGCCCAGAAGCTCTTCGAGGCGGCCCTCAAGGTCGACCCGACCTGCATGGTCGCGCTCATGCGCCTCTCGGAGCTCAAGCTCCAGCTCGCCGCGTCCTTCGACCAAGCGCAGGACGTCGTCGACATGCTCGGCGAGGCCATGGCCCACTGCCGCGACAAGGACGAGCTCATCGAGCTCTCCACCGTGCGCTGCATGGCCATCGCCCAGCTCTCCGCCGCCAAGGACGTCGGCCTCACGTCCTTCCAGATGTAGGCACCGGCGGACCGACCGCCGCCGGCGCGCGCGCACACACACTAAGACCCGCGCGGCACACGCGTTACCTTCGGGCCGGCCGGGCTAAAAAGGAAGTTGAAGTGATGTTGCCGGTGATGCATCCCTTATCCGATGGGCTCCGAGTTTCGGTGCTAGAATGAGGCCATAAGCGCCTGTGGCTCGGTATCGTAGTGGTCGTTGGCAACACATAAAGATGCTGCGACACATCGCAACGCGACATCAGGCAACACGACATCACCTCCATCGCGCACCGCTGCGACGGCGCGCCGCGACGGACGCGACGTCGTCGACGCTGACCATCGTCGCCGTCAACGACGTCTACGAGCTCGACCACCTGCCGCGGCTGAAGACGCTCCTGGACCGCGTCCGCGCGGCGCGGCCGCATACGATCGCGACGCTCGCGGGCGACTTCGTGTCGCCGTCCGTGCTCAGCGGCCTCGACCGCGGCCGGGGCATGGTCCGCGTGCTCAACCTCGTCGGCGTCGACTTCGCGTGCCTCGGCAACCACGAGGCCGACGTCGGCCTCGCCGCGCTCGCGCGGCGCTGCGGCGAATTCGAGGGCGCGGTGCTCAACGGCAACGTGCCGGGGGCCGCGCCCGGCCTCGCGGCGACGGCGACGGTCCTCGGCGGCCGCGTGGGTTTGTTGGGCCTCCTGACGTCGGAGCCGGGCGTCTTCCGCGGCGACACGTTCCGGGGCCTCGAGATCGCGGACAGCCTCGCGACGGCGCGGACGCTCGCGCGCGAGCTCCGGGCAAACGGCTGCGAGCGCGTCGTCGCGCTCACGCACCAGTCCCTCGCCGCCGACGACGCGCTCGCGCGGAGCGGCTGCGTGGACCTGATCCTCGGCGGCCACGAGCACGAGGTCATCCTCGCGGGCACGGACCGGTGCCCCGTCGTCAAGGCCGGCGCGGACGCGGCCACGGCCGCGGTCTGCGACTTGGACGTCGCCGCGGGGAAGGTCGTCGTGGCCTTCGAGGACGTGGCGTCCTACGCCGAGGACCCGGCCGTCGCGGCCGCGTGCGCCGACCAGACGGAAATGGTCGCGGCGCTCGACGCGGAGAAGGTCGTCCGCGGCGCGGGGCCGCTGTCGTCGCGGCGGACGCGCTTCGAGCAGACGTCCGTCGGGACCGCGCTCTGCACGGCGACGCGGGCCTGGTTCGGCTGCGACGCCGCGGCGGTCAACGGGGGCAGCGTCAAGGGCGACCGCGACTACGGCGGCGACGCGCTCTCGTTCCTCGACCTGCGCCGCGAGCTGCCCTTTCCTACGAAGATGGTCGTCGTCGACCTGCCGGGGGGCGTGCTCGCCGACGCGGTCGCGCACTCGCGGTCGCCGGGCGCGAACGAGCGGGGCTTCCTCCAGCTCTGCGACGCCTGCGACGTCGACGGCGCCGGCGCGCTGGCGGCCGTCGGCGGCGCGCCCCTCGACCGGCGCAGGACCTACGCCGTCGCGCTGCCGCGGAACCTCTTCAAGGGCATCTTCGACGTGCGGCCCCTCGTGGACTTCGCGGCAAAGGGCGGCCTCGGGTCCGAGGACGACTTCCTGCCCATGCTCAACTGCGTCCTGTATCTCCACGCGCACGGCCTCTGGCGGCGCCTCGGCAGCTTCGACGAGCTGGACCTGGACGGCGACGGCCAGCTCACGCGGGACGAGGTCGCCGTCGCGCTCGAGCGGCGCAACGGCGCGCCGCCGTCGCCCATCTTCCTGGACAACGTCATGGCCGCCATCGACCTCGACAACTCCGGCACCATCGACCGCGACGAGTTCGCGGAGGGCGTGGGCCGCTAATGTGTGTTTTTGTGGACTGGACGAAGTACCGTCCGGACAGCAGGAAATGCCGAAGTTGACTTCAATGTTGAGTTTCCGCACTTGAGCTTGACGCCGCTTCTTCGAGCCTCGCCGTCGCATCTGTTGTCGAGACATCAAGCACTCTTTCACACCATGAAGGCCTCCCTCCTCTTGCTCGCCGGCGCCACGGCCTTCGCCCCGGCGTCCAAGCTGTCGCAGACGCCGCGCCAGGTGGCGATGGCCGCCGAGGGCGCGGGCACGATCACGGCCGTCAAGGCCTGCGAGATCCTCGACTCGCGGGGCAACCCGACGGTCGAGGTGGAGATGTTCACGTCGCTGGGCATGTTCCGCGCGTCCGTGCCCTCCGGCGCGTCGACGGGCGTGCACGAGGCCTGCGAGCTGCGCGACGGCGACAAGGGCCGCTACCTCGGCAAGGGGTGCCTCCAGGCGGTCAAGAACGTGAACGAGGTCCTGGGCCCGGCGGTCGTCGGCATGGACGCGGCGGACCAGCGCGCCATCGACAACGTCTGCATCGACCTCGACGGCACGCCGAACAAGGCGAACCTCGGCGCGAACGCGATCCTCGGCGTGTCGCTCGCGGCGGCCAAGGCGGGCGCGGCGGCCAAGGGCGTGCCGCTCTACAAGCACATCGCGGACCTCGCGGGCAACGGCGAGGCGAACGTGCTGCCCGTGCCGGCCTTCAACGTCATCAACGGCGGCTCCCACGCGGGCAACAAGCTCGCGTTCCAGGAGTACTTCATCATCCCCACGGGCGCGTCGTCCTTCTCCGAGGGCCTCCGCGTGGGCACGGAGTGCTACCACGCGCTCAAGAAGATCATCAAGGACAAGTTCGGCGGCGACGCGACGCTCATCGGCGACGAGGGCGGCTTCGCGCCGCCCTGCGACGCGCGCGAGGGCGTCGAGCTCGTCATGGAGGCGATCACGGCCGCGGGCTACGAGAGCATCTGCGAGATCGGCATGGACGTCGCCGCGTCCGAGTTCAAGGTCGACGGCGAGGACTGCTACGACCTGGGCACCTTCTACCCCGCGGACGAGCGCGACGACCCGAAGCTCAAGATGACCGCGGCCGAGCTCGCGGACTTCTACGCGGAGTTGTGCGCCGCGTACCCCATCGTCACCATCGAGGACGCCTTCGACCAGGACGACTGGGCCGCCTGGACCAACTTCTCGCCCAAGGTCCGCGCGACGGTCCAGTCCGTCGGCGACGACATCACCGTCACGAACCCGTCGCGCATCAAGCGCGCCATCGAGGAGGACGCCTGCAACGCGCTCCTCCTCAAGGTCAACCAGATCGGCTCCGTCTCCGAGTCCATCGACGCCGTCAAGATGTCCAAGCAGGCGGGCTGGGGCATCATGACGAGCCACCGGTCCGGCGAGACGGAGGACACGTACATCGCCGACATCGCCGTCGGCCTCTGCGCGGGCCAGATCAAGACGGGCGCGCCCTGCCGCAGCGAGCGCCTCGCCAAGTACAACCAGCTCCTCCGCATCGAGTCCGAGCTCGGCGACGACGCCGTCTACGCGGGCAAGACGTGGCGCGCGCCCAAGTGGATGGGCGAGTGAAGCGGCCCCGCGCCGCTAGGCCCCAAGCTCCCCCCCTCCCCTTCGCCGTAGCTGCTAAACCCGGCCTCGCTTACGACTGCCCCCCCGCGGACGCGCGCGCGGCCTCGACGAGCCGCTTCGCGTTCTGTCCGGAAATGGAGTCGAGCTTCGCGTCCGGCGTCCCCAGGAGGTACTCGTCGATGCCGCCGGCCTTGTCGATGCAGCGCAGGGCGTGCGTCGTCACGTTGAAGCGCAGCCAGCAGCCGAGCGACGCGCTCCAGAGCCGCTTCCGCTGCGCGTTCGGCTTGAACGTCCGCCGCGTCTTCCGGTGCGAGAACGACACGTTGTTCCCGGAGCGCACGTCCTTGCCCGCGTAGATGCCCCGCTTGCTCCGCCCCGACGCGAACTCGCGCGCGGCGCAGGCGCCGAGCGGCGGGGCGAGCGGTGCTGCTCTCTGCGCGGCGAAGGCCGGCGCGGGGCGAAAGGCCAGGAGCCGCGACGAGCCGGCGCGGAGCATCGATGCGATCGGTCTCTGGTAGCGCAGCGCGCGGCGGGGTTATACGCTGTCGTCGGGCGCCGCGCGTCGACCGTGGCGGCTTGGCGGTGTCTCGGCTCGCTCGCCGCTTGCGGCAGAATTGGCCAGAAACGCCTTGAAGCTCCTCGAGAACCAGTCGCTCTCGCCCACCGCCGCCTCCGTGCGACCGACAAGATGGCCTCGAAGACGGTGGTCATCGCGTCGACGGCCCGCACGGGCCTGGCCAAGAGTTTCCGCGGCGGCTTCAACAAGACCCACGGCGCGGCCATGCTGGGCCACACGATCCAGCACGCCATGGAGCGCGCGGGCGTGCACCCGAGCGAGGTCGACGACGTCATCGCCGGCTGCGGCTTCGGCGAGGGCGCGACGGGCATGAACATCGCGCGCAACGCGGCGCTCTGGGCCGGCTGCCCGGCGACGACGTCCGGCGCGACGATCAACCGGTTCTGCTCCTCGGGCCTCCAGGCCGTGGCGTCCGCGGCGATGCACGTGGGCTCCGGCGCCGCCGACGTCGCCATCGGCTGCGGCGTCGAGTCCATCTCCATGGTCCAGCCCGTCGTCGCGAAGACGACGGTCGTCGAAAAGAAGCTCATGGGGAGTTACCCGGCGCTGTGGATGCCCATGATCGAGACGGCGGACATCGTCGCGGCCAAGTACGGCGTCTCCCGGGAGGACCAGGACGCCTACGCCGTGGAATGCCAGGCGCGCACGGCCGCCGCGCAGGCCGCGGGCTTCTACGACGACGAGATCGTGCCCATGGACACGGTCATGTCCGTCAAGGACAAGGAGACGGGCGAGGTCTCGGAGGTCGCCTACACCGTGACCAAGGACGAGTGCAACCGGCCGGGCACGACGCTCGCCAGCGTCGAGAAGCTCGCGCCCGTCCGCGGCGACGACGACGCGGCGGCGACGATCACGGCGGGCAACGCGAGCCAGCTGAGCGACGGCGCGTCGTCCTGCGTCGTCATGGACGGCGACCTCGCGGCGAAGCGCGGCGGCGCGCCCCTGGGCATCTTCAAGGGCTTCGCGGTCGGCGGCTGCGCGCCCGAGGAGATGGGCGTCGGGCCCGCCGTCGCGGTGCCCAAGCTGCTGGCCAGGGCGGGGCTGACCGCGGACGACATCGACCTCTGGGAGATCAACGAGGCCTTCGCCGTCGTGCCGCTCCACGCCATGCGCGTGCTCGGCGTCGACCCGGCGAAGTGCAACGTCAACGGCGGCTCCATCGCCATCGGCCACCCCTTCGGCATGACGGGCTCGCGCATGGTCGGCCACGTGCTCCTCGAGGGCCAGCGCCGCAAGGCCAAGCACGTCGTGGCGCGTCCGCCCGCGTCCGTTCCTCTCTCGACCCGGCCCGATGACGAAGAACTTCCCAAAGACCAGAACTCAAATTTTGACCCATTTTTGAACCCCCGTGTGGAGGAGATCGTCTAGGACGTTTCCGAGGGCTTCCCTGCCTTCCCTTCCTTCTTTGTGTTCAATTTCCGCGCGCCGCGCCGACGCCGCGCCGCGCGCAGGTCACGATGTGCATCGGCGGCGGCATGGGCGCCGCGGGGCTCTTCGAGGTCGTCCACTGAGCGCGCCGCGACCATGACGCCTGGTATAACACAAAAAACACGCCGATAAGTGTGCCACGCCTTCTGGGCGTGGATTGGGCGTTGGCGGTGCGACGGACGAGGCCTCCGGCGCTGCTCGCGGGCGCCGCGAGTCGCGACGGCGCGACTGCGATCGCGAGCGAAGCGCTCTCCGGCTTGGACAGCCAGCGGCGCCGCGGGCGCCGACCGCTTCGTCCAAAAATGGGCGACGACTCCCGGGAGCGGAAGACGCTCCGCGACCCCTCGTCGAGCTGGATCGAGCGCATGCGCGAGACGCCGAACCTGTCCCGCAACTCGGTGCTCATCGAGCCGCTCGAGGGCGGCCCGCCGCCGCCGCCGCCGGGCAAGGGCAAGGGCAAGGGCAAGGGCGCGTTCTCGCCGCGGGACTACGGCCGCGGCGGCGGCGGCGACTACCGCGACCGCGACCGCGACCGCGACCGCGACCGCGACCGCAGCCCGCGCGGCTACTCGGACCGCGACCGCGGCGGCGGCCGCGGCGGCTACGGCGGCGGCCGCGGCGGCGGCCGCGGCGGCCCCGGGCGCGACGGCGACTGGCCGTGCCCGAACTGCTCGAACGTGAACTTCGCGCGGCGCGACGAGTGCAACCGCTGCGGCGAGTGCAAGCCCATGTCCGCGGGCGGCGGCGGCAAGGGCGGCGGCGACCACCGCGACCGGGGCCAGGGCGGCAAGGGCCGGCGGCCGGAGCCCGGCGACTGGAACTGCGCGGCCTGCGGGAACCTGAACTGGAAGAAGCGGCTCATGTGCAACAAGTGCGGCGTCTCCAAGCCCGACGGCGCGGGCGGCGACCGCGAGGGCCGCGCGGGCGGCTACAACGAGCGGCAAAGTGACCGCGACTACGCGAAGCCCCAGGTCGAGGAGGACGGGTACGACGAGTTTGCTCTCCGCGCCGGCCCGCGCGCATTCCGCCGCGCGCACCGCCCCCGTCCCACAGGTTCGGCCGCAAGAAGAAGGCGAAGAAGGACCGGGCGACGCGCGAGGCGGAGGCGCTCGCGCGCCTCGAGGCCGGCGAGTCCGGCGAGTCCGGCGGCGCGAAGCGGAGGCGCTACGGCGAGCTCTAGGCGGCTTTTTTAGTGTGTGTGCGGTTCGGCTCCTCGTGTGTACACTTGGCGGGGGGCGGGAGGCGACGCGGCGCGGCTTCGGGGTTCGCGCGCTCTAGAGGTGTCTTGGACTTGCCCTAGTTGGCCTTGAGGCCCTCGTACTTGCCCTTGAGGATGTAGAGCACGGTGGAGAAGACCATGAGCAGGGGCACGTCGCCGTAGGGCATGACGTGGCCCCACTCGCGCTCCCAGTCGTTGAGCGCGCCGAAGATCATCGCGACGCCGTGCGCCCCAAAGGCGCCGAAGATGCAGAAGTTGACGAGCCACGCGCACTTGTCGAGGTTGTCGTCGAAGGACGCGCCGATCATGCAGAGGCCGAGGACGAAGTAGGTCGAGATGAGCATCATCTCGAACTCGAGCGTCGTGTTGCCCTTCTCATCGTAGTGATCGGGGCTCCACGCGTAGCCGGCCTTGCTGTCGAAGTAGTAGCGGTCGCCGTAGATGAAGATGTAGAAGGTGAGGTTGGCGAAGCCGATGACGCGGATCGCGTAGCGGTACCTGGAGCGACGGGGGGGCGGGTCGAGCGTCCAGGCGAGCATCGGGGTCGCGGTTCTTCGCGATCGGTATCGGTCGAGGCGGTCGAGCGACGATCGCGTATCGGGGCGGTCGCGCGCGCGGGTCGCGGTAATTCGCGATCGGTCGAGGCGGTCGAGCGACGATCGCGCCGCGGTTCGCGCGGTCGGCGCCGGTCGGGGCGTTTCTTGGCGATCGGGCCACACGCGCGATAGTCCCTCGCGATCGCCACACACGCGCTCTGAGAACACGCGCGATGGCTCTCGCGCCCGCGACGGTGGATACACACGCGATTTCTCCCCCTTCCTGTCGATTTTCTCGCAATTTTTCACTCAGCGGCGGTGTCGTGGGGACGCCGAGAGTACGTACTGGTCTTCGACGGAGAGAGGCATGATTTGGTTGAGCGTAGAAGTGTTGGATATCGGGGTGCACTGCGCCGAGGCAATCAATTCTTTGTGGCGAGAGCTTCAAGAAAACCCTCCTTGAAGCTGTAAAACGAGCGGCATCGACGTCTGCAACGCCTGTCGGGAGAGCGCCGACAGTCCTCGTCGTCGGTTCCGGGTGCCGGGGGCAGCCCGCACCGACATCCTCGTCGTCGGTTCCGGGCAGCCCGCGCAATGGGCGCCGCGGCATCCCTCGCGGACGAGCACCTCGAGTGCGAGCTCACGTTGGCGGAGGCCAGGAAGCTCGTGCCCGCGGGTACCTGGGACGCGCGCTGGGACGGCCAGTTCGCGGCGACGTCCGGCACGATGACGAAGAGCGTGGCCATGATGCTGCTGGCGCAGCGCGTGGAGCAGCTCGGCGCCGCGGGCCTCGACTGGGGCGACGAGGTGCTGCCGCCCGTCGAGGCGCAGTACGTCCTCGCGGCGGGCGGCGTGAAGCATCTCACGGCGCTCGTCGAGACGGCCGACGCGGCGACGCCGGAGCTGACGACGCGCTGCGGCGGCGTCGTCGACGCGTCGCTCGCCCTGGAGGCGTCGCTGCGGGCCGCGCGCGTGCGCCAGGTCGAGGCCGACGCGCGCGCGGCGCTCGCCGCGACGCGGGGCCGCCCCGTCGTCACCGGCCGCCGCGGCCCGCTCGAGGTGAAGCCGCCGAAGCGCCGGAGCGACGCGAGCTTCTTCTACGAGTGCATCATCACGAAGCTCGACGACGACAAGCGCGACCTGCAGCGCCAGCTCGCCGAGGAGCGCGCGCGCGTCGCGTGGATGGACGCGAGTTGCGCGTCGAACGCGTCCAAGGCCGCCAAGGCCGTCGCGCGGAAAAACGAGCTCAAGGACCTGCTCAAGGAGGAGCGCGGCCTGCGCGCCGAGCTCGAGTTCCACGACGCCGAGCTCGACCGGAGCCTCGCGGCGGCCGCGAGCGAGTGCGCGAAGTTGTCGGCGGACGCG
>Ga0257110_1001656_pt1 | contig 10503 bp, 9 predicted proteins | sample LP_taG_7_FD_190184 | JGI IMG/M metagenome (GOLD analysis project Ga0257110, IMG submission 190184) | Marine microbial communities from Northeast Subartic Pacific Ocean, Canada - LP_J_2015_P26_10m | ecosystem: Environmental > Aquatic > Marine > Oceanic | place: Canada: Northeast Subartic Pacific... | reverse complement strand
CCGCGTAATAAAAAACAATGGTATCCTTCATGAAAAATTAGGAGGAATGTCAGATGAACACCTCACTCGACACATAGATGCTGTTGCGAAAACATGTGTCCACGTCGGCAAATCCAAATCATCTTCTAAAAAAAATGCTAAAAAAGCAAGAAAATCATCTAAAGGCAAGAAAAACCCTAAACGCAAAACATCCAAAAGGGGTAAAAAAGGCAAGAAAGGTAAAAAAGGCAAAAAAGGCAAGAAAGGTAGTAAAACTGCTAGCAAAACCAAAACCAAACGCAAACGCAAACAATAAAAATTGATATGTAAAAATAAATCATTTTATACATCAATTCACACCAGCGCGCTCTATTTTATACCAACACCATGCAATCACTAACTTTTAATACTACCCAATACCAACAATATAATATACAATCACCTGTAAACTGCTTGTGTAATGACCAACTATCATTATACGACCAATATTCCCTTTATCATACAAATTCCATCAATAAACTTATCCATTTTATCACAATCCCTATTATAATTGCTACAACAGCACATTTTATTGAAAAAATCCATCTTGTATACGATGATGAAAAACTAATAAATCGTCGTCCTCGACTAAACGTAAACTATTCTATCAATTCATTGTCTATTATTCAAGTAGCATACTGTTTGTACTACTTTACTTGGTCATGGACAATCGGATTTGTTATGATGTTTTACTTTGAAGGTATTCTTCATCTAATTCATCACACACAACGGTATTTAATGGTTCATTGCGATTCGCGTTTTACAACCAACGCAATATTGCTATTAATTTGTCTTACAGCATGGGTGATGCAATTCGCCGGACATTATATTGAAGGAAATCGTCCCGCGCTGACAGAAAGTATATCTGCTGCCTTCCTAACTGCTCCCATGTTTTCCATCGACTTCTTATTTACCAACATTTAATACAACACAACATCACATGCACCAATTCAGTCTAACCATTATAACATCTTTTTTTGAGTCGAATACAGCAAAATCAATATCAATAAAATTGAATTAAACATATCCATATTGATTATTAGTATAATACGCAATAAGACTACATAATACATAATCATGAGTTCAGCAATACCCCACGTGAAAAAAAAACTGAAAATTAAAAAGTCAAAAGTCATCAGTTTGAAAAAGCAACGAGAAGAAGAACAAGATAAACAGAAATCCAAAAAAGTACCCGCTGTAAAAAAGCAACCCAAATACACACCCTCTTCAACGCCGTCCATTAAACTTATTGATATTAAACTGGACAACGTATACGATGAAGAAGGAAAGGTATTTCGTATGCAATTGTTTGGAATGAATGAAAACGGAACTACCTACTCCGTAATTATCGATGATTTCAAACCCTTCTTGTTTGTGAAAATACCAAACCGTTGCCTTCGCTACAAAAAGCAATGCATTGAAGAAGTCAAGCAATACATTAACTTTAAGTGCAATTACCTTAAAATACAAAATGGTAAACACACTCAATACATTGATGATATTGAACTAGTAAAACGTCACAAACTATATGGTTTTGACAACAATAAAGAATACATTTTCCTTAAAATTACATTTCCTTCCATGACAGAATACAACAGTGTAAAACGCGTTTGGACTACCCCCGCGGTAGACGATAGCGTATATATTAGAAAAATCAAACAGGTTGGCACAATTAACCGTATTTATTATGAAGAAAAGACTGGTAGAAAAATGTACACAATTCAACGTAATCGTACTCCATTAGGACATTTCCAAGAAAGGGACATCAAACTAAACCATTCAAAGATAAGGGAAGGTTTATTGGTAAAACCCGAAATCCAAACATTCCATTTTGACCCTATCAAACGTCGTAGTTCATGGAAAGATACTAGACTACAAAATATCTCTGGTATTAATATGGAACTTTATGAATCGGCACTCCCTCCTTTTATCCGATTCTTTCATATACAACAATTATCGCCGTCTGGTTGGATCACCTTTAAGCGTCAACCAACCCTTACACGCGAATCGGTAAAACTATCAAAATGCGATTTCGAATATGAAACCTCTTACAAAAATGTAATACCTCAACCCGCTAAGGAAGATGGTATTCCGATCAAAATTGCGTCTTATGATATTGAAGCTTCTTCCAGTCACGGGGACTTTCCACTTCCAAAAAAAACTTATAAAAAGTTTCTAGGAGAAATGATTGAACTCTACAATAAAAATCAAACCGATAACATTGTAAAAGACTCGTTGTTAGATGCGTTTTCATATACCAATAAATACAAGTATGATATCAGTAAACTTTATCCAAAAAAAGATGAACGTCCTACCAAAGAAGATATCGATGTCATGGTCGATAACTTTAATACCCTCACCGTAGAACAACAGGTGAAATTGTCCAAATTCGACAACGATGACAAACTTATAGAGACATTGATTCTTCTCCGTAAACATAAAAAGAAAACCATTATGGACGTATTAACATCCGCAGACATAGAACCATCGGATAAACAAACAATAGTTGACATATCACTAACCGGTGGTGATGGAAACATCGAAAGCAACCTTAAACGAGAACGCTACATGCCATGTTTAGAGGGTGATATGGTTACCTTTATTGGTACCACATTTATCAAATGCGACGAACCAGACAGTTATTTAAACCATATGATAGTATTAAATACATGCGATGATACACCAGAAGTTCCCAACCGTGAAATAGAAACCTACGATACAGAAGCAGAAGTATTATTGGCATGGACAAGTATCATCAATCGCGAAGACCCCGATATTATCATTGGTTATAACACATTTGGTTTTGATTGGAAGTTTATGCTTGACCGTGCCGAAGAACTCGATATTCAAAGTGACTTTATTAAAATGTCTAAAAACCACCCTACCGACAAATACAATCGCAAAACACATACATATGAGTTAACAACAGACTGTTCTATTAAGGTTTCCAATACCACAGTAGCGAGCGGTTCTTATGAAGACATTTATCTTAATATTCCAGGTCGTCTACAAATCGACCTATTAAACTATTTCCGCAAAGAAACTACGCTTCCTTCTTATAAACTCGACTACGTAGCGTCGCATTTTATCAGTGACTATATTACCAAATTCAACTACGATGAAACAACCAATCAAACCACAATCAATAGTTCCAATTTAATGGGGTTAAAACCAGGGCACTTTGTTTCCTTTGAAATAATTGCTCACTCCTCTGATATGTATGAAAATGGGAAAAAATTTAAAATCATCGGTCTCGACCCGGTAAGCAAACAGTTTACAATCGACCACAAACTCAACATTGATGAAAAACTTAAAATAAAATGGTGCTTAAACAAGGACGACATCAACCATCATCAAATATTTGAATACACCAACCAAGGACCAGACAAACGCGCTATCATCGCAAAATACTGTTTTCAGGATTGTAACCTATGTCATACATTGATGCAAAAATATGATATCCTTACGGGTGTAACCGAATTGGCGTCTATCTGCAGTGTTCCCATGAGTTTCATTATTAACAGAGGTCAAGGAATCAAATTGCTTAGTTTTATTTCGAAACAATGTAGGGAAATGAATACACTAATGCCAGCCGTAGAAAAGGACAACACCAATGAAGGGTATGAAGGAGCAATTGTACTGGACCCCAAAACTGGATTCTACCCGGACGACCCGGTAGCGTGCGTTGATTACAGCTCTCTATATCCTAGTTGTATGATAAGTGAAAACATCTCTCATGACAGTAAGGTATGGTCAAAAGAATATGATCTTGACGGCAATTTAGCAATTGATCCTAAAACCAAAAAACCTAAGATATGGGGGTTGCGTGACTCTAGTGGCAACTTTGTTTACGACAATCTATCCAAATATAAATATGTAAACGTAACATATGATACATTTGCGTACATGCGCTCCAACCCAAAGGCTGCCGTTAAAAAAATAAAAACAGGACACAAGATTTGTCGTTATGCACAGTTTCCTGATGGTAAAAAAGCAATTATGCCTAGTGTTTTGTCTGAATTACTGGCTTCCAGAAAAGCAACTAGAAAATTAGCAAAGCATAAAATCGTGACTACCAAAAACGGTAAAGAATACGCGGGACTTCTTACCAAGACAGATACGCATCATAACATTCTTCAAGAAAGTAATGATGGTAAAGAAACTATCTCAATTGAAAACAATGATGTCGCTAATGTAGATGACCGTTTCAACGACTTCATGAAAAATGTATTGGACAAACGGCAACTTTCCAAAAAGATTGTTGCCAATTCCCTTTATGGTCAATGTGGAGCCAAAACCAGCGCCTTTTATGAAAAAGATATTGCTGCTTCTACAACGGCAACTGGTAGAAAACTACTTATCTATGGTAAAAATATCATTGAAAAATGCTACACCAATCATATCACCGATACCAAACACGGTAAGATAAAAGTTAATGCTGAGTACGTGTACGGAGATACAGATTCTATATTCTTTAAATTTAATCCTGAAACGCTAGAAGGAGACCCTATCAAAGGTCAAAAAGCACTTGAGATTACAATTGAACTAGCGATTGAAGCGGGTGAATTGGCAACCAAATACTTAAAACTACCACATGATTTGGAGTATGAAAAAACATTTATGCCTTTCTTGCTACTATCTAAAAAAAGATATGTTGGTATGTTGTATGAACATGACCCTCATAAATGCAAACGCAAGTCAATGGGAATTGTGCTGAAACGACGTGACAATGCTCCTATTGTAAAAGATTGTTATGGTGGTATTATAGATATATTGATGAAGGAGAAAAATGTAAACAAAGCGATTGAATTTACGAGAAAGTTCTTGGTGGACATGATTGCTGAAAAGTTTCCATTGGACAAATTAATTGTATCGAAATCCCTTCGTCAGTTTTACAAAAAACCAAATCAAATAGCTCATAAAGTATTGGCAGAACGAATTGGTAAACGAGAACCAGGAAACAAACCAGCGGTAGGAAGTAGGATTCCATTTGTATACATTCAAACCAAAGGAAAACCTAAATTACAGGGTGATAGAATTGAAGACCCCGATTACATTCGTCGCAAAAAACTAAAACCCGACTTTTCATTCTACATCACAAACCAAATACAGAAACCAGTGATGCAAGTATTTTGTCTGGTATTGGAGCAAATCAACGAGTTTCGCCCACAATTAAAGGGGTTTCAGCGAGAAATCAGAACCATTCATCGAAAACACAAGGATGATGTAGGAAAAGCACAGCGCACTGAAACAAAAAAGCGTGAAAAGCATGTCAATAAATTAATATTTCAAACATTTGTAAAACAGTGCGCCGCAAATAAAAAAAATCAAGCAATACGATCATTCTTCAGCGGATATTCTTAATATATCAAAAATTATTAACTATCAATAATATTAACTATCAATAATATTAACTATCAATAATATTACATTTTTTATAATATTATTTATTTAATTTTTTTACCAGTAATTTGTCTCATTAATATTTGCTTTATATTTTTAGAACGGCGTAACTTATTATTATAATACAATCTCCATAATCGTTGAAATTTTACAATACCATAGTGTCTAGAAACGAAATACCGACTAACAAAGCAATAAACGTGTTTCAGTAGCATATAACGGAAACTTTTTTGCTCGTGTAGTAAGAAGTTTCTATTTTCCATTATATGGTCGTTCCATTCATCCACTGTATCAAATATTTCGTGTACCAAATATTTGGTTTCTATATAATTAATTAACTTTAAATTACTTGCTTCACTACTAGTAGTTCCATACTTAGATTCGCTCCATTTATCACATAATACTATGGGAGTCCATGGGACAACGTTTATTCTTGTTGTATACATTGTATAAGTTTACTTAAATAGTTATGTTAACCTATTTATTGTAATTAATTTAGATTAATATAATTAATACAAATCAATTTTCTATTCATTACATACGTATGTTTATTCATGAATAACGTCCGTATCGATACGATTTCCACTGATTTCGATCAACATTTCTTCTACTACTACCTCTTCACCATCGTTTAAATTTAGACTATAATCCGAAAGACTTTGAGTCATTGAGTTTGTAATAGAACTTGTAATACTGTCTATAATTGAATTGATTTGATTGTCGGACATATCTCTCCCAAACAATTGTGGTATAGAAAATGATATATCGTATATTATCGCGCTTTCGGAAGGTAATTCACGTTCGGTGTCTCCATCGTCACTGTCCTCTGTATCATCCCCCCCAATACTAAAGATGTTATCCTGTGTGTTTTCTTCCACATCATTTCTACTAACGTCTTCGGGATCACGATTAATGCTATATCTACATAGAGGGCATCTGGAATCTTCACGAAACCATCGCATCAAACTTCTAGATTCAAATACATGATTACATCCATTGATGCGTAAAATGTTACTTGAAACATCAAATGGGGACAATGATATAGGACATATTGTTATATTTGAACCAGATAAATCTTCATATCCAATCATGGTAGTTTGTTGCATAATTTCGTTGTGACGGGCTGGTACACGCGGGTTACCACTATTCATTGTAGAATTAATAAACTGTTGCAGAGTCATTTGTCTTCTTCTAGGAAATCTACGTATCCTCGATGGTATATCTGTATTCGGTGTCATATTTGCCCTTTCCAGTTGACGGTTAAACATTTGATTCCGTGCCCTGTGTTGTCTACTTCGTGTTGGCAGGGATGATGTAGTAGTAGTAGTACGGAAAGGGGAGTGAATAACCCCTTCGACAGGGCGTGTTCTACGATTATTACTTCCCAAATTTGCGGTTGTTCTTGTCCTAGGAGGGTAAGGGTACGCGTGAACCCTTCCTGGTGAATTACCTAGTCTCCATTGTCTGGATACGTTTCTATCCCTACCTTGTTGTATTGAAACTAATTCTTGTATACAGTTGTCAATTCTTTCCATACTTTCATTTACGTTGGTATGGTATCTCTCCATTAAATCAATCTGTCTATGTATTAAACTTGAAATATTCACAAAATGGTCATTCATTGGGTATTAATATTTGTATTATATTATTAATGAAATATGTTTAAATGTAAATTCACGTATGTATAATATATTATCCACCCAATGTCTTTACAGATAGAGAATACCAAAAATAAATACGAAAATATGGGTCTTACGGGCCTTACTAATTTAGGAAATACTTGTTTTTTAAACTCGACATTACAATGTTTGTCTCACTGTTATGAACTAAGTAACTTTCTTGAAAAAGAAACATATAAACACAAGTTAAACAAAATCCCCGACAGTCTGATTTTGATTGAATGGGACAAATTAAGAAAACTAATGTGGAGTGAAAATTGTGTTATCTCCCCAAATGGTTTCGTAAAATCAATTCAGCGCGTTGCTAGAATAAAGGACAAAGATATTTTTACTGGTTTTGCTCAAAACGATTTAACCGAATTTTTAGGATTTGTTATTGAATGTTTCAGTAATTCTATTAAACGTGAGGTATCTATGAATATTACGGGGGAACCAGAAACACAAACCGACATGTTGGCAAAAAAATGTTTTCAAATGATGAAAATCATGTATAGCAAGGAATATTCTGAATTTATCGACTTGTTTTATGGTATTCATGTGTCGCAAGTAAAATCGCTGAGTAGCGATTATATTAATGTTGTCCCCGAACCATTCTTCAACATCGCAATACCTATGCCAAAGGAAAACAAACCACATCACATTTTGGACTGTTTTGACTTATATACTAAAAAGGAAGTCCTTGAAAATGAAAATCAAATAATGAACGACAAAACGAATACAAAGGAGAATGCTGAAAAATCAATTTGCTTTTGGAGTTTGCCTCATATTTTGGTAGTGACATTAAAACGATTTAATGTATCCAATGTTTCGATACGCAAAAATCAGGCATATGTGGATTTCGAAGAAACATTGGATTTAAGTAAATACGTTGTAGGATACAATAAATCGAGTTACCAATATGAGTTGTTTGGTATATGCAATCATATGGGAGGTGTTCATGGAGGGCATTATACGGCATATGTTAAAAACGCAAATACTAACTGGTATCATTTCAACGATACAAATGTAAATAAGGTTAATGATTTTAATTCTATGAAAACAAAGGCAGCATATTGCTTTTTCTATCGTAAAAAAAAATGAAGTTAATTATATATATATGGAATCGGTTAATATCTCTTCCACAAAAGCATTTTCAAATGTATACGATGTAGTTAATAAAAATTTAGGGTCATCCATGGATAGCAAAAGTATCATTATATTTTTTGTTGTATTAGTTGTATTTTCACTACTATTTAGTAATTTAGGTGGTTCGAATTCGGAGTTATCCCCTGTTTCTGGTTCTTCGAATTCTGGTATTAATATATTGGAAATAATATTATGGTCAATGTTTCTATTCTTGTTACTGGCAAATGGTCTGCAATATTTTTTTGGTATTGAAGCAAAAGCATCCGTTAAAAATTTATTGTCTGGTGACACACCAGAAGTCGGTATTGAATTAAGCGATACGTCAAAATCGTTGCTTAAACGAACACTTCCAGAAATAAACAAATCAAAAAAATCAAAATCACAACTAGAACAAGACAAAAAAGAAGTGTTTTACATAAAAGACAATGTGTACACGTATGATCAAGCAAAAGCAGTATGCAAAGCACACGACGCAGAATTAGCAGACTATAATCAGGTTGAAAAATCGTATAAAGAAGGCGGTGAATGGTGTGGGTATGGATGGTCTAAAGACCAAATGATTCTGTTTCCAACTCAAAAAAGTACATGGAACGAGTTACAAGAAATAGAAGGTCATAAAAATGACTGTGGAAGACCAGGTGTAAACGGGGGTCACATTAAAAATAGCAAGGCAAAATTTGGTGTAAATTGTTATGGTGTAAAGCGTTCTCCAAATGAATTTGAAGAAACTATTTTAAAAGAAATGAAAAAAAAACAATTCCCATTATCCCAAAAAGACAAGGAATTCAATAAAAATGTCAACAAATATAAGCAACTAATGAAGGATGGAAAACTTACTATCAACCCATTTAATATGGAAAAATGGAAATGGTAATTGCGTGACTACATCGCATTTACCTTTGAAATAATATCAACAAACATTAAAATACAATATTAACAATACATTGTATTTTAACCTATATAACATATCTATACCTAATGTTCATACAACTCCGCATAGGCATCTTATTTTAATGCCTTTTTCGTAACCCGACGACGCGGTTTGCTATGTTTTTTGGTTAGTTGTTTCCCTCTTCTGGCAACGGTGTTTATTTTAATCTTAATTGAACTTTCCTTTGTTTTTTTAATTTTGCGGTTGATTTTGTTTTTGCGCGTTTTTGATTTATCACGCGATGTGGTAATATTCAACAAACCTTGAAACAATTCATCCGGTATAACTTCTTCTCTATCAAGCATATTATCTATTTTTGACACATAAAATAATGAATCATGTTCATCTTGAACACGTTTTACATATGGATTTGAGTATAATCCCATTGGCACGCTTAAATGTTTTAATTTATCTATGATTTCTTTGCTTGTGAGTGTATTTATATTCCTCAATCCCATCACACTAACTCCTGTTTTCATTGTTTCCTTATTTTGATACATATTATTATATATATTATTAATATTAATATGTTTAATGTTTAATGTATATCGAATATAATCGCATATAGATTACTTTGTTAATCCTTGTAAAATCGTTTAATATCGCTAACGTATTTAAAGTCGCGCTTGGATTTTACAAACTTAATGATTTGCTTAACTTGTTCTTCATTTTGTATACATTCATTTAAACATTCCTCCAAAAATTTAAACGTTAAAGGATGTATTTGTTTGGATTGTTGAAATTTAAGTTTTCCATCCGATATTTCAATTACCGCATTTTCTAAATTATTCTCTTCAGCATAACTAAATATCTTAGTACTAAGATGCGTACGTTGTTTGCGTAAATCCTTAACTTTTTCACTATTTTGTTTAATTTGATTATCAATCATTACCCAATTTTTAACATCGTTTTCAAAGTCCATTGTTAAATATATTAAACTATTATATTTAATATATTTAATTTTAATTAATTTATCTTTTATTCGCACTATTTACTTTCTAGATCGAGACTTTCCAGTTGATTTCTTTTTACCACGTCTTACAACAGAAGCAGTAAATAACAAAGGAACCAACGCATCCTTAATAATACTAACAAATCCGCCCTTCATTGTTTTTTTACCGCGCTTCTTCTTGCCTTTCTTCTTGCCGTTTCGACGTTTCATCGTTTTTCCCATTTTCTTACCCTTTCTACCCTTCATAGTCTTGCCCATCTTTTTACCTTTTCGGCGCTTCATCGTTTTCGATGCTGCTTTTGCTTTCTTAGTATGTTTTACTTTTGCTACCATAGTTATATAATAATAAAATATTTTTTATTTTATCTTAATGATTTTTTTATTTTTCTTGGTTC
>Ga0257110_1001654_pt1 | contig 10515 bp, 15 predicted proteins | sample LP_taG_7_FD_190184 | JGI IMG/M metagenome (GOLD analysis project Ga0257110, IMG submission 190184) | Marine microbial communities from Northeast Subartic Pacific Ocean, Canada - LP_J_2015_P26_10m | ecosystem: Environmental > Aquatic > Marine > Oceanic | place: Canada: Northeast Subartic Pacific... | reverse complement strand
GAATGAACGTCGCATATCATGATCTCAACGTTAGTTCCAACACTATTATCGACTTTTCCAATACCACCCGATTTACGGTGTTTGGTATATTCAACGGCAGAGAAGTAATGAAGGCGTATATCGTCTTTACTATTACAACCAAACGCGAACGCAACTTTTTTTTCAACGGATATACAGGATTTAGCCAGTGCTAATCCAATATGTCGTGCAACACACACGAATATAATACGATAATGCTGAGATAATCCAATAGGGGACAAAGTTTTACCAGTGCCAGTAGGGGCAGTATAGAATACTAATTTTGGCTGAAATGGGTTGTTTTCAGAAGGAGGGGCAAAATGGTTGAATAACTCTTTTTGATGTTGGAACAATGTTATATCTTGATACTTCAATAAATAATGGTTTTGTTCGATGTATTCATATGCGCGTTCAACCATAGTTGTAGCGCGTGTATTAGCGGCTGCATATTGTAAATAAGGTTCCATCATTTGTAGTACGTATGAATTGATGTTACGAATGGATGATTTGCGTAATTGAACGATAGTATACAAGTGACAAGCATATAAATTGACTCGTTTATGGAAGCATTTTAATAGATCGTGAAATAAAGAGATGAGTAAGAATTCAAAGATATGTCGGCTGTTTTCTTTAATGGTGGCGTCGAGGTTTTGAATACGTATCATATCGGCACTATTTAATCGTTTTAATTCATTTTCAGGTGTATTAAGAAGGGATTGAGAAGAAACATCCATATCTTTTCCATATTTGCGGATGCTTTTTTGTAATGTATCTTGAAAGTATTTTTTATATAACATGAATTCGATGACGGGTGTTTGTTGTATTTTTGTAAAGGAAAAGAGAGAGGTGTGATAATTAGAGAAGGTATTTACATCGGTGAATCCGTTCTGAATAAGTTTCAGAATCCGTTTCTCACTACTGGAGACGGGGACTTCAAGATTGTCCCATTCGCGCTTAGAAAGTTTGGTTTGTGATAAATCCATTTTGTAAAGATATTGTATATAGTGGTTATTCATCATTTATTTCAATTTTTGATGAATAACCCAAATAGGTGTACACGAAAAGAAAAAGAATAATGATATAAAATAAAATAAACGCAATTAAAATGTACATGTAATGGAATGCTTCAACAATTGTTTAAAACAAAAAAATCTGTAATATCATTTGAAGACGTCCAGCAGGTGATTTTCAATAGAAAAGAATATATAATAATAAATACTATGCCTGTAAATGAGCAACATTGTTTAATACCGAATACAATTTCGCACATAGAAGAAGAGGCCCAGATAAATGAATTAATGAACCAGTATGATTTTTATAGCAAAACATTTGTAATCTATGGCAAAAACAGTAACGATGAAACAGTAGAAAAGAAATGTAGTCAATTGAAACAGTTGGGTTTTTCAAATATATATTATTATGTAGGAGGTATGTTTGAGTGGCTGTGTTTGCAAGATATATATGGAGAGGATGAATTTCCGACAACAGCAAAGGAGTTAGATATTTTAAAATATAGGTGTATGCGAGTATTATAATATAAGTTATATTAGGTTATAATAGAGTAGTTAAGCAGTAGTTGAAGGGAGGATATCCATCACTTTGTCACTGGTGGATAATTCAATGGCAAGTTCTTGGTCTTCACTGTCATTCAGTTCAAGAATAGGGGTATTTTCAATATCGGGTAATTCTTGTATTTTATCAGGGTCAACTGCATTGAATTGTATTTTGCGTGTCAAATAAGAAGATAAGAAGACATTTTGTTTCGTATTGACAATGTCATATACATCTTTCAGTTTGAGACTCATAAAAAGGGTATTGGTAATATAAACGGTAACGGTATTATTATTTAAGTAATGGATAAAGACAGAATACCCACTGATACCAGCATTCATAATAAACAATACCATGGCAATGGTACCAGACATTTTGTACATTTTATCAGAATATAGGATACGGTCGTGTTTTTCGGCGGGAAGCTTGGTTAATTCCTTACCTACAGACTCGTTGTCGCGAGGTAATGTTTTGTCAACTTCTAAATAATTGATCATTTTGTGTTCTCGCTGAATTTCAACTAAATACATGAGTAAAAACATACATAACGTAGCTATATTCACTGTAAAGCCTGTAATAATGATAGGATTGGATGAACTAACGTGTTCGAACGAAGAACAAATATGGTCGTCGCATTTTTGTGGTACGGTAAACAAAAGCATACAGCTCATCCAAACCCGGTATAGTTCGAAAACGAATGTAATATACACATTGGCTTTTTGTTGGAAGTCCTGAGACTCAAGTGTTAGTTTAATACTACTTCGACGTTCTTTTGAAATCATTTAGTGTAGTCTATACACTATGACAACAAAATTATATTTCTCATCATAGATGAAAAATTGATTGAAACAAATAAAATAATGTATTAAATATAACTACCTATTATATAATAGTTTGTATTCATTATGACAACTCCGTTATTAATATCTATTGAAGGGAACATAGGCGCAGGAAAGACAACCATTTTAAAGATGGTTAGCGAGATGTATAGCAAATCAAAAGAAAAAATAGTATATTTGAAGGAACCGGTAGAATTGTGGTATAATATTAAAGATGAAACTGGAAAGACAATGTTAGAAAACTTCTATGAAAATCCAAAGAAAAATGCGTTCGCATTCCAGATTATGGCGTGTGTAACACGTACAAGTATTATAAAACACGCAATGGAAGAAAATAAGGATTGTGAAATCGTCTTATGTGAACGGTCGATAGAGGCAGATTCCAAAATATTTGCCAAAATGTTGTATGACGATGGGTTGATGAGTAAGATGGAATATTCAATCTACTCATTGCTATACAATGAAAATATAGCCCAATATGCGGTGGATGGGTTAATTTACATTAGTACAAATCCGGATAAGTGTTATGAAAGGGTGCAGAAACGAAATCGTGAAGGTGAAAGCAATATCGAAATGGAGTATTTGGTGAAATGTGATAAATACCATATGGACTGGTTGTTAAATGACCACGTGGATAATGATTCTCAAGTGCTTGAATTGGATACAAGTAAGGACATTGATATTCTAAATCCAAAACAATATCAATTATGGGTTAATAAAATAGGGTCTTTTATTGATAATGTAAAAAACCAAAAAAAGAAACGGGAGTCTAACTGTGAAAAAGCTTAATTATTGAACGTAACAACAATCTTGACATCTTCTTTCTTGATACATTTACACGCAGAAATAGAGAGTTCTTCTCTTTTTTTACGTGTTTTATTTGCGTGATGGTCGGTGAGATTTTTCTTAGAAGACGTATTGCGATTGTTCATGTCAGCTTCAATTATCTTATAATTTTCTTCAATATAATTAATAACATTGTTTTGTAGAGCCCATTTAAAAAAGTTTAATTGACCGATAGTAGTTTCCATGTAGCGGTCATTGTCATATGGAATAGTAATGCGGTCCCATCGACAAAAGGGGTCGAAGCGTTTTTTCGAATAGGCTTTCAATTTTAATTTATAGTCATTAAAAACTTTAAAACGAGAGGTGTGATTATTTTGTGTGAGTTGATAGATAACAAAATTTTTCTTGGAATAATTGGTGACAAACCAATCGACAATGCGCAGAGAAATAGGGGATTCGCCATTAATAATTTTCATCATACGTATTAAATTCCCTTTGTCATTGTAATATTCCATTAAGTTTGACAACAATAGATTATTTTGTGTAGAATGATTCGATGAATGTAATTGAGACATGTATTGTATGTATATGCGTAGTAGAAGCATTTAAATAGTTTTATCTGTCAAATAACATTTAATAAAAACATAAAGATTAATCGTGAATATATGTTGTATAGACATTGTGATTATTTTAACAATGGTGCCAGAATCAAAAATATTAGTGTGTTCTTCGTTTGTGTTTATGTTTTCATCATTATATGCAATGTATTATCGTAATATGTTCTTCTCTTTGTTGAATGCGCTATTAACAATATCAGAAGTGATGTATTGGATGAATCCGGCGGAAGGGTGGTGTAAAACTATAAATAATGCAATAGTAGGGTATTCTATTTTCATTTATTTTTTTGAGGGATCTTTGCAAGTATGCGTTATTCATACGCACAACGAGTTGAAAACAGTATCAGTGATATTGAGTACGGCTATAGTATATTTGTATGTAAAAGCATTTATAGTATATTCACTTCATCGTCCAGATTGGTGGGTATATGAGTTATGGTTTCAAATAGTTGCCATGATAGGGCAAGTATATGTAATACGATTAGTGGAAACAGATAAGTATTCATAATAACGCGTCATCCAAATATTGTTTATTTTTTTCTGAATCATAGTATCCTTGTAAATATAAATTGGTCAAATTGAAGCGTAAGTCATTGGAATACATGTAATCTTGTACGTTAATGTTTGATTGAAATGTATTGTTCCACATAGAAGGGCTGATAGTCAATACAGGAACACTTGTGTTTAAATAAGGATACTTAAAAAAACCGCCGTCAAAAGTGACACGTTGTCGGTATTTATGAATGAGTCCTCCCGTAATGAACGGAATATGGGAACTGGCAATACAACAATTCAATACGTCATCTAATGTCTCAAAATCATTATAAATGACCAATTTGAAGTTAAACCATTTACGCAATACGGTAACCCCGATATTGATTTGGTCCATTTGAAAGTCATTCTTTGTGTATTTTTGTAAAATAGTTTGTTTTAACGTATGTTCTAAGTCATACATGGAAGTAACATTATGAATATTATTATACAATAAACTATTTATAAAGTCGGTATTATTTCCAGTGAAGGATAAGAATAGTGAATTCCACGCACCTGCGGAAGCACCTGTATAAATGAAGTTTGTTAAATTATAATTTTCTTTTATGTAGGCGGAAACCCCTAAAAGATAGAATCCGTGTATGCCTCCTGGTGTGCTTACAATGAGTGATTTTGGTTTCCTTTTGATTTTGTATTCCCCGTTATCATAATTTAAACGAAATTTCTTATAAGCTGAAAAAAATGTGTTATACATAAAAAAACTATTACAACAGGACAAATATGAAAAAAAGTAAATAAATAATAATATTGAGGAGGTCATACATAACAGCTATAAAAAATTATTTGTTGGGTATAACTTCAATCGGTCCTGGAATGAGTGGGCACGCAGAATAAACAAAATTAATAAGGCCATATTCTTCTGTAATGTACGTATTTGTTAGTTTAGTATCACAAAAGACATCTACTATCTTGTCCGCACAATTATTATCAATTGCATATTTACCAACCATCCACCATTCATTCATAGTTTTCAAACGAAATTCATCGTGTGGAATTTGAATACGGTCCGCTTGTAATCCAACTAATTCAGTTTCAACTTGGTCAATGAATTTACCATAGCTGTCTATTTTTCCTTTTTCATTTTCGATAGCATAACTAATTTGATGTTGCATAAGACGTCCGTAATGGGTAATGTATCTATTTCTACACCCTTGTAAAATAACAAAGCCCATACTGTACGCACGATCAGCAATACAAGATAAATTGTACTTTTGAATTTCCATTAAAATTTTATTTCCACTTTCAACTGAACCACCGGGTGTATCTAAATACACATAGATACCCTCTTTATTTTTTAACATATTTAATTTGTGTAAGAATGTCGTTGCAGTTTCCTCGTCAATGGCGTCTTTAATAGTAATTACATTGGAAACGTTCAAATAAATAGGGAAATGGGAGTATACATTGGTAGTGAATATACTAAGTAAAAAAAGTAGTAGAAACTCCATCGTATAGTAATATATACAATTATATTTTGTTGGAATGTAATTGTTTATTCAAGAGGGTAATTCGTAACAATGCCATCTAATGGGTATTGTTTCATAGCTCGGTAAATAGAATCGTTTTCACACGTATAACTAAAGACAAGCTTATTCTTAGATTTCAAAAATGCAATGTTTTCATGGTTTAACGCAGTCCAATGTAGACATACGAAATCAAGATTCTTTGTTAAAAGCTCTATTTGTTCAAGTGTAAAGTTATTTGAAGTGGTTAATCCTAAAGATATTGGTAAATGGGTGTTGTGTATGGTCTCAATTGAATGACGGTCAAATCCACTGATGTATATATTACGAAGTTGTTGATTTTCGAATAAGGCTGATAACAATTCAATTAATGGATACGCTATATCAGGAGACCCCTTGATGTCAAGGAATATCTTTATAAGATTCGGGGAAATATCTAAAAAGAAATCGTCTAATGTAATAATGTCCATCGGAAGTAGCTCTTTCAATTCGTATTCACAAATACCCCTTCCGTCCAAATAGGTATCATGAAAAATTACTATCTCACCTGTTTTACATAATTGTATATCCAGTTCAATCATATCAAACCGATGGTATACCGCTTGACAGAATGATTCCATATTGTTGTCCCCATAGTTAGCGGAATAACCGCGGTGGGCGATTTGAAGCATATAGTGTATAGTTTGAAGTTGTAAAAAAAAATATACAAAACTTTATACTCTTGAAAAATATAAAAACAAAACATACAGTTATATATAGTTGAATTCATGGTAGTACGTAAATTATTAAAACATGAATTAGAAGATAAAGTAATTGAACTGGAATCCGAGTTAAATAGTTGGAAACAGAAATACCTCGAATTGAATGAGGAATATAAACAGTTGGATGAAGAAAACAATGTCCTACTAACGAAAGTCGATTTACTTGATCGGGTTGAAAGCAAAATAGACTCTATTCATAACCGAGTAAATGAATTTCAGAAGCCTACCATTAGTGGATTTATATTTACGGTGATGGACCGCATTTTTTTTAATAAACCTATAGTAACATTAACCAACTTCAATGATAACGTGGACGATGACAGTGACAGTGACAGTGAGAGTGAGAGTGACAGTGACAGTGACTGTGACTGTGTCATTGAACCACCATCCCCGTGTGATGCATAGATACGTGTAAAGCATAATGAGTTGCACGTATCACGTCGTAATTATTTTTCGTCCATATTAGGGTTCAGTATAGAGTTCAAAATAGACATTCGCATACATACACCATTCTCTATTTGTTGAAAATACATACATCGGTGGTCTGTATCTACACTATTATGGATTTCTTTATTTCTGGGTAAAGGATGCATAATAATGGATTCTTCTTTCATTTGGTCGCATATAATCGAGTCAATGATTATATCAATCTCGATGGCTTCATCTTTTCGTTCTTTTTGTAACCGGGTAACATACACTACGTCATATAGGGACCAATCAATGTCGTCTGTTTTCCATAGAAATTTCCCAACTGAATGGTTCGAATCTGCTAATAATGTCGATGTGCTACGTTCGGGATAACACCCCTTATAGGGTAATAAATGTATGTTTACCGGTGGGAAACGGTAGAGCAAATGTATAAGGGAATGTATTGTTCGAGAATGTAGTATATCGCCTACAAGCAAGACATTATATGGTTCATAGTCTTCTATTTGTGGGTTTTCATCAAGGTAAGTTAGCAAATGATGTTTCCAAATATCTTTGAAATGGTCGTAAATAGTAAATAGGTCTAATAATGCTTGTGTAGGATGTTCTCCATCTCCATCACCCCCGTTGATTACCGGTATATGTGCGATTTGATCCGCTATTTCTGCCGCACCTTTCTCAGGGTGTCGCAAGACTAAAATATCGCCATAACAGGACAGAGTAGTAATTGTATCTTCAAAACTTTCTCCTTTATTCATACTGGAAACATCTTTATAAAATGAAATAACATTACCACCAAGTTGATAGGCGGCACTTTCAAATGATAAAGAAGTACGGGTGCTTGGTTCAAAAAAAGCGTTCACTAAAATGAAAGGTTGTGGTTCGAACATAGGTACGTACTTGTATAAGTAAGCATTTTTTAGAAGACTTGTAATATGTGGTAGAGTTAAACAACGAGTGGATAGCATGTAATTTCTTCTACTTACACTTGTAAGTGATATTATTTTTGATAAATAATATCTAATTCGTTTTGGATGTATATTTACGTAAACCAAAGCCAATAAAGAACTATATTGTATAAGTAAGTTGCTACATATGACTCATTAAACCAGTTTATCGCCAAAATAATAATTTCATAATTGTATTTTTTTGTAAATAAAATTGTAAAGGTTATAAAAATAGGAAAAAAACCGGGTAATATATATACATGAAATTGTTTTTTCTGTTAAGTATTGGTGTTACTGCGTTAAGGTTTGTAGTGCCTGAGTACTGCGTATGTACTACGGTAGAATGTCCGATGCAAGGAAAAAACAGTTTAGTAATGGGGGATGGGAACGCCCATATGTCGTATATCTACGACCAGCACGGAGAGTATTTGGTGGTTACTTCGGCAACAGGGACTCTTACACCAGAGTCATTAGACAATGGAAGTGAAACCACAAGTTGTACCCAGAAATATTCGCGAATGTTAGAAGATGATGGGTTACAAGACTGTGATGCAGGTCACATATTGGCGAATCGTCTGGGTGGTTATGGAAATCAACCGTTGAATATTTTTCCGCAAGATCCATCTACAAATCGTGGTATATATTCGCAAATGGAGGGAAGAATATATGACTGTATGCAGGAAGCGAATGAAGGTTATTTATCGTGGGAGTTTATTTATGCGAATTCAACCAGCACACAGCCTATTAATGTTGTATATAGTGCTGAATTTGATACGGGATGCGAACCAATGAAAGAAACATTTCCAAATTGAGTTATAGTTGATTCAATCCTATCAAAATGGATTCATCTGTAAAATGATGTCCATTACACAAACCAGTATCCGCACATAAAAGATGTTTTACTGCTTCGCCAGTAGTAATACATTGTCTACTCTTACTAAAAAGATTATTTTTATTGAAGCCGTATAAATAAGAACGATTAGGTGAATAAAAATACTCCTTAGGCCATATACTATTAACAGAAATATTAGAAAATTCAGCGTTCCATGTTTTCAACATCATGGTAACATTCATCATAGACATGGTATAGTAAAAATGAGGTACCCAAGAGTCTTGGGTATCAAGAATACTTAATGGGGGTGAAATAGCAATAATATGACCCCCTTTTTCATGAGCGTATTTAATATATCGTTGTCCTAATAAAAAGTTAGCCTTAATGTTAGTGTTTGTCATGTCATTCATATCAGATTCAGATATATCCATAGTATTATACAACTTGGATGAACTTGCATTCAATATAATACCATCAATGCTGCCAAAAACATCAATAGTTTCGTGTAACGCATATTCAATATGATTTTTATGTGTAGTATCGCAGTCAATAGCAATACAGTTAGGTTTCTGAGTAATTTCGGTAATTTGTTCTGCCGCAGTGTATATACAATTTTTGTATTCTTGATCTTTTTGTGTAAACGTATCCAGAATAACTACATTGCCACCATAAGCAGCAATGGAACATGCAATATTATATCCAATCCCATAATGTCCACCGGTGACAATATATGTTTTATTTTTTAGAGTTTTTAGAACCGGGTTTAATATATTCGTATTAAGAATCGATTCTTTTATACATGTATATGAGCGATTAACTATGGGACGAATCATTATGGATTAGCTATAGTATACCATATTGCTTTATGTTTATATGGATTTTCGATAGCATTTGATAGATAATTATCAAATGTGTCTTCTTCTTGTTGGGTGTACGGGTTAACCTCTATATTATTAGGAATACGTAGGAAATTGTGTATGCAAGTCCCTTTTATTAGATCATTGAATGAATGTGATAGGGTTCGATACGGAAATGTATATTTTTGCGCTTGGTAGAAAGCAATACTTCTAATAATGTAAAGATAAATATTCATGCTTTATGAATGTGCGTTATTGTAAATAAAATAGAATAAAAATATATCAATTTTATAGTCTATAGAATGTTTCCAAAGTCAAAATCATACGAAAATATAGAAAAAAGTTCCAATAAGAAAAATAGTATACGTCCTGTAGTATCTTGTAATGACGTAGATTCATTGAATGAAGAAAATAATAGTTTTTTACACGATAGTAGTTATGGGGAATTCGTACAAACATCCGGGTATAAAGACCGTTCATTGCGACAGTATATGATGAAACGAATGTATAAGAAAATAGCCCCCTTGTAAAGTTTTTTAGGATGATAATATACATGGGACAAAAGTATTATTATGATCCAAAACACGGAGGTTGTTTGCGAATGGTAACACGTATAGATAAGACAACATCAGTAATAAAAGGGGCATATGGTGATGACGAAGAGTTGAAAGGGTTCTGGTTTGCAAAAATAGAGCATTTATCTGAAAATAAGGAGATTGACGGAAAACAATACAATATGATTGTAGATTTTGAAATGAAGAAGGAATTAGCACATAAACGTAAGCTGTATGCTTATATGGGAAGTAATCGAAAAATCCGCTGGGAAGATGGAAATGTGTGGTTGCAAATGTATTGGGCGTAATTGT
>Ga0257110_1001653_pt1 | contig 10517 bp, 5 predicted proteins | sample LP_taG_7_FD_190184 | JGI IMG/M metagenome (GOLD analysis project Ga0257110, IMG submission 190184) | Marine microbial communities from Northeast Subartic Pacific Ocean, Canada - LP_J_2015_P26_10m | ecosystem: Environmental > Aquatic > Marine > Oceanic | place: Canada: Northeast Subartic Pacific... | reverse complement strand
TTCGACAACCTAACCGGTGGCGGACAAAATAAACTCTGTTGTGGCGGAGCTCCGGTTTTTGCAACCGTTGAGTTTGAAAACCCAGTTTCGCTGACTCACTTCACCCTGACTTCAAGTAATGACACTCCTGCTCGTGATCCTCTTGATTTCCAAATTCAGGGATCAAACGATGGCATCACTTTTGAGACCATCTACGAGCGTATCGACGCTCCTTCTATCTGGGGTGCGACGCGGAACCAGACTGCTCGTATTGACCTTCCCTCTGCTTCAAATCCTTACAAATTCATCCGTTACGATGTGACCCGGACAGGGGGATCAAACCATGCCTTGGCAGAGATTGAGTATTTCGGAGAGGCCGGATCCTTGGCTCCTCTAGAGGTCATAGCTTTTTCATATGACAAAGAGACAAAACAAGTTTCCCTCACATGGAACTCACGAGACAATCGAACCTATTCAGTGTTCACCTCGACAGATCTGTTCGATTTTGAAACCGATATTAATGACAGCATTGCATCTCAAGGTGAGATGACGACCTTTAGCTTCACAAACTTGAATCCGGAAATCGATAAGCTCTTCTTGCGGGTCGTCGAAAACGAATAAATTAAGGAAGCTTATCTTAGTATTCTCAGAGCAGTATTCTCCTTTTTGGAGCATACACTTTTCTTTTATCGGCGCGCTAGGTTGGGCCTCCTTCAACTTCAACTCGAAAACCGCTTAAGATTAAAGATTCAGGAGATTCCTAAAACGCATGTAGGCAGTCGCCCAATCATCGGGATGAGCCGGCTCAAAGCACCTTGTCTGAAAAGACTCTCGGATCAGATCGCGACCTTCGTCCAAACTCCGAAGACCATCCAGAGCCACCTTTTGCATCATAACGTTTCCCGCTGCAGTCGCCTCGTATGGCCCCACCACAACCGGTCGATTAATACTACTGGCAATGCTTTTATTTAGCTGATCATTTTGACCTCCGCCTCCGATGATATGAAGAACTTCAATCCGGTATCCAATCACCTCTTCTAACCTCTCCAGCACAAAACGAATCTTCATGGCTAAACTATCAGTGACCAATCGGAGAATCTCGGCTGGTGCCTCTGGAACATCCTGTCCCGTTTCGCGGCAATAGTCCTGAATCACAAGAGGCATGTTACAGCGCCCCGCAAAACGGACATCGTCAGGATCAATAAATGATTGCAATCGCTTAGTTCCCGACACCATTTCTCCAAGATCATGGTAACTCCAATCATTCCCCTGCTCCTTCCAAACTCGACGGCATTCCTGCACCACCCATAAGCCATTAATATTTTTCAGGAGACGAATCGTATCGAAAACCCCAACCTCGTTCGTGAAATTATAGGACCGCGCCAAAGAAGTGATGATGGGCTTTTCAAGTTCTACCCCCAACAGAGACCAAGTTCCCGAGCTTAAATAGGCAAATTTCGTTCCACTTTTTGCAGGAACAGCTGCTACCGCCGAAGCGGTATCATGCGCCCCCACCGTTACCACTCTTGTCTCGGAAGATAATCCAGTTTGATCCTTAACTGAAGCCATGACCATTCCGAGGTTGGTCCCGGGGGATACCAATTTCGGAGCAACGTCCAACGGAAGCGTCAAAGCTTCGAACAAAGTTCGCGACCAATCCTTTTTTATAGGATTATAAAACTGAGTCGTACTTGCATTGGTTCGCTCGCAAAAGGCCTGCCCAGTTAGTGAAAGGTTAATTAAGTCTGGCACCATCAAGAACTGATCTGCAAGAGGCAGTAATGAATCTGGATCCGTCACTTCTGCACGCATCTGCGGAAGCGTATTAATGTTCATGAATTGGATCCCTGTCTTTTCAAAAATGACATCCTTGGAAACGCGTTTCTCAAGATCCTCATACATGTTTGTTGTTCGCGGATCACGGTAGTGCCTTATCTTACCGAGGAGCTGCCCGCCCTTATCAATAAACCCGTAATCGACCCCCCAGGTATCTACCCCAATAGAACAAATATTTTCAGACCCGTACCGAACTACTGATAAACGTAAACCTTCCACGACCCCAGCCCAGAGACCCTCAAAATCCCAATAAAGGTTTCCACCTTTTTCAAAAGGTTCGTTCTCGAAGCGATAGACCTCCTCTAGAGAAAGCCTGCCTTCTAGCATCAAACCCGCAATAATCCGGCCGCTCCCCGCTCCAAGATCAACTGCCAGAAAAACCGCACCGTCAGCCATCGCTCAAATAAGATTAAGGTTAGCCATCGCCTTCTCATGAATCTCAAGATAACGGTTCCGCGCCGAATCTACTTTTAGATCATTATTCCAGTTTGGAATCATATCGGACATTCGCTCCTTCGCTTCGTCAGATTCAAGCAGGTGTGGAAGACAACGCTGAAGGCACTCAAGCATCACTTGAGTTGAAACCGAAGCGCCCGGTGATGCTCCGAGAAGCGCTGAAATAGTTCTATCAGCGCTGGTAATTACTTCCGTTCCATAATGAACGATCCCTGGTTCTTCACCGGGTTCCTGTTTGATGGCCTGAACCCGAATACCAGCATCGATAACCTCCCAGTCTTCGGCCAAGGCATCCGGATAAAAATTGCGTAATTCACGCATCCGCGATTCCTTTGACTGCATCCCTTGCCCGACAAGGTATTTAACGAGATCCAAATTGTGCATTCCCACCCTCATCAGTGAGAGAATATTTCCGGGACGCACCGAGAGGGGCAAATCAAAATGGCTCCCCCCATTGTGAAGGAATTTGCCAGTCCAGGCCGCAAATGGGCCAAAGAGTAAGGACTGCTTACCATCGATCATACGCGTATCAAGGTGGGGAACCGCCATCGTCGGTGCTGCGCCAAGAGCCTGACCATACACCTTAGCTGTATGCTTCGCTACAACATCAGGATTCCGGGTGATCATCCACTGCCCACCAATCGGAAAACCGCCGTAGCCATTTACTTCAGGGACACCCGATTTTTGAAGCAACGGAAGCGATCCCCCGCCAGCTCCTACGAAAACAAACTCGGCATAAATTTTCTCTTTCTGCCCCGTTTCCTCATTTCGCACAGTGACAATCCAACCCTTTCCCGAAATCTCTTTATTGAGATCGACAACCCGGTGTCCAAATTGGGTGCAACAATTTTCTTGCTCATCAATCCATTGGCAAAAACTTCGAGAAATCTCGCCGAAATTCACATCGGTTCCGCCATCCATATGAGTCGCGGCAACCGGTTGTTCCTGATCCCTTCCTTTCATTAAAAGTGGAGCCCAATCAGCAATCTCCTCCCGATCTGTCGAAAAACTCATCGGCTCAAAAAAATGATGCTTCTTCAACCCCTCGTAGCGAGCCTTAAGGTAAGGCACCTGCTCTTCAGTATGAACAAGGGAAATGTGGGGTAAGGACGTCAGGCATTTTCTTGTATCTTTGATGATTCCTCGACGCGCCGCGTGCGCCCAAAACTGAAGAGAATATTCGAAGTCTTCAAAAACCGAGATCGCTTTTGACACATCGACCGTTCCATCCTCCTCCTGGTTTGGAGTGTAAGATAGCTCGCAAATTCCGGCGTGCCCAGTCCCCGCGTTATTCCAGCCATTCGAAGCTTCCTGAGCAGGCTTTTCAGTCACTTCATAGAGCTGCACTGAGAGAGCGGGATTCAACTCCTTGAGCATCACTCCGAGCGTCGAAGACATGATCCCCGAGCCGATAAGCAGAACATCCGTTTTCATGAAAAATTAGCGCAGAAACGCCTCCTGAAGTCCTCCGTCAACCGCTAGGATTTGGCCGGTCGTTTTTGAAGAAGCATCACTGAGCATAAAGAGCATCCCCTGCGCTTGGTCCTGAGGCGTAATAGGAGACTTGGTGAGTGTCCGGTCGGCATAAAAATGCGCAAGCTTGTTACGAAGCCCCTCAGTGCTTTCATCATCACTAAAAGAAATTTCGTACTTCGCGAGCGACGCAATCACCCGGTCTCTTGGAAACATCCCACTTCCAGCCACCACCGTAGCGGGAGCGACTCCATTCACCCGAACGAGAGGCGCAAGTTCGATCGCCAATTCACGGAGTAAATGATTAGCAGCCGCCTTCGAGGCATCATAAGCAAGGCTGCCTTTTTTAGAAACAACCGCATTAGCACTCGTCGTGACCACCATCGAGCCTTTAAGCCCTTGTTGCTTCCAAATTTTGGCAGCCTCATCCGCAACAAAGTAAGGCCCAGAAACATTGATCCCAAAAGTAAGCTCCCATTTTTCATCAGGAATATGTCCAGTCCGATCCGGTGGCACAAAAACTCCGGCGGTCACCGCGACATGATCAAAACCACCATAAGCGTAAATCACTTTGTCTAGCATCGACTTAATCGAACCACGATCTGTCACGTTACACGCCACGCCAATGGCATTTCCACAACCCGAAACTCCGGTTCCGGCAACTCCAATCCCCTTTCCAACTTTTGCAATCAATTCGGCCGTAGTCTCTTCGGCTGCCTCCAAATTCAAATCAGCACAGACAACATGCGCACCCTGATCAATCATAAGATGAGCCATTTCTTTTCCAATTCCACTCCCGGCTCCTACCACAACAACCACTCTCCGTGCATACTCACACTCGGGAGGCATCCGCTTCAGCTTCGCTTCCTCAAGAGCCCAATATTCAATATCGAAAGCCTCTTTCTGTGGTAACCCAATGTATTCATCGATCGCCTCTGCACCGCGCATCACCGAAATTGCGCAATTGTAGAATTCAGCTGTCACCCGTGATTCTGATTTGTTCTTTCCAAAAGCCACCATCCCGATCCCCGGAATAAGCACCACGGTCGGATTCGGATCACGCATTGTAGGCGAGGACGGCTCCTTGTTCGCCTCGTAGTATTTCGCATAGTCAGCACGGTATTCTCTTAAACCCTCGAGGAGTTTCACCTTCAGGACTTCGAAATCTTCATTTTTTGGATCCCACTCAACATAAAGTGGCTTGATCTTGGTTCGCAGAAAATGATCCGGACAAGAAGTACCCAGCTCAGCGAGACGCTTTGCCGCATGAGAGTTGACAAACTCAAGGGCAGCTTCCGTTGATTCAATTGTTGCGACAAAACGATTCTGCTGACTGACCTGCCCACGCAGCCATGGCACAATTTTACTGACTAATTCTTTCTGATGATCGGGCGAAAGATTTTCATATTTCTGCCCTTCAAAAGTCTGCTCGCCCTTATCTCTCTCTTCGATATACCTACCAGCTCGCTCAATTAACTCTAGGGTGAGTTCGTAACATTCCTTATCGTCGTCCGCCCAATTGATTAGCCCATGCTGCCCCATATTAATGCCTTTAGCCTTTGGATACTTCTTACAAACCTCTTGAAATAAAAGACCGAGATCAAAACCCGGGCGCTGCCAGGGAGTATAAATCACATCATCTCCAAAAATCTCCCGGGTGATCGCCTCTGAATTCTTGGTAGCGCAAATCGAAATGAACGCGTTCGGATGCATATGATCGACATGCCTGTATGGAATAAATGAATGCAGCGGAGTATCAATCGAGGAAGGCCGCGGGTTAAGATTAAAGGTCGTATGGCGATACATTCCCACCATATCATCTTCGATTTGAGTCTTCACTCCGTTCGGTGAAGTTTCATTATAAATCTTCTGTAACGCGATGAGCTTATCCTGATACAGGGAAGAAAAGTTTTCGATTGTTGAAGTCCTTAGGTCCCCACCAGACCCTTTGACCCAAAGAATCTCAACTTCCTCACCGGTCAAGGGATCAGTCTCCATCGCTTTAGACGAAGTATTCCCACCTCCCGTATTAGTGATGCGCTGATCATTCCCAAGAATATTTGATCGATAAGCTAGACGCTCGGCAGCGCTCATTGAGCCGACCCTAGCATCGTCCCAGCCATAATCCACGTGACGATATTCCGATGATTTAAATGACATAATTTAAAATAGTTTTCTGAAACTTTGAACTAACGATTCGCCAGACCCCTCCGAGATCAGGAACTATTATCCCTAGCTCTGATGTCTAGCTGAAATCTTCTCAAGTGCAGGGGGATCTTTGACCCAGATCATGCCGTGTTGAAGAAAAAAGAGTCCCCATTCGCTTACAAACTATCCACCTACCATAAAAAATTGGGTCAAGTTTGGAGTAGGCTGATTGGAGTGAGTTAAGAAAAAGCCCGCGCCGCCCTTTAAAAAAGAAAAAGTGCCAGTAAAACCCAGCGATGAAGACTCAATCTGCAGACAATTAATGATTCCGTATGTCCGGAACTAGGTATCCGGAATTATTGATTTTCGAAGCGAAAGATATCTAAAATTCTCAATGGGGTTGCGCCTTGAAACGATATTTTTCCGATACGCTTTCCTTCTATTTTTCCATGTAAGCGCATCACACTCACTCGGCATCTCAAATACCATTCCCAGCCCAAAGCTCAGTCAACTTGCATAGAGTCGACCTAAATAGATGGAGGTCTGACGCACCTTACCATCCCACTCTTGCCAGATCATGACGAGATGGAGCTCCTCGCCTAACAGCACCGGACCATCAAAACGACCCACGGTTTCTAAATCGAAACTATGAGCCCCGACGGTATTCCGTAAAATGTCTACTAGGCTATCACGCCAGTCCGGATGACTTTTGCGCCACTTGGAGAAAGATTGCCCATTTTGCCATCTTCCTAGACCAACTCGACAAGAGCGGAAATTGTCTTTCTCATCCGGATCTGACATCCAATGAACGCTCACTTTTTCGTCCTCAACCACTGATTTCTTGGCCTTCCATCCATCCAAGAAAAACACCACCCCCGGAGGTTGCGAGCCGAATGATCTCCGAAAGGTCACCCAACTAATAAAAAAACCAACCACGCCTAATGATCCCAAGATCGCCCAGACATATATCCATCGAAAATCTCCTAATTTGATCATTAGTAATCCAGCCCCCACCGCCCCCAATGAGATTAAGAGGATCCAGAATATCGACCACATTAAGAACCAAGCCCCGCGATAGACCGTCGTCATTGAAGAGAATAACAATTTAGTTCCAGCCCCGCCGTCTTTTAAGGAAGACACAATTAAACCAGGGGCATCTAACATAAATTCCCTCCGTAATTTTCCTCGCCACCAATAAATAAGGGTCGGAAGCACGGCATATCCTGCAATTCCGATACCCAGCGCCAACAAAACTAGAGAAAGCGGAATTAACATCCAGGTATTTGGGGCTAAAGAGCGCTGAATCACGGCTTCACCTGCCACATCCGGATTCACAAAAATCGTAAATCCTTCGTCTGAATTCTGATTCTTAATAAATTGTGCGATCTCTACCTCGATCAAATCGCCACTGATATTGCCAAATGAGAATTGAGTTCCTGAAAAGGTCTCTTCCCCAACCTCATACGAATAGCGAATCGCAGTCTGCCCATGACTATCCAACAATGTCGCAGTTACCTCTTCCCACCAAATGCTACGAACCAAATCAATAAACGCCGAAGTCAATTCCTCAGAAATCTTTCCACATCCAAAAAAAATCAATGAAGCCAGAAGAGCAGCTAAAAGACGCTTCCACCACTTCGGTTTTAAGTCACCCAGCGCACGCACCACTCTTGCCGCAAAACTTAAGTTTTTTCTTTTGTCACTCACTTTATTCGTGCTCCCAAGGAGTTTAAGATACTTACGAATAAATCCAAAGCCTTCCATGGACGAACTTCAATGAGAATAGCCAGAAATTAAAGCCTATTTCATCTTATGATCGCCTGAAACCTTACTCGAATATCACCCTCTTACTCGGGAATAGATTAGGAGAGCTTCAACAATAAAATTATCGAGTAGCGCTAGAACGGATCGGGGTCAATTAACCTACCACTCATTTCCCGAGCTATTTTCTCATGATGGAATTAGCCAAATTGGCCTTTGCCGGGCCAATCACGGATTTTTAGATCCTAGTGAATCGCTCTGGAACAAAAGAAATTTAAGACGCTCTAAGAGCTTCGCTTGCCCTTTTCTAAATTTCGCTAAAACCAAAGGAATCCATCATCCTCTCCCTTCCCGCCAATTTCCCATCATCTATTTTACAAGGGACTACTGAGCCACCTCGATATCCGGCCGACTTACCGAAATGGTAATTCAAGTTGATGCAAATGCCTTGGGGCACGACGAAGGCTCGACTGGCGCCTGGCCCTCCAGACTCGGCTGCGCAAGATTTTCATACGCCACCGAGCCCAACCCAACCGCAACCGCCAATACATTTTAGTGTTCATTTAAACACCATAAAAGCGCTTAAGGAAGCGAGCAAGGCTAAGTTTCACCAAAATCACTACCTATCGCACGCACGATCCTATCAACATTCAGCTTAGTAACGATATTTCCCCTTGAGCCACGCCCTTTGAGAGCAATTTCACCGAAAGAAAAAGGACGGGAAACATTTCTCAGACGGAGCGCAGGTTTAAGATGGACGACAACCGTGTTTGTGGCACTCGCTTCCTCTGTGTCATGAACCGCAAAATAGATCACCCGAGACCCTTTTGTCCCTTTACCCATTTTGTAAATCTTATCACGAGTCACGCCACCTGCTTTGAATCGTTTGGCATAGTAGGGACCTTCGCGACCCTCCCGGTAGATCATTGAATAGACCTTAGGCTCACCCTTACGGAAAACCGAGACATGGATAGGACGCTTCCCGACAAAAATCTTATCGGCCACCTTCGTGACCCGCATCTCGGCATCGAGGGAGAAGATAATGATGTCATCGAGCGTCGAACATTTCTCAAGAGCATCTTCTTTTTTCAAGCTAATCCCTGCAAAGCCATTCTTACGATCCAGATAAAGGGTCTCGCTAGCAACCACAACTGCCGACCGTTTCACTACCCCAAATTCAGTAATCTCGGTTTTACGCTCACGTCCCTTGCCATACTTTTTGATGAGTGATTTAAAGTAAGCAATCGAATAACGTGTGATATTCTTAATATTTTTTTCAGTCTCTTCGATGCGGTCTTCAAGACCTCGAATTTCCTCGTTAGCTCTAAATCCATCGTACTTTGAAATTCGCTTAATTTTGATCTCGGTTAAACGAATAATATCATCCCGAGTCACCTCGCGCTTAAGCAATTTTTTGAAGGGCCCTAAGCCTTTATCAATTGCTTCGATGACCGCCTCCCAAGTTTCACATTCCTCGATATCGCGGTAAATACGGTTCTCAATGAAAATCTTCTCTAGAGAACTAAAATGCCACTTCTCATTGAGTTCACCGAGGAGGATTTCCAGCTCTTTGAGCAGGAGATCCTTTGTCCGGAAGGCGCAATTCTTAAGGATTTCGCTCACCGGCATAAAATGCGGCCGGCCATCATGAATGACACAGGCATTCGGCGAGATACTCACCTCACAATCAGTAAAAGCATAGAGAGCCTCACGTGTTGTTGCGGCATCGGCCCCAGCCGGCAGGTGGACCAGGATCTCAACATTCTCCGCCGTGTTATCCTCAATTCTAGAAATCTTGATCTTTCCCTTATCATTTGCACTAACAATAGAATCCATCACTCCCCCAGTCGTGGTTCCGAAGGGAATTGAGCTAATTCTAATCAGCTTTGATTTCACGATCTCAACATCGGCGCGCACCCGGACTTTACCGCCCCGTAAACCATCGCGATAGTCGCCTACATCGATCAGACCACCGGTATGAAAATCAGGGAACAGCTCGAAGGGCTGCTTCCGCAAGACACAAATACAGGCCTCAATCAGCTCAATAAAATTATGCGAAAGAATCTTACAAGCTAACCCGACAGCGATGCCTTCCACTCCTTGTGCCAGCAAGAGAGGAAATTTCATCGGCAAGGTGACTGGTTCCTTGTTCCGACCATCGTAGCTACGAGTCCACTCGGTGGTTTTTGGGTTAAAGGCGACCTCAAGTGCGAACGGGGTAAGCCGAGCCTCAATATATCTTGGGGCAGCTGCCCGATCTCCAGTTAAAACGTTCCCCCAGTTTCCTTGCGTGTCTATGAGAAGGTCTTTCTGACCCAGCTGCACCATGGCATCACCAATTGAAGCATCCCCGTGCGGGTGATATTTCATGGTATTTCCAACCACGTTTGCGACCTTATTGTAGCGACCATCTTCCAACTCGCGCATCGAGTGGAGGATCCGACGCTGCACTGGCTTCAAGCCATCACCAAGATGGGGCACCGCGCGCTCCATGATCACGTAACTAGCATAATCGAGGAAGTAGTCGGAATACATCCCGCCCAGCGAAAGATTCTCGCGCGGTTCCTTGGAATCATTGGTTTCGTCCATGTCTTGGCTCAAACAACTGTTTGTTAAGAAAAGCTAACAATCTAAGCGCTAAGCCCCAACAAAAAAGGGCGGGAAATCCCACCCTTTTGAAATTTCGTCTAAAGGTCGCCTCTCCTAAGGCTGCTCGATCAGGCGGTAATAGCGAGCCGGAGTGGATGAAATAGCCGCAGAAAAACGAATCGTCGTTGAACCATCCGGATTATCAATTTCCACAAAACCACCCGGCACTTCTTGCCACGCCTCAGTTGCGCCAAGGTTACTCGAAGATTGGAGAA
>Ga0257110_1001652_pt1 | contig 10517 bp, 15 predicted proteins | sample LP_taG_7_FD_190184 | JGI IMG/M metagenome (GOLD analysis project Ga0257110, IMG submission 190184) | Marine microbial communities from Northeast Subartic Pacific Ocean, Canada - LP_J_2015_P26_10m | ecosystem: Environmental > Aquatic > Marine > Oceanic | place: Canada: Northeast Subartic Pacific... | reverse complement strand
GCCGACCTCTTCTAAGATCTGCATAGTAGGAAAATAACTTCTAATTAATTCCCTAGCTCTTAAATGTAAATCAGATTTTTTAACCATCTGACCCTTAGCAATATGTCCTGTTAAAGACCATTTATGCGTATTGCCATCTAAATCTACAATATCCATTATTTCAGACCCATAGTAAGCTTAACTTCGCTCCATAAAGAATTAAATAAGTCTTCGTTTTTTGTAAGATAATCTATCGCTTTTTCACTCCCTTGAAACTTAGGACTGTCTTTTACAGAAGTAAAGGTATACCAAGCACCACCTTTAGCTATTAATCCTAGATCTACTGCCAACTTAAATAATTCTGCATGTCTATCAATACCTTTTCCATATCTAATGAAACTGCTAATATTAGCACCCGGAGGACCAAGAGCTGAACATAATACTTTCCAAGAAACCTCTTGTCCAATTTGATTTTTATCATTCTCCTTGCCAACAGCCCAAGGTTTAAAAAACTCTGCTCTTAATTTTACATCTGTTTGATATGCAATAGCTTGACCAGACTTTTCTTTCCATTCTACATTTCCATAACCTGGGTTTCCCATTAAGTGTGTGATTCCAATTACTATGTTATTATTGACAGGAATTACATTAGCTACTTTTCTGCAGAATTTAGCTAATAGTTTAGCACCGTCTGCTCTTTGCATTTTACTCATGTCTGAAGTAATTTCAGCCTCTGTACATAATGCAGAATATGAGTCGATAATAACTACAGAACCAGGTTCTTCATTAATAATTCTTTCTGCGATTTGAAGATATTCCTCACCGTGTAGAATTTTACCTGTTTGTGAACCAATAATATTAAATCTTTCTAAGTCTAAATGAGGTATGCCCTCAATGTCTCTCTTCTTCAACCTACCCTCTATATTTAAATAATAGACCTGTCTACCCTCTTTAAATGAATCATGTGCATATTCTAATTTCTGAGCCGTTGCTGCGAAGTCTAGAGAGGTCGTTGTTTTGCCGCATTTGGGTTGACCTGTAAATATAACAAAACTACCTTCTGGTATACCTCCTCCTAAAATTATATCTAAAGATGGACTGACAGGTATTACAATTTGTTCTCTGTCAACTACTGAATTTCCAGAAACAACTATGCCGTCTCCAAATTTTTTATTAACATCATCTTTAATCTTGGTCATTATCTATATCCTCTAATTTATCAAAAATGCTTTTTTTGTTTTTTGTTTTTCTAAACTCTGTGCTTTTATTTCTATCAAACTTTTGAGTAAGAGTTTGATTTTCTTTTTCTACTTCTCTAACCTTCTCCTTTATAGTGTTGACGAGACTAGGGGCTCTCAAGGAAAAAATTCTTTTAGATCTACTATCGTTCAATGCTCTTATCACAGCCTTCTCTCCGTATTGTTCAATAAGCTTATTGGCTGTAGCTATCTGGTTTCTAAAAAACCTAGACCATTCTTTATTAATCCAAAAACGGTAATAAAGATCTTTTTTTTCACGCAAAGCTTTATGTTCACAGATTGTCTCTGTTACGTATTGAGCAGCTGTTACGCTTTTTTGGGAGTATTTGGATTTGTATCGCATTCTGATAATTTTAAGTCAACGGCAGTTTTAGTCAAGGATTTATTAAAATTTTTCTGGAATTGTTCAACAAAAGGCTTATATTTTTCTTGAACAGGAACGGGAATTACATAGGAGTCTTGAATAGCTTCAACACAACCTAGTTCTTCTTTTTTATTATTGATTGATACAATTTGATATTGAACACTGATTACAATTTCGTGTCTACAATTTGCCGGATCTTCAGGAGAAGTTCTTTCTTGGGACGAATTTTGTTGATCAAATAATTCTTTATATTGACCATTGGAAAAGTCAATATTTCCTTTTCTCATTTCTTCCAGAAGATTAGCAAAATGTTCTTCTTCTGTCAGCTTATCCTGCTGTTCCTGAGCATTTGTTGCATTTGTATCTGTCATATGAACTTACCAATCCTGGGCTAATATTTTCTTCTCTACCACATATTCTACATCTAACATTAATGTTCTGAAATGATCTGTTTCTAGGAATAGGTTTATAATCTGCGTGTAATTTTTTATCTAGCTCCGCATCGTCCTTGTGCGATCTAAATTCAGACATGTCTAAAAATTTATTTCTAGGTTTATTGTCATTAGATTGATTAGGTTGTTTAGGGATATCTTCATTAGTGTCTAACAAAGACGATAGCAATTCAATTAATTGCTTTACCTGCTCAGGGTTCTTTTTAAGATTTTCTATATCCATAATTATTTTTTTGGTCTAAAGATGTGTTCTTGACTACCTATGCTTGGTTTTAAGTTATTTGCTTTTCTTTGCTCATCTATTTGCATAGAAAGAACAGGGTCCATAATTCTTGATCCATTCCCATTTTCATCCGTAATAGATTTTGTATGAGTAGAGGATATCTTTTTAACTTGTGTTAAAGAAACATTTAACTCTTTAGAAATATCTTCTGGATCTTTACCATTCTCACTTAAATACTGAATAGCATAATTTTGGGCTTTACTTACCTTAGGCATTATAACATCTCTCTTTCTGCTTGTAATAATAAATTCTGTCTTTTAGTTTTTAGATAATCTAAATATAAACCGAAGACTATTCTATTTGTCGTTTTAAAAACAAAAGTCTCTTTAATCAGTTTTTCTTTAGCATGAACATATTCTCTTGGTGGTGTTAGTTGTGAATAAGGATTATATAATCTTCCAAAGTTTGAAACTTTAACATAATAAAGCATAGAACTGTGAAGGTGAGTTTCTTTTGCAGCAGCTTTTACTGCTTCATTGCATCTGTGATTACCATTATCATCTGTAAAATCACTGTCACTTTCTGAACAAAAATATAAGCTTGTATCCTTTTTTACGGAATCTTTATCAGCATTGATCGTATGAAATGTCATTTTTGCCTCATTGAAGTCATGCCATTAGGTAGTTTAAATCCTGAATAATCATCTTTATAGTCATTGTGTTTTTTATTTAAATGAGACTTTTCGTCTTTGCTTAACTTGTCTCTATTTCTATTTGCTAAATCACCTATAGTGTTTAACTCATCATCTGTTTTAACAACAGCATTTGTTAATCCGGCCAAATCATCTTGATAAGATCTTCTCATTTTCTCAGAAGGCGAACACACACAATCTATCGTTTCTTGATAGGCACTAAGAGTAAAAAACAGTTCTATTTTTCTTCCGCAAGCATCACAGACATACGTATATTCTGGCATTATTTAATTTCTCTTTTAATAAGAGTTAAAATTCTTTCATTTTTTGTTCTTAGAAAATCTATATATTGTTGGAATATGGAGTGGGGAACTTTGGTAAAACGAGTTTCACTCTTACATACAGAGTCTACAAAAGAATTAGTTCTTTTAGATCCTATAGAATGTTTTTGAACAGGATTGACAGGTTCTTTGTCTGCGTACGTTTTAATAAAATAATCGAATCTTTTTATACCATCTTTAGAAATGTGATCAGGTAGTTTTTGTTGAACCTTTTTAGCCATAGCCGATTCAGAGTTGTGATCGTCTAGCAAGGGATATCCTGCTTCATCGTAATTGTCTTGATGTCCACTTAAAGTATAATATGTTATATTATTGTCGTGATTTTTAACTTGAAATTTCATTTTATATAACTTGTGATATATGGGTTCCACTGAGTATTTGTTCTATTTCCTTCTATAGTAAGTATATGCTGATACCACGGCAAGTATTTTGCAGAAAAAGTTGGTTTTTCAGGCTTGCTTATTAATTTCATATTAGCTTCTTTGGGTGTTTTATTCCCCTTTTTTCTATTACATTTGGAACATGCTGTGACTATGTTATGCCAGTTTGTAGCAGACCTTATATTATTAAATCTAGATTTAGGAACGACATGATCGTATGTCAAACTTCCGTAAGGAAAAGCATTTCCACAGTATTGGCATTTATAATTATCTCTTGTGAAAAGATTTTTTCTAGAAAAAACTATTTGATATTTTTTATGTAAACTAAAATACCTAACTGTTTTTACTACAGCAGGTATCATGTATTTACAATTGACCCCATTAACATATTCATCCTTATAATACTCAACAATATCTATTCCATGATTATAATGATGGGTATATTTAAAAGACCATGTTAAAGCCTTTTGCCAATCTATAATACCTATAGGAGAATAATCAGCATTAAGTATTAAACAATCTTTGTGCTGTTTCATGCTACAGCCTATCGACTATATCAGCAATAATAGGATTTCTAACAATATCAGAAGCTTCCAAAGAAGAAAATCCAATATTATTAGTTCCTTGTAATTTTTCTATAATTGCTCTAAAGCCACCTTTTCTCATGTTCTCTAAATCAGACTGATCTAAATCACCAGTGAGAATCATTCTACTATTCATACCTATTCTAGTTAATAGCATTTTTAGCTGATCATAAGAAGCATTTTGACATTCATCTGCAACAATAAATGAATCATGAAAACTTCTTCCTCTCATTAATCCTAGTGGAACAATTTCGATTTGCCTATTGGATTTTAATTTATGAAAATGAGGGAGCTGTAAAAAATAATCTATTTCATCAAATAGTGGTAGTAAGTAGGGGTGTAATTTTTCTTCTGCTGTACCGGGAAGAAATCCTAGTTTTTCTCCTGCTTCTACAACAGGTCTGGTGATAACAATTTTCTTGACTTTAAAATCTAATAAGTATTCTAATGCCATTCCTATAGCTATATGAGTTTTACCACTTCCAGGAACACCTTGACAAAAAGTAATAATATTTTCAGCTACAGTTTTAATGTAATCTTTTTGATTTATAGATCTTGGTTTAAGTCTGTTTTTAAAACCGACAATAATATCATCAGGTTTATCTAATTTGTTATCGCCAATAATTCTTGGACTTTTACCATTAGTATTCTTTTTATGTTTTCTCAATGTTGTACCTCTATAGGAGTAGAATTAGATTAGACATGCACCACCAGCACAACTAATTTCCTCTATTCCAGTGGTATTGTCCTCTGTTTCCAGTAGTTGTGTATAATCAACCTTACTAAAACTATTAAATAAATCAGTATATATTTTCCAATTATATACATCTTTCATACAATAGGTTAGTCTCTTTATATCTTCTTCAAAGTATTTTTTTGCAAATCTTTGCATTTTAATTGCAAACATTTTTTTATCTTCACTGTCTCCTTCTTTTTCTTGATTTAGAGTCATATAATCACAAGCAGCCCATAAATTATTATTAAAGGCATTAAGACCTAGTTCTATTAAACCGGAACACCATAAAGAAGCATCCCCATATTCTTTTGCAATTTCTTTTACAGTATAAACTGTTGTAAAAGGGGCTTGAGGATAATCTTTATCACCACTTTGTGGAATAAGACTGATTCCTGCGAAAAACTTTCTGTTGTTGTAAATAAATTTTGTTACATCTCCCCATTCTTCGGGTTGCACTGTTACAGTATTACTTACGTTATGACTTAAAAAATCCTGTGTACACAATGCTCTATTCTTACCAGAATGTACCCAGTTTCTTTGAGCATCTTTTACAACACCTAGCATTTCTACAGCAGGAAGTTGATTTTTTAATTTCGATCCATCAGGAACCTCAATAGGAAATTTAACAACCTCATCAGTATCATTAGCTGACCAAGAGGATTTTTCACATGCTCGTGGATTGTAGCTTTTAAAATGTAGATAAGGAGCTTCTAATATATTTGCTTGAACATGCCTAATATATCTTTTTGCATGATGAGGATGAATACCTGAGCTTGTTCCTAACATACTACTACTAGTACCTTCTGGTTTTAAGCAAGTAACTCTAGCTGCTTGATTGATACCAATTTTCTTAGACAATTCTTTATTTGTATCTACAGCAATTTTTGCTCCAGCTTTTAAAACTTTTTCAGTTAAAACAAGTTCATGTTTTTCCATAATTCCAGTTAAAGAGACTCCTAATAAAGCTTCTCTTTCAAAGATAGCATTAGTCGTACTTCCTAAATAATCAAGCTTAGTAAATCCTGCTTGTAAAGTACCTATAACTGCAGCAGCTTTGCATCTCTCATAAAAATCTGCTTCATCTACGACAGAGGAGCAATTAATTGTAGATAGGTTACAACCTTGCCAGCCAGATTTACCTGTCTGCTCATCTACGGGCCACATGCCCACTTCTACGCAGGGATTAAAAGTCATCTCTGTTGAGTCGCTCCATATAAAACCAGGCTCTCCGAACTCCTTTACGGACTCCATGAGGGCTTTAAACTGCTCAAAGGTGGTATCATCTTTAAGCAATAACGCAGAGTTGTTACTTCTGGCTCTTTGGGGGTTGTCTACGTACCAATTGCCAGTTTTGGCCTTGGCCATTTCCTCGTCATCTGCACTAAATAATGCTAACGACGCACTTCTACGAACACCACCAGATAATACAGCATCGCTGCTGTGCATAATAATATCATAAGCATCGATTGGTCGAAGTTTTTTTTGTTTATTTTCAAGACATTTCTCCAATAATTCTCTAACTTTTTCTAAACCATTTTGTAAAGGCTCAAAACCAGGAGCCTTACCTACGCCAGAAGAAAGAGCAGAACCTTTTTCTCTAATGTTAGAATAGTCAAAAACTATGTGTTGATCTTTGTATTCTTTAAATTGTGACTCGCTAGGACGAACAAAATACGAACTTAGCAAAACACCTAACGCATTAGACCAGCCCTCAATGCTATCTTCTATTTTATATTTTACACCTTTTTTAGGCTTGGGTTCTTTAGATAGTGCTGGTAGTTTAGCAATGTGATGTTTTTGAACACTAAATCCTGTACCACTTCCACAAAGAAGAAGCCAGAAACACTCCTGAAAGAATCTTAAACGATCACAATAAGAACTTGTGCAATTATAAATTTTTGCATGGCGTTTTAAAATAGGTTCTCCACCAAACTGTAAGGCTCTTTGACTTCCTAGAACCTTTTTCTTAAACATCAATTCATACGCCCAATCTACTTCTTCAGAAATATTTTTATCATCATAATAAGTTTGCATCATAGTCTTTACTCTATCAACCGCTTCTTTCCATGTTTCCCTTCTGTTTTCTTTTTCTATCCATCTAGCGTACTTACTAACAAAAGTATAATTCTGCAATTCATTTAACGCCGACATATCGTCTCCTTAAAAATTATCTTGAGTATGACCTTGCTGCTGAGAATTGACTTGTTGATGTTTGACAGTCATTCATATTATGATATGGCAAGGTAAGAGGAATGTGAATTGAATTTATCTTATAATACACCACACAATTGTTTCAACCAAGAAAAGTCTGTTTCGATTTCTTCTATTTCTATTCCTGTTTGGGATACAAAAAGATCAAATCTTTCTTTTGCTTTTTGGTCAAATAAAACTGTTCCATGACTTTTCGCCATAATAATTTTTTTTATACCCTCTTGGTGTAGTGCAAGGGCGCAATCATTACAGCATTGACCAGTAACATAAGCTATGCCATTGTCTGGTCTTACAACACAATTAGATAGTGCGTTTCTTTCGGCGTGTATCATCCAGTGATATTTTTCTGGACGAGTTTTTGGTAGAACGCTATCGTCCATACCTTTAGGGAAACCGTTGTACCCAACTCCTAGTATACGATTGTTTTTATCCGTAATTACACAACCGTGTTGAGTGTGTATGTCGTGACTACGTTGCGATGCAACTTTTGCTAATCCTAAAAAGTAATTTGTCCAGTTCGGTCTCATGATTTTATTATACTCTAAACAAGTACTTAGTCAAGATGCTATAAACTCTTCAGGACATTCATATCCTTTTAGTTTTATAACATCTTTTTCTTTTTCTGCAATTTTATCCACCAAGTCATCTGTAAATATTCCAGAATATTTTGAGTAATCTCGTTGAGCATTAAAGTTATCCTGCCAATTTAGTGGATCTAATTGTTCTTCTACGTCTATATTTAAGATATTAGAAATGTATCTTATGTCGTTATTGATATTTTCTAAACTACATACACAATCGAATGTCTTTGAAGAATATTTGTAGTATTCGGATTGATTTGGTTGATCTAATAAAAAATTAATAAATTCACCAAAGTTTTTATATACAATTCCATTTTCGATATTCATATTATAGTATGAAACAGCTCTTACCCAAGGATTTCTAACTACGCAGAATTTATAATAATCATCAAAATTTAAACCTAATTTTGTAAAACTTTCTTTGGCACGAGAAGCTGTATTATGTCTAGTGTTAAACATAAGAAAAGTTTTCAATCTATTTTTAATTAGTTTATAATCTTTTTTAGTCATGTGTCCAGAATATTCAAAAACAAATTCCATATATCCAGTGCCAGTTTTAGGAGGATTCAAACATAAAAATTTTGGATTGTGACTAATTATCATTCTTATCTGTTCTTAAATGTTTAATTATAGTAAGTCTTTTGCAGCAGCTAGTCTGATTTCGGTATCGTTCTTATACTTACTTGTTTTATCTGGGTATTTTTTCTTTAGCTGATTAGCATTTGAATGCGCTATGTGAAAAATTTTAGAGTCAGGATCATTTTCATCATAAAGATTAAAACATCCTATTGTAGGTCTAGATCTAGTCATAATAAATTCTTTTATATGCACACTTGATAATTCTGGATAATTATATAATAAAAATTCTTGATCATGATAGTGAGGCTCTTTAATGTGAGATCTAATAAAAGATATATTACTTTGACTTACCTTGATAAACATTTTACACAGCTTCATAAATAGCTTGCTGTTTCCACTAGCTATACAGGGACAATGTCCGTCCATAAAATGTAATTGATTAACAGGATGAATAACTGGATAGTTTTTATTAATAACGTCGTAATCAGAAACATAGAATCTCTCCTGTTCTTTTAAATTAGCATAAGCTAACCATCTAACAAAACATGCTAGCCCATACTTTCCTATGCTCTTGCTCATAATTTGTTCGTGAATATTATTGATTTTATAGCAAAATTCATTATAGAAATGGTGATTTTCTACATTTGATTGTGTTAAAACAACAGGTTCATAACCCTGATTAGACCAGCTTTGTTTCCATATTTTTATCAAGTTCAATTCTGACTCTTGACTAAAACCGACATCTTGATAATAAGTATATATTTTCATCCCCATATCGTCCTTGTGTAAGTATGTTTTATGTTAAGGTAATCTAAAAGCTTTAAAGTTTTTTGAAATTGTTCTGCACTAGGAGTGTAGTGGCCTGAATGATTATCTATGTATTCTATATCTCCCTCTCTAGAAATTATCATTCTGCCCGCACCATAAACAAATGAAGCTGTATCGGCCATCCAGAAGTGTTTCAGACCTATTCTTAATTCGCCATCAGGCATAACTACAAAGTCCAATAAGTCATATTTTGCATTCCATCCAGTGTCATCCCACAAAGCATCACCCAAAAATATCTTATTGTCTTTAACTTCAAGAGATATTCTTTTTGACCCTTCTTTTTCATACATAACTGAATCTGCATAAAAAGGAGATCTTGCATGACCTACTAAACATATTGCATTATCTGTGTGTTTAGCTAAAAATTCTTCACATTCATTATATTCTACAAGTTCTTTTTCTGTAAGTTCTTGTTTGTCTATTTTTTCAAATGCTTTAACAGCCCATTCATCAATAGGATATTTATATAAATAATTATATACTTCAGAGTTTTTTCTTTTTTTATCTAGAAGATTCATTCTGTAAATTTCTTATATGAAAAAGGTTTCTTATGCAGCATCTTATATTTGTATAGTCTAAAAATTTCTTCAGGATCTAAAGACGAATCTAACTCAACACTTAAATTAGATATCAAATTATTAAAGCAATAATATTTTTCGACATACCTACCTAATTGATAATAATTAGTATCATCTGATTTTACATAGGTCCATATCATCATAGGAATTATATAGTCGTAAGGATAAGCAGGAAAATCTTCCATAACATCTATTAAAAAGTTTTCCATTAATTTTATAAACTGTTGAAAATGATAATCCCCGGTAGCGTATAAACATACACCTCCGTTAATGTGTTTTGTAAGAAGTTCTAAAGGATCTGTATCACATCTGGCAGCACCTGAATATTTAGCCCCAGAAACCCAAAAACCATTGCAGTGCTTAGTGTAATTCCAAGTGTCGCTAATCCATCCCTGTTTTAAAAAACAATCAGACTCTAACAGCAAACAGGTGTTATGTTCTTTTAAATCGTGTAAAATTCTAAAAAAAGAATAATTAGGACCAGATTTTTGACCGTGAGTAAAATCATAAAATTTTAACTGAGCTTCTGTAAGATTTTTAACTTGGTGTGGGTGAAAATAGAAATCTTTATTATTAGGAACAGATAAAAACTTGTAAGTAACAGACTTGAATATTTTCTCTAAGTAAGTAGTATTAAATTTGTTTGGTTTCTTTTTGTTTGTATAAATATAAAAATCTATATTTTTAGCTTTGTTCGTATCTTCTTCGTCGGTATTGATAATTACTTGATC
>Ga0257110_1001651_pt1 | contig 10519 bp, 13 predicted proteins | sample LP_taG_7_FD_190184 | JGI IMG/M metagenome (GOLD analysis project Ga0257110, IMG submission 190184) | Marine microbial communities from Northeast Subartic Pacific Ocean, Canada - LP_J_2015_P26_10m | ecosystem: Environmental > Aquatic > Marine > Oceanic | place: Canada: Northeast Subartic Pacific... | reverse complement strand
TATTTTCAGAGAGTGTATTGCCCAAAGGCGAGACGATACCTACTCCAGTAATTGCAAGTTTCATAAACGTATTTACCGTGAAATATTAGAGGTAAGGATACAGAATTGGTAACCTTATTTTGAATTTAAAGGGATTAAGACTTTTTGATTAATGCGCCTTGCCAATAACCTGAATTATCTGATTCTGAATTTAAACACCATTCAGCGGTCCATTCTCTACCAGTTAATGTCATAGGATTAAAGGCGGCCCAAAATGCTTCATTTACATTTGGTATGTGAAAGTTTAGTATTACCAAAACTTCGCCTGATTCCATTTTGTTGAAAGTAGTAGCGAACATTCTAGTTTGCTGATAAACGTCTAAATCTGGATAACCCATATTAGGTATCCAAGGATTCAAAATCCAAACATCAGGGTTAAAACTTCCTTCTGCAGTGGAAGAACCTAACAATGATCCGTCATGTGCTACACAAGAAGATTCACTATTCCATGCTCTTGTAAGTCCTGCTATTTCATTCATTGACATTGTGGGTACTGCATCTGCAAGTACAATAGTAGTCTTTAAAACTGGATCTGCTGTTGGATCTGTATAAGCATCAAAGTACTTAACGGAAACTGGTTCTGCGGCTTCGTTGTATACTACTTCGGCTGATGGGGAGGTATCGTGTTTGAACACATTTCCTACATTACCTGTATTAGTAAAGTAGTCACTGGTTGTTAAAAATGTATCAATAAACGTGTCTGTTGTTACAATCTTTAAATCTGCTTGATTAGTAGCATTGTCTACAATAAATTTTGCTGTTTTTCCTGTTGCCGCATAGGGCTCAACGAGGTTAAGTACCTCACCAGTAGTCATTTTTTCTACTACTGCTTTAATTACTTTACCTTGGGCTTCGGATAATGTTCCGTCAAGTAAATCGTCCCAAGTAAACGCGGTATCATCTATTGCATCAATTTCTGCCGCTGTTGGTAATGTCATATTCGCCATTCTTTTCTCCAGTGTTAAAAGTGCTTTTACACTTGTTATTTATCATTTAGAGTCTTTAACTCAACGATATTAGGAAAGTCAATTACTAATTTATGCATATCTTCCATAGTAAACTCTTGTATAACTTCACCTAACCTAATTCTACCTACTCTGTATTCAGGTGATGTGAACGGTAAAGGTACATTATGTTCATTGCACCATACATAATACTCTTCCATTTTTAAATAATCAGATTCTTCTGTATTCTTGTGTTCAGGACCTTGGTCAAAATTTATTGCAAATGCTGGACTATAAGTAGTTTGCTGTCTTAATTCTTCAGGGTGTTGTGTTGCTAATGCTACATCTGATGTGCCAAAACATGCCGCTAAATCTTTTCCAACTGTATTATAGTCTAATTCTAAATATCCCCACATTCCCCAAGGTAGTTTAGATTCATAGTCTTCTTCTGATAAAGACATGTCTATTCCCTCAAACGAACCTGGTCTATAAAATTCTTGCTTTGCTACAATAAGAACTCTGTCCATTTCTGTTGGAACAGTTTCCAACATGTGAACTAGTATATTAACACGTTCTAATAGTTGTTGTGTTGCATCATGATTAACCCCAACCTCTTCTGTGTACAGTTGAAATATTAAATGTAAATGATTAAGTTTTTCTGGTTGTAAATGTGCGGGTATTTCTAAATCTAATATATCTGAGTTCGGTATACTAGTTTCACCTATCTCATTTACTTCTGCAATAACATCGTTCATCTCTTTTGCAAGTTTTAATGAACTATTTTCTGATTTTTTGAAACTTTGGTCTATTCTATACACAACGGAACTATGGGCATCTGCTTTCGCTCTGTCCAAAGATTCCATAATCTTTTTTACAATTTGTGTATCATAGAGTTGAAAATCTAAGTAACGTTTCTCGCCACCAAAATCACTCTGGAGTACTAGTCTCAGTATCATCTTGTTGAGCCATTTTTGCTTCGTTTTCTGCTATTGCTTCTCGTCTAATATCTTTAATATCTGTTAGGTAGTTAAGCATGGATGTTGCATCACTTACATCAAACGGATCTCCAGCATAGTTATCTTCTTTGCCTTGCTCAACAAAAATCATTTCGATGTAACCATTGTCAACGACCATTGAATACCTGTGGCTTCTTAGTCCAAAACATACTGCTTCTTTCTTAACAAGCATACCCATATTCCTAGTGAAGTCAGCATTACCATCTGCAATTGGTTTAACTTTTTCTATACCCAAACTATCTAACCATGCATTCATTACAAACGAATCATTTACACTTAAACAGTATACTTCGTCTACATCTTGTTCAAGAATTTCATCATAGTTTGCTTCAAACCCAGGTAAATGTGTACTACTACATGTTGGTGTAAATGCTCCTGGCAATGAAAATACTACAACTCTCTTGTCACCAAATAAATCTGCTGTGTTCTCACTAATCCAATCAAAGTCTACCCTGCCTGTTGGGATACCTCTTCTATTAAACTGTACCATAGGTACTGTCATTTCTACTGCCATTTCTATCTCCGAATATTTAAAATGTACTACTAATTATCACTGAATTGTTCAATATTGAATAATTCTTGATACTCTTTTAGAACCTCATCAGTTTTTGTACTTTTTATTTTGTCTGCATTATAAGGTTCTCTAATTTTTTTATTGGTATAACTATTAATATTATCCCAAAAATTTCCGTCTATGTTTGTTAATTGTGCCATCATGCGTTTTCTGTTTTCTTCTATCTTAGGTTTTGCTGTTAGCCATCTTTTATGTAATTCTGATAAAGGTACTTCACACAATTTAGCAATCTCTTTTGAAATTGCTTTTAAACGTTTTTCATTGTCTGCTATTGAATCATACTCTTCACTAAAACCTAACTCTTCTGCTAGTGTATGAAATCCAAGTTTTTTAAACTTTTTAATCATACCTGGCTGTCCATACAGTATAAGTCCTTGTCCATATACCATAGGCTTTAAAACTTTTTCTGTATAAAAAGTATTCACATTTTCATGGTCTGCTACTGTTTCACATGTATACCATAGATAACTGTTTTCCATATAAGGAGCATATTTACTTTCTATAGCACCTATATAAGCATGGTCACCCGGTAAACTTTGTCCAAGTTTATATTCCTTTTTAAATTTTTCCATTGACTCTGGTGTTAATTGGTTTCTCATCATAGGTGCATTTCTTATCAATATTTGTCTAAAATAATCTTCTGTGAAGAATTGTCCAACACCATCTTGTTTACCAATTTTATGAAATATCTGTGGTGGGAAAGCACTTACTATACTTTTATACTTCCATGTCTCAACTAAAAATAGTGACCATAGTGCTACTGCTCTAGATTCAGAATAACGTCTATTTAAAAATGTAAATGTATTACCTTTTACTTTATTCCAATATGCTTGTTCCCATGGTACAAATTTTAAGTTATCCGGTGTACTTCTATCTATACCTTCTTCTAAGTCAACAGTTTCTAAATGACCGTGCATATTCCATTGTACAATATACTTAATAGGATCTACATTCTCTTTTGATGCATATGAGTTAATATGCTGTTGTCCGTCAAAGTTATTACCTATAATCATAACTTTATCTGCACTTATATCAAATAACTGCATACAAGAATATAATTGCGGAATACATTGTTCTAGTTTAGGACTTTCATCTGCAAAGTTAATACACAACGGTCTATCTATTAAACCGCTATCTATTGCATCAAAGTATGCAATCATAAAGTCTAAGTGCTGTGAGTGAAACTCCCACGTTGTTTTAATATTACCGTCTGCAGTTTCAGTACGTCCAGGAGTAGGAATAAACATTGTCATGTTTGTTACTTCTAAATTAATCTCTTTATTCTTAGATGATGTTCCGCCTCTATGCACTTCCGTACATGCAACTAGGTCATGCCCTTCTGTTCCAACAGGCAATGCCATTGTCCAGGCTTTTCCTATACACTCTTCTGATGTTAAATCTACTGTATACCCGTCGCCTGTTGCTGGACCTCTACAAGATAGATTGGTAAGGTCTAAATCCATTGCAGTACATTTCCTAATATTGCTGAACTTAATATAAACACTAATACAGCATTAAGTAACATCAATGCTCTATCTTTCCAAAGTATTCCAACCCATGTCCAACCCAATGTACCTATCAAACTAAACACTTGATCCATAAACTGATACTCTGGGCCTTGTGCTCTAAACAAAACTGCTATAAGTATAAAACAACTTGCTGTCCATTTAATATACCAACTAAGGTCTTGTTTTGGAGTTGCACTTTTGTAAACCCTATTGCTGTTTTGTATCTCGCCTATTGTAAACTCTTTGCCTTTTTTAGTTTTAACTATAGTATCTTGGCTAAGTCCTTCTGGTATTTTAAATTCTTTCTTCATAGTATACCAATTTGATATTTGCCTTCGTCACTAATCATTGTGTCTGGATTCCATGGGGGATCAAATGTTAATGTAACCTTAACACCATTAATACACTCTACTGCTCGTGTGGCAAATTCTATTTCCATAGGTATAATTTCTGCCGCTGGGCAGTTTGGTGAGGTTAGTGTCATTATGATGTTTGCATCATACTCTCGATTTACTGCTACTTGATATATAAGTCCTAAGTCATAAACATTCAAGTTTATTTCAGGATCATATACCCTACGCAAATTTGCTATAATTTGGTCAACCAATTGGTCTTGCAAATTTTCTGGAGGACCTACTCCTTGTTCAGTTTCTTTATCGCTTGCCATATTCCCTCTACTAACTTTACACAATCATGTTCATCATTGTATGGTGCAGTACTAACTCTAAATATGCCAGTACCTTTAGTGTTATATCTATTACTTGCTGGGTAGGCACACATATGGCCCGTTCTAACACATACATCTGATATATCTAAGAACCCTGCAATATCACTTGCATTGTAATCTTTTTCTGTATCAACAACAAAACTGTATACACTTCTAGGATATGGATCTCCAATTAGTTCCAATTCTTCTATGTCAAACAATCCTTTGTCTTGCAACATATAATAAAACTCTGCTTCATTTTCTTGTATCTCTTTATAGCCAACTTCCATAATCCATTCTGCCGCGGCTCCTATACTATGTACTCCTGATATATTAGGTGTGCCTGCTTCTACTTGGCTTACATTATTGTTCAACACATATCCTGTTTCATAATCTACATGACTAACTGTTCCACCACCTATTCGTGATTCCATATTAGCAAATCCGCCTCTATGAAATAAAACTCCAATACCTGTACCAGCAAACATTTTATGTCCACTAAATGCTATCCAGTCTATGTTGTTTAATTTTGTATCTACTTGTTGGTGTGCTATACTTTGACATGCATCAAGTATTACTTCACAGTCATGTTCTTTTGCTATGGCTACCATTTGTTGCCACTTTAACATGTGTCCACTTAAATTACTTTGTGTTAAAAATGCAACTATACTACCTGGATTCTCACTACATACTTCTTCCCAATCCTGCATACTAACATCACCAGTGTCTGTTGCTTTACAAACAACCAATCCATCATTTTCTGTAGTCCTGCCTTGTCTCATCCAAGGTAACGCATTACTATGATGTTCCAATGCTGTTATGATTACTGTTCTAGAATCATCTTTATAATGTTCTGCAACCATATTTAAACTTTCTGTTGTTCCGGCTGTAAAGGCAATTTCAAAAGGTTCACATCCTAATAATTTTGCTATAGAATCTCTGGCTTGGTCATATTTGTCTGTTGCAATACTGCTAGTCTTAAAGTCTCCCCTATGTACATTTGCTCTATAGTTGTAATAATAATCGCTAATTGCTTTTACACTAGTATCCACAGTTTGTGTACTAGCCGCATTGTCTAAATACGTTAAGTCACTATATGCTAGAGCAGGAAAACATGCCCTAATTTGTTTAATTGATTTTGCTTTTTTGTATGCTTTTAACATAAGAAACTTTCCACTAAAATATCTTTGGCACTATCTTTATCAAAACCTCTGCTTTGCAGATAGTACATGTGTTCTTTATTGATATTACTTATCGTACAACCATGAGAACATTCTATTTCTTTGGTATGTATATCCAATATAGGTCGAGTATGCATTTTTGTATCTTTTGTAAGCATTAAATTGTTATTATTCATTTCTCCATCAAAGCCTATGCTGTATGGACTTACATCAAACTTTCCTACAAAACTTGTGTTAGCATGTTCTCTTCCAACATTTTTAATATCTATAACACTTTTATTATTATCGTTTTGACTTTTCACTAAAACATACTGATGATACTCGTTGCCAGAAAGTATATTGTTTCTACCTTTTACATTTACATCTACATTGCTACTACATTTGAAGTAAAAGTTTTCTTGTGAATACTTACTACCTTGATTGTCAAAGTTAATAGTAACTTTACTACCTGGATGGCATACAAACCTGCTGTCAAATAATGCCCAACCTCCACAATCTAATGTGCTTCTGTTAATCTCTAATTCTGCATCTTCTCTAACAATGTATGTTACATAATTCATTTGTCCGGCTTGGGCTTTGACATTTTCTTTTAATTTAACTTTAGTATTATACTGTACATCTACTATAGTAGTGTTTGCTTCTAGTATAGGATCTTGTGTGCTGTTCTCATAATATAAGTTAAGCGGTTTATTGTAGTAACGTTTTTTAGATCCTGTTGGAAATATAATTACATTTGTAAATGGTGTTATTGCGTATGTTAAGTTCCTAAAGTCTTCAGTAGGCTCTATAATCTTAATATACTCATCTTGTTTTTGTTTGTTAAACTTAACGTTATCTAATATCTGTATACCAAAAGGCTTTTTAGTGCCTAAGTCCATACTAGTTAATATAACACTATCATTAATAACAATAGAATTTTCTTGATGTGCAACCCATTCAAATCTTTCTAATGCATCTACTGGATCGTACTGTGATTGTTTTGCTAATATATCTAGTTGCTTTAGTTTGTTTAAGTTACTAAAGTTGAATTGCTCATGTTTATTTGACGGTAGTCCTACTTCTCTTAGATACATTAAATTGTCCATAAAGTGATTATGTACTCCTGGAACTTTTCTTTGGTATCCGCTTTGTTCTGCTAGTGCAATAAAATTAGGTGAACTAACATACTCTGCTATATCGTCTAGTTTAAAATAACTATCAATAACTTCAGAATCTAATCTATCGGTGTAGAGATTTTTATACACTTTCAAACCCTTCTGCAAATATTCGTTGTGCTAATTCTTTTCCGCCACCAACTACATGGTCTTTCTTTAACACAATAATTGCATCTGGGTTTAAACTTTCTATAAGTTTTTCGTAATGTGTTACAACAATAAGTGTGTTGTCGGCTGTACGCCATTCGTTAAGTTGTTTGGATAATGCTTTAATACCGTCTACATCTAAACCACTGTCTGGTTCATCTAACATTGCTAATTGTGTATTAAGCATTTGCATTTGAATTAGTTCATTCTTTTTCTTTTCGCCACCACTAGCATCTGTGTTTAAATTTCTTTTATCCCACCCATCAGGTAATCCCAATGAATGACTTAGTCCTTTAAACTTTTCTAGTGTTGCTCTTATTTCAGTACCTTTTGTATCTAGTGCTTGTTTTAGAAATTGGAAATTACTTAGTCCTGGTACACTTGTTGGTGATTGAAAACCTACAAACATTCCAGACTTTGCACGTTCATCTACTTCCATTTCACTAATGTCTTGTCCATTAAATGTTATCTCACCTGATACATCTAAATCGGGTCTACCCATTATGCTATGTAGTAGTGTACTTTTACCTACTCCGTTAGACCCCATAACAATATATGTACGTCCAATATCAAACTCGATATTAAGACCTTGTAATACTGGTTCTACTGAATAATTTGCTAATTTTAACATGTGTGTATTGTACTACCTTTTAATTGTTTTGTCAATGATTATCCTACCGCACCTTCAAGTGTTACACTTAATAGTTTATTTGCTTCGGCGGCGAACTCTAATGGCAGTTTTTGGAATACATCTTTACAGAATCCGTTTACTACTAGATTCATAGCATCATCTTCACTAAATCCTCTAGTTGCCAAGTAATACATTTGTTCTTCACTAATCTTTCCTGCACTTGCTTCATGCTCTACAGTTGCAGTATCGTTTTGACTTGTTACATATGGTATAGTTAATGCTCTACTGTCTTGTAACATTAAACTATCGCACTTTGTATAGTTAGAAGCATCTGTGGCTCCTGGGTTTATTTTAACTGAACCTCTATATGTGTTAGTGCTGTCTCCAAAACTAATGCCTTTGGATATAATGGTGCTCTTGGTATTCTTTCCAATGTGTACCATTTTAGTACCTGTGTCTGCTTGTTGCTTTCCTTTAGTAACTGCTACACTAAAAAATTCTCCTACACTACCTTCACCTTTTAAAATACAACTAGGGTACTTCCATGTAATTGCACTTCCTGTTTCTACTTGAGTCCAAGATACTTTTGAATTTTTACCTTCACACTTGGCTCTTTTGGTTACGAAGTTGTAAACACCGCCTACTCCATTTTCATCTCCTGGGTACCAATTTTGTACTGTAGAGTATTTTATTTCTGCATCGTCCATTGTAACTAATTCTACACAGGCGGCGTGTAGTGTGTTCTCATCATATGCTGGAGCAGTACATCCTTCTAAGTAACTTACATAACTGCCTTCGTCTGCTATAATAAGTGTACGTTCAAACTGTCCTGTGTTCCTTGCATTAATACGGAAGTATGTGTTAAGTTCCATTGGGCATTTAACACCCTTAGGAATATAACAAAAAGTACCGTCTGAGAAGACCGCAGAGTTCAATGTAGCAAAGTAATTGTCTGTGTATGGTATAACACTACCTAAATACTTCTTAACTAAGTCAGGGTGGCTTTGAACTGCTTCACTGATACTGCTAAACACAATACCATGTTTTTCTAGTTCTGCTTTAAATGTAGTAGCAACACTGACACTATCAAATACTGCATCAACGGCTACTGTTGGAATAAGGTTTTCTTGTTTAGGCTCACTTGTATCTAGTCCAAGTAATGCATCACGTTCGTGTAATGGCACACCTAACTTTTCAAATGTATCTAATATCTCTTGTGGAATTTCACCTTCCTTAAATGTCTTAGGTGCTGAATGATAACTTAATGCTTGATAGTCAATTGGCTCATAGTCCAATTCTCCCCATTGTGGCTCGCTCATGCCTTGCCATCTTTTAAATGCTTTTAATCTAAATTCTAGCAACCATTCTGGTTCGTCTTTTAATGCACTAAGATTTCTTACAACTTGCTCATCTAATCCAGGTGGAAATGATTCGCTTACAACATCTGTTATAAACCCTTCTTGATATTTTTGTTTTGCATCTATGTCTTCTTGTTTCATTCTACTTGTTTAGTTTTAAGTTGTAGTGGATGACCATGTCCTCTAGCAGTTGATAAGGCTTCAGTTGTTTTTTGTTCTGCTATCTCAAAATTATAAGTGCCTGCTACTACTTGTCCATGCTCATGAATAGTTAGTGTTAAATCTTTAGCAGTCTCTACATTTTTATTAAAAATCTCAACTAGCATTTTGATTACAAACTCTACAGGAGTGTAGTCGTCGTTGAATACAACAACATCATACCTAGGTGGGTATCTCAATTCTGTGCTGTTTTTTGTCTTAACTGCTTCTTGTGTCATATTATACCTATTTGCTATGTGGTGGTAGTTTTGCTTCTACAAACCACTCATGTTTTCTTTTAACTGGATTATACTTCTTTAATTTTAACTTCTTATTTTCAATTGTCAAGTTTTTTGTTTTAATAAATGTATAATGGTACGTGTGGTGGTCCCTAGTTTCACCTTCAGGGATTAAATATAATAACGTCTTTCTCTTGTCTTTCTTTGCCATAATAAAAGGGAAGGAGCAAATGTTCTCCTTCCCACATATTTACCGCAAAGTTTAAGTAATTTTAATAGATTGTGGTTTGAGAGCGTCTGGAACGTTCCTAAACAACGATACTACTAAAAGACCATCTTCTAACTTGGCTTCTTTTACTTCAACAAATTCTGCAAGTTTGAAAGTTCTAATGAAGTTTCTTTCTGCAATACCTTTGTGTAAGAATTCCACGCCTTCGTCATCTAATACTTCTGATGTACCTTTAATAACAAGTGTTCCATCTTCTAGATTAATGTCTAAATCAGATTTTTTAAATCCTGCAATAGCAAGTGTTACCTGATATGTTTCATCTTCTAGTTTTGAAATGTTATATGGTGGATAGCCTGTTTGGGCATTGTTAAATGTCGGGTCATTGAAAAACTGTTCTGCCAGTCTGTCGAATCCGATGCTCATTTTGTATAGTGGGGAAAGTGATTCTGATGTGAATCGTATTTGCTTATTCATAATAATCTCCTATATTTAGCAAGTTATATTTCCAACTTTTTAAACCCTAATGGCGAATAAAAAGTACGCGGTGTAGAGGAGCATTCGTTAGTGTGTGTCCTGTTCCTCTTCACTACTTGTT
>Ga0257110_1001648_pt1 | contig 10526 bp, 5 predicted proteins | sample LP_taG_7_FD_190184 | JGI IMG/M metagenome (GOLD analysis project Ga0257110, IMG submission 190184) | Marine microbial communities from Northeast Subartic Pacific Ocean, Canada - LP_J_2015_P26_10m | ecosystem: Environmental > Aquatic > Marine > Oceanic | place: Canada: Northeast Subartic Pacific... | reverse complement strand
CCGAGTGCCTGCATACTCCACAGCGCCTGAATCGCCCCGGCACCGCCAGCCTTGATCTTCGATTTCAAGGCTGCCGCCGCGCTCTTCCTGCCGCCATCGACCAACAATCGTTGCGCGGTCTGGCGCCAGAACAAATTGTCGCTGTCCATCGCCGCCACTAGTTGGGCGTCGCTCGCGCCGGCCAGCGATTTAATCTTCGCCTCGGGCGCCTTGTCCCACACCACGCGGTAAATCCGACCATGACCACGGTCGCGGTTTGGGTTGATGTGCGCGTTTCCTTTGCCGTTCTTCGCGTCATAACCAGCGCGATCTTTGTTTGGGGTCGGGTTATGCTGGATAATAAAATTGTACCAATCCGCGACCCACAGATTCCCGTCGGGTCCCACTTCCGCCGCAACTGGCGAGAACCACTCATCGGCAGAAGTAAGAAAGGCAAAGCCGTTTTTAGCTTTGTAGCCCGAGCCGTCGCGGGAGAGATGATATTTCCCCAACAGATGCCCGGTCGGCCCGCTGATGAATGCCACCTGTTCGCGAAAAGACTCCGGGAACCCCGCCGAGGTCGCCACGGTCTGACCCGCACCTGCGGTGTAGTTGTTGAAAGCGTCCACCTGACGGATGTTCGGCGTGATTGGATGGAACGAACGATCAGTCGCAATCATCTTGGCGCTCATCCCCTTTTTGCCACTTCCATAGGCGGTAGCTGGAATGCCGCAGAAGAAGCTCGGATTGTTATTAGCAGTCGAGCCAAACACGTCACCGGCCGAATTGAAGCCCACCCCCCAGGTGTTGTTGTTAAACTGGTGCATAAACTCCAACTGTGATCCGTCCGGCTTCATGCGGAACACGCCGGAGCCGAAGCGCTTTTGTTCGCCGCCGACCGTGCCGTTAAACGATGAGTAGCCTACCGAACCCCAAATCCAGTTGTCGAAACCGTAGCGCAAATTCGATGGCCCGGCATGGGTGTCGCCAATCCCCCACCCGGTCGTCAACACCTCCCGCACGTCGGCCTTGTCATCGCCGTCGGTATCCTTAAGGAACAGAAAATCTGGTGCATGCGCAACAATGATCCCGCCGCGCGAAAAAGTCAGCGAGGTTGGGATATTGAGTCCATCGGCAAACACGGTCACCTTGTCGCATTTGCCGTCGCCGTCGGTATCCTCCAAAATCTTAATCGTGTCGTTGCCCTTGCGGTCGGCGGTGATCTCGTTTGGATAGTCAACCGTCTCCGCGACCCAAAGCCGCCCCCGTTCGTCCCAGGCAAGGCCGATGGGGTTGATGATATCCGGCTCGCTCGCGAACAACTCCAAGCGAAAGCCGACCGGCGCCTGGGTGTAATCCATGCTGTCCTCTGCAGAGAGCGGAAACTGGTAGGGCAATGGCTCCGAACGATTCTCGTAGTTGGCAATGTTATCGCGCTTCTCGTACTTCAGCGGCGTCCGGCCAGCGATGAACTTTTCATACGACTGCTTCCTCGCATCGCCCACCGCCCATAGGATTCCCGCCTTGAGCAATTGGTGGAAAGCCGGCTGCTTCCACACCCGTTCGTCATGTCCCGAGGCCGTATAGAAAACGCGCCCCTTCCCTTGCGTCCGCACCCAGGTCCACGGCTCGGGTTCCGTAATGTTGTCATCCTTCCCTGCGATCTCGCGCACCATCAATACCGTACGATCCTTTTCGTTGTGGTTCTTGTGTTTATAGGTTTCATCCCAAGCCTCGAACTCCTGCACGCCGTCCATCGCCGGGTGCTTGCCATCGACCACTTTAGCAGTGAAGGTCCCGGTCTTGTGACTATCGAACCGACCACCCACCAGCTTGTCGAAACCCGGTTCGTTGCCGAAGCACCAGCTCGCACAATGCACCGGCACGAACCCCCCGCCGTTCTCCACGAAGCCCTTCAGATTTTTCCACTGCTCGGGTGTAATCGTTCCATGGTTCGCATAGAGCAGGACCGCGTCGAACTTACTCAGATACGCCGCGTCGCCGAGCGCCTCCTCGACGTTCGTCACGTAGTCAAAGTAGATCGCATCCCGCCCAAGCGCTTTCGCCAACATCGGGTAGAACTTGTTGCTGTTGTGGTGCTCGCTCTCGTGGCCGAGGAACAACACACGGATCGCGCCTTCTTTCGGGGTTGAAGTCGGAGCGACGCGAGCGGATATGGCAAGAGCCCCAATGAACAGGGCGAGAGTAAGGGACAAGATACGCGCTGTTTTCATGATTTGATGGATTTATATATTATTGAAATTGAAATGACTGGTAATTTCATAGTGGTCAGGTTTGTAGTTTCAGATTGGGAGTTCATTTCTCCCAGACTTCAAATTCGGTAAGCCCGCTGCGCGCTTTGCCCGAGTTGGTGAAGACGACGCGGATCTTCCGTGAGGTCACCTTTTCAAAAGTCGCAGTATTTTTGGCGCTTCCTTTTGGTGTTTCCGGCGACTTCTTCAGACCTTTCACATCGACCCATTGCTCGCCGGACAGGTATTGGACCTTGTAGCTAGTTGGTGTCTGCACACCCCCGCGGTCGTCGTAGATATGGAGTTCGACTCGGGAGAAGGTCTTGGGTTCTCCAAAGTCGACCTCCAGCCAATCGGCCTCGTTGGGAGAGCCGTAGCTGGTCCAGCGGTTCACCGGGTTCGGACGGAAGATGATCCTGCCATCGATGGCCGACTTGGGAACCCCGCCGTAGCGGTCGTGGAAGGAGGCCGATGCCTTGGGGAATTCCGCCCCGCTGGTGTTGGTGGAAAGGTTGCCCGCAGCGGGCGGCGGCGTTTGGTATGGAGTTGTTCCCGATCCCCAGGCTTGGAACTCGGTGATCCCAGTCCCGGTTGCCTCTTCCGCACGATGAAGGACGACGCGCATGCGCTGCACAAGTGTTTCTGAAAACGAGATCGTATTGGGGCGGCCACCAACCGGGGTTTTCGGGTTGCGATTCTGTCCGGGGATTTCGACCCAGGCCTTGCCGTCCCAGTGCTGCAGTTCGAAGCGGCTGGGGGCGACGACGCCTTCGCCATCGTCGAGTAGGAAAAGCTTAATGGTGTCGATCGGACGGGGCATTCCCAGGTCAATCGTGACCCAATCGGACTTGGCGGTGGAACCGACGCTAGTCCAGCGGTTACTTGGTGGGGTGTCGTAGCGATACTGGCCATCGTAAATCAATGCCAGGGAGCTTTCGGGGCCGGTATGTGAGGCGTCGTAGGACGGGAAGTAATCGCCATCGTTGTTCACCGCGTAGTTGAAGCGTGTCTCTTCATTCAGAGGCACCTCGCGGGCGGCTGGGAGTTTGACTTCGAGCTTCCCGAGTTTCGGCGAGCTGGCGACTTTTTTGCCATCGACGAGCACGTGCAGGCCGGGGCCATGGCCATAGCGATCACCCCTCTTGTCCCAACAAATCGCCAATTCATGACCCTGGTAGGGAATCGAATCGAGCGCGAAGTAGTCCCACGAAGCGGGCGCCAGCGGATCGACGACCAAAGTGTCGCCCCCATCCGCCTTCAAACCGACGAGGCCGGTGATGACGAGGTCGTTGAAATTGGAGTGGAAGTAATGCTCGCTGCGATTGCGCATGTCATGCCCCGCCCACGATCCAGTATCCGGGTGCAGCGCCTCGGCGATGTAGGGTTTGCCGTCCTTGCGGTGGGAGATGGCGAAGGTGTGCAACAGATCGGTATAGTCGGTCCGCGAGATATGTTCCTGGGGGTAGTTGTGCAGGACGTTGGCCATTGCCTTGAGCGTTTGGGTGGTGGCGAAGGGCCAGGACTGGCCGCTCCACCAACAGCAGCCGGACTGCAGGAGGAACATCGGGTCGTTGCGCTCGGTGGTGGACGGGCCAAAAGGAGCCTTGAAATACTCCGCGTCCATTAGGAACTTCCACGCCGCCTCCTTGCCAGGGTCGGGCAGGTTGAAGGCCCAAGGGACATAGCCGTGAAGCTCTCTGCCATGCAGGCTACCAGCGAATTTTCCGCTCTGGTAGGTCAGAGTGTGCGCTCTGACCACGTTTCCTTCCTTATCGATTTCCTCGCGCGAGGACATGGGGAAAAAGAACTGCCGCTTCGGATCCCACAGCTTTTCTTGGACAATGCCTTTAAGAGCTGCCGCACGTTTCCGGTAACGTTCGGCTTTGACCGGGTCCCGCGCGAGCTTGGAAATTTGCTCAAGGGCCTTCGCGTCGGCCCACATGTATGAGTTAAACGAGGGTCGAAAGGCGCGGTCACCGCGCAGGATGTCCTTGGTTTGGCGACTGTTGATATTGAACTCCATTCCGTCGTCGTGGCCGGTCTGCCAGAACATGCCCATCTCATCGACCCATTGCCGCGCGCGCCAGGCTTCGTGGTGTTTCTCGAGATCGGGAAGCAGGTCGATGAGGAAGGTTTTGTTGGGATGAATATGATCGACGGCGACCGCGCAATCGGCGAGCCACGAGGAATAGTTGCGTGGTTGGGCGCCCGGAGTGCGAAACCAGTAGTGCAAGAAGTCGCGAGCAAATTCGGGATCTTTGAGCCAGCGGATTTCGTAGATCTGGTGACCGGATGGGCAGGCGATCCCTCCGTATGCACCGGACCAAAAGGGGCGGTTGGCGAACTCGGTGAACGAGTAGCCACTGTTGGGAGAGCCGTAGCAGATGTGGCGGGTGACCAGCTCCCAACGGTAGTAATAGGTGGTGTTGATCTCAGCGTCCGGACATTCGAAGAAGGGGATATTGGCCTCGAACCAATCGAAGTCGCGGTTCGCCCAGAAGGTCTGCGCTTCAAGTTGCTTCCGCTTGTTGAGCAAGGGTGCGCCAGCGGCACTTAAGACAAGGCAGCTGGCGATAAGGGCGAGTGGAAGTCGGTTCATGAGAGTTCGGCGTTTCCTTTGTCGCCACCATAAACTCCTCCGATCGCAATATTAATCTGCTCGTTTGACATAACGACTAGACCATAGCGATTCCACCGTTCCTTTACTAGTGCATGAACGATTATTTTGTGTATAAAAGCGACATGTCTCCCCATGAAATCAAGAGGCAATGGATCGAAAAGCTCTGTCCCGGTCAGGTTTCCGAGCTGTTCAACTATATGCCCGACACCCTCTATTTCGTAAAAGATCTCGAGCTGCGGCTCATGGCTGGGAACCAAACTTTTGTGGAGCGCTGCGGCTTCCAAGCTGAGGAAGAAATGATCGGGAAATCCGACAGGGAAATTTTTCCTATTGAGATGGCCGAGAAATATATGAACGACGATCGTAAGGTCATTGCATCAAAAGAACCCCTGATTGAAATTGTCGAACTATTCCCCAATCAAATCGGGGAGCCTGAATGGTTCGTTACCAATAAAATTCCTCTCTTCGATCAAGACGGCACCGTAGCCGGAGTCTGCGGTCTCGTAAAAAGCTTCGAAGGTGTTCGGACTTCACTCCAACCTTACCTCGATCTCCTTCCCGTTACAGAGTATCTCAAAAACAACTCAGCCTTTAAAGTCTCCATGCCTGACCTTGCCAAGAGTGTCGGTATGTCAGTTCGCAAACTCCAACGGCGCTTTCAGGAAACCTTCAAGACAAGTCCGCAAAAATACGTTGGGCGACTCAGAATTCTCGAAGCCTGCGAACTCCTCGTAAAGACCGCACTCCCCGTGACTGAAATCGCCCTCCAAGTTGGCTTCTACGACCACTCAGCCTTCTCCAAAAAATTCTCTGAACTTATCGGCATGTCACCGAGAGACTATCGTAAGCGCCTGAAGCACCTTTCTCCACTATCCTACCCACCCCGCCCATTTCCGCCAAAAGCAAGTTCCTAGTAGCTTATTTCCCTAGCTTTGGAAACCGGGCGAGGACACGCGGGTGAAACGTGTTAGGCCAACCCTCATTGGACTGCTTAGGGCCCGGATTAGTACGGCCATTCTTAATCGCGCCGGCCAGTTGCTCCACAAGCTCATTGACCAAAGTGTGCTTTTGATTTGCTAGGTTGATTTTTTCTGCCGGGTCATCATCCAAATTATAAAGCTGTAGCAATGAAAGCTCCTTGCTCTTTAACGCCTTTGCCGGGCGCGGAGCACTCCAGCCGCCGGAACCAGGGCAAAGCACAAGCTTCCACGGGCCACGCCGGATCGCAAAGGAGCCATTAATGGAATGATGAATGGTAAAGGGCCGAAGCGGCTTTTCAACGATTTTTCCTTGAAGGGCACTCAAAAAAGAGAAGGAGTCTTCGCCGGCCCCCGCAGGAAGTTTTTTACCCTGACCAAGAATATCAGCAAGCGTGGCGAACAGATCTGAGGTGCAGATAGTTTGGCTTGAAGTGGAGCCGGCCTTCACTTTCCCGGGCCACCGAACCAAGAAAGGAGTGCGGTGTCCCCCCTCATAAATATCAGCCTTATGACCACGCCAATTCGCATTAGGTTTATGCCCCTTTTTTATCAGGTCAGAGATCTTGGCCTGAGGTGAACAGCCATTATCGGCCGTGAAAATGACAATCGTATTATCAGTAAGTTTGTATTTTTTCAGTTCGTCCAACACCTCCCCAACAACCCAGTCAGTTTCCATCAGAAAATCTCCATATTTGCCTAAGCCCGACTTACCCTGCCATTTCTTAGAAGGAACGATAGGCGTGTGCGGACTAGTCAAGGGCAGGTAGAGAAAGAAGGGTTTGTCAGTCTTGGCGCGCGTGGCAATGAAAGCTCGACTTTCACGCGCGAAATCCGTGAGACAATTAATCGCCTCAAATTCTTCAGCCGCTGGACCCGGCCGATGGAACGCCTTGGTGGTATTGGCCCAAGCGGTGGGCTTATCGTTTTTTAAGTAGAGATAAGGAAACATATCGAGGGATGCAGGAATGATGTAGGATTCATCAAACCCAATTGCCAAGGGTCCTCCCTCTACTTTCCTGCTGTAATCAATTTGCCAACCATCACCCTTGGTCGGCCCGATCTTAGATTTGCGTTTCTCGCCGTTGGGTAACATATGCCAGCCAAGACCAAGGTGCCATTTCCCCACCACCGCAGTGTAATAACCTTGCTGCCGAAGGAAACCAGGCACAGTAAAGCGTTTCTTCTCGATTAAGGGTTCAGACAAACCCCACAACACACTTTTCTTGAGCGTGCTTCGCCAATTGTAGCGACCGGTGAGGATACCATAACGCGTGGGAGTACAGACCGACGAGGTGGTATGTGAGTCTGTGAAGCGCATGCCTTCATTAGCCAACCGGTCGCAATGGGGCGTGGCAACCTTACCCCCGGCATGGGCGAGATCGCCGTAACCAAGGTCATCCGCAAGAATGTAAATGACATTGGGAGTATTCCTAGCCGCTTGGAGGTTCCACAGAGAAATACCTAGGAGAAAAAGCATACGAAAGAACATACTTCGAAATAACATGACCCATTCATCATAACAAGAGACGAACCAAAGCTCTAAGAATCTACCGAGTAAAATATTCACTCAACAGGCTCGTAGCCGTCGGGTTTAGACCGCTTGACGACAGTGATTATTTCAGCCCTCTCCGGCCAGCCTTCCATCCGAAAAGGGGAAGCATGAAAGCCTTCCTGTTCTGAAGAACCCTACTTGTAGTCCACGCCCCTCAGGAGCAAGACAAAGCGCTGCAATCCTACTCCAATGACATTGAGAGAAAATAATCCTTCACGAACCAGAGGATCATTGATCAACTTTCTCACGAACTATGAAGATCGCCCGATTTTTCCTTCTCCTCGCCTGCCTCGTCCCAGCAGCAGCCGAAGCAAAACAAGATAAACCTAATATCGTCTGGATCGTTTCCGAGGACAACTCTGCTAAATGGCTTCGTATTTATGGCCCGGATGGAGCCCCGATGCCGACTATCGAACGACTCGCCAAAAATGGGCTCATCTTTAATCACGCCTTCTCCTGCGCTCCGGTCTGCTCGGTTGCCCGCAGCACCATTATCTCCGGTTGCTACGCCCCACGCACCGGCGCGCAGTACCATCGCAAACAAGCCACCGTTCCCATGCCCGATGGGCTCAAGATGTTTCCCTTCTATCTCCGCAAAAATGGATATCACACCACCAATAATTCTAAGGAAGATTATAATTTTCATCCGGCTGATAAAAGAGGGGTCTGGGATGCCTCTTCACGCAAAGCCAGCTACAAGAACCGCAAACCTGGACAACCTTTCTTCCATGTGCAGAACTTTGGAACGACCCACGAAGGCCAGACCTTTGGCGATCCCTTAAAGTTTCAACTCAAGACTGATCCAGCCAAGGTCAAACTCGCCGCCTACCATCCCGACACACCGATTTTTCGCCGCTCCTACGCCCACTACCTTGACAAGCACATGGCAGTCGACGCGCAGATGGGGGCTTTTCTCAAACAGCTCGAAAAAGATAACCTTCTCGATGACACCTTCATTTTCTACTACGGCGATCACGGCGGTGTGATGCCTGGCAGCAAAGGCTACGCCAATGAGAGCGGCTTGCGCATTCCCATGGTTGTTTCCATTCCAAAAAACTGGCAACACCTTGCGCCCGCTTCTCCAGGAACACGTGTTGATGGCTTCGTAGAATTCGTCGACCTCTCTGCAACCGTCCTGAACCTTGCCGGCATCGAAATTCCTGCCGCCATCGACGGTAAGCCCTTCCTCGGAAAAGGAGTCTCGCTACCAGAGCTCAATAAACGCGATCAATCATTCGGATACGCCGATCGCTTTGACGAAAAGTACGACCTTGTCCGCACGCTGCGAAAGGGAGATTTCCGCTACAGCAGAAATTACCAGCCATTCAATTTCGACGGCCTTTACAACGAGTATCGCTACAAACAAACGCCCTTCTCCCAATGGCGTGAACTTTATCTCGCTGGAAAACTCAACGCGGCCCAACAACAATTCTTTAAATCTCGTCCTGCCGAAACGCTCTACGATCTCTCCGCCGATCCTGACGAAGTAAACAATCTCGCCAACGATCCAAACCACCAAAAAACTCTCCTTGCAATGCGCGCCTTACTTCAGAAAAAAGTCAAAGGTTTGCCCGATCTTAGCTTTTATCCCGAACCCATTTTCATCAGAGCCGGACTCAAAAACCCGATAAATTTTGGCCAGAAACACAAAGCGCAAATTTCGAAGCTCATCGATATTGCCGACCTCAGTCTTGGGAGTTTTAAAAAAAGTCGTCAGGGGATTTCTTCCGCTCTCAGTTCAAAAAATCCTTGGGATCGCTACTGGGGACTCATCGTTTGCAGCTCATTCGGCAAGGAGGCAGAACCATTTTACGAGCAGGCCAAACAACTCGCCAACAATGATAGCGAGTCACTTGTACGAACCCGTGCTGCGGAATTTCTAGGTTTAACTGGGCAAGAAGACCCTCGCCCCATTCTCACCGAAATTCTCAACTCCACCGACGACCATATCCTCGCCAACCTTATTCTGAACACCGTCGTTGTCCTCCAAGACAGCAAGCCAAGCTATCAATTTGATCCGACTCTGCTCACCGCCCCATGGGCTAAAATCCAGAAAGCCGAAGTCGCTAGCCGGGTGCTCTATCTTCGCGAATCCTCCAAATAAAGAGCCCACTGCTTGGAGTTAGCCAGACAGTGACCCCAATCCCTAGGGGGAAAAAGGGAAATCTACACTCTTTAAAGTCATCCTGTCGTGACCAAGAAGACTTGGCACAGATAAACTGAAGGTGGGGAAAACTTCTATTATCTTTAGGTTCCATTTCTCTCAAATTTTTGAGTGACGAGATCCCTAGAACCGCTCAACTTTCTAGCGGCTTAGGTAAGATCATTACCCGCGTCAAAAAACACCTATATATGAAAATATTCAAACCTCAGACAATTAAAGTAATCTTTGCCAGTTTCGTCACCTTTGGCAGCCTTCAAGCGAGTGAAGTGACCTACGGGAATTTTACTCGGGATCAGGGCTTTAACCTCGAAGAGGTCCCCGTCCTGACCCTGAAAGAAGGAGAGCTCTTTGAAGTGATCAGTGCCAATGCAAGGACACCTAAAACCGTAATCAATATTAAGATCAAACCTGAAGGCACAGACTCTCTGATGTGGCAAAGATGGTGGGTCGTCAATGACCGTGCTACCAAGTTACGCAATACCATGAGTGATGGCACTACCTCTGAGCCGCCTTCTCGGCTCGCGGTAGGTCCTTGTGATATTGTTTTAAGCACTTTTGTCCAGACTGGCCCCGTCACAGGACCTTATCGAATCAGCTACAAAATCACCAAACCTTCGCCAGTGAATACTTCGCCTCCTATCCTGCTGCCACCCACCGAGGACCCGTCTAAAAATTGGTTTGTCAAACTTCAGATGTCTACCGACTTGAAAAATTGGGAAGATGTCGAAGCGGGTCAATTTCTCGGCTCAAACACCGCACGTTTTTTCCGGATCCAAACCTCCGAATCGGGAGAGGAATAGTCTGATATTTTTAAGGGAGCTCACTTCCCACCTCAGAGGCGGCCCTGAATCATGGTCCGCCTCTTTGTATTTTTGAGGCACTGCTAGGGATCTGGCAGCCAAGGTGAAAAGGACTACTAGTTTAAAAAAAATAGAAACCAAAAAGAGTATAGGAGGTTTATTGATTAGTGCGTGTTTCA
>Ga0257110_1001644_pt1 | contig 10542 bp, 11 predicted proteins | sample LP_taG_7_FD_190184 | JGI IMG/M metagenome (GOLD analysis project Ga0257110, IMG submission 190184) | Marine microbial communities from Northeast Subartic Pacific Ocean, Canada - LP_J_2015_P26_10m | ecosystem: Environmental > Aquatic > Marine > Oceanic | place: Canada: Northeast Subartic Pacific... | reverse complement strand
ACTCTGCAGAACCTTGTCCTGCATTATCTGTTTTAGGACTGCCTTCATTTTTCTTTTCAGTTTTTTGAAAAGAAACTCTTTTGTATCTATTCATAAAGATATCAGGCATCCAATATGTTACTTGCCAATCAATAGGATCATCACCACAGATAGCATTACTCAACTCAATATGTTTCTCTACAGAATGATCGAAGATACCAATCTGAATGTATCCATCATGAGTAACACATTCACCATTGCCAATGTCAACTATGTAAAGAGTCTTCACTCATCTTATCCAAAAGTAGAATCAGGTTCCAGAGCAATATAATAGGTCAGATCATGGTTCTTAGAGGTAAATCGTGACAAAAGTTTTTGTGACACAACGACTTCATAAGTTCCTGGAAGGACTTTAATGTTTTCTACTTTAAAGTTAAACGAGAATGTAGAGTCAGTCTCACCAACAACTACAGCATAGTCATTAGATGTATCGTTCTTCTTATCACGAACGAGTAGTTTGACAACACCATTCTCGCCAACAGCAGAGAGATCTGGAAGTTGATAAACTGCAGAAGCTTTCAGTAACTGTGCTAATTGATCTGTGCTCAATTCAAAAGATACATCTTCACTAGGAAGTTTGATTTCTTTTTCAGGAGGAGTTACAATAACATTAGGATCTGCGAAGAAATACTTAGAACGGGATTTACCTTCACGGATCATCACATATCCATTATTAGCAAAGTCGAGTTCAGGACTAGAGTGAAGAGAAAGACCATTAAGAAACTGATTAAGATCATAGATTCCAAAGTCTTGCATAAACTCTTCAGTTACGGTTGCTTCAGCAAGAATGTTTTTCATCACACTAATAGTGCGAAGTTTGTTTCCTTCTTTAAAAAGGATTGATTGATTGATTGAAGAAAAATTCTTCAGGACTGAAATGGTTTTGTCGGACAGTTTCATAGTTGTAGGTTTCAGTTTCATGTCACTGAGGATAGGTTTCACGTTGTGCATTTTTGTCATTGAAATGCATTAGAAGGACAGCATAATGCAGAATCTTCATAATGTCACGACGGGCAGTGCCCTTCTTATCATATCGTGACGCATACTTGAGAATGTTGCTGCGGCAAAATGCCTCACCATCACCACAAGCTTCGATAAGATCAAGAGTTTGAATCTTGTCATCACCAGCAGAATAATGCTGATCATATGTTCTAGTGATGTAATCTTTAAGTTCTTTAATAATTACATCTTCACTATACTTTTGTGTATTTTTAGAAGTTGAAGGATTAGAAGGTTTGGGTAGATCAAAAGAGATAAGATCTTGTCCACCGATCACACCAGAAATACCATCCATAGGAACTGGTGCAGCAGCAAAAACGTCACCACTAAAATTAATAGTGTCTGAAGAAGCAGCACCAGGATTTCCAGTCAAACTGATTCCATCATATTCCCAAAAATCTTGATTAGGTACTCCATTCACAGAGTCTCCATCAACTTTAAATGGATTTTTTTTGTTTGGATCATTACGATCGTAATCATAATAATATTTTGAATGTTCAGTCATTTTCAATTCGTCGTATAGTAAAGACCATGAGTTAGTCATATTATATCAAAATGGGACCTCTGTGTCAATTGGCATCTGAAAATCTGCATCAACTTTGTCGTACAGTTCCAAAAATGCTTGCTTTGTTTCATCATCAAAACGATTTACACAAACTTGAATTGCCTTTGCCTTGTCATTGAAGATGCTGTATGCACGAACAATATGAACCAGACGACGGGTGCTGATGACCTCTTCAATACCACCATCATAGAAGGTCTTACGGATGATGTCTGCCCAATCACAGAGACGCTTACAGAAGTCTGTATCACTACAGAGTGCCATAAGGATCTTCTGCTCTACTGCAGTGGCAGGATAGGACTGCTCAAAGGTTACAGGGAATCTCTCAAGGAATGCTTCGTTGAGCACGTTAGTTCCAATAAATCGTCCGTCCTCGGATCCCTTACCTTTAGTATTTGCGGTTGCGAATACGTTGAAACCTTCTGCGGGCGTAATGAATTTGCCAATCTTCTTGAGGAAAACTCCTTTGCCTTCGAGAATAGATTGGAGACAAAGGATTTTGTTTGAGGCAAGGTCGATTTCGTCAAGGAGCAAGATTGCTCCACGTTGGAGTGCTTCAGTGACTGGGCCATTGTGCCAGACGGTTTCACCATTAATAAGACGGAAACCACCAATAAGATCATCTTCATCTGTTTCGATTGTGATGTTTACTCGGATCAATTCTCGTTTTGTTTGAGAACATGCTTGCTCCACAGAGAACGTTTTACCATTACCAGAAAGACCTGTGATAAATGTAGGGTAAAATAACCCGGACTTAATAATTTTTTTAATATCACTGAAGTTACCAAAGCTGACGAAGTTATCATCTTTTGCCGGAATAAGATTTTGCTCAACGGCAGGCATTGCAGTTGGTGCCTGATAGGTTTGTTCTAGTTTTTCTTGTACAGTCAAGTTCCACTTTCCCCGACTAGTTTTGTATTGAGTAAGTTTGTTAGTGACAGTTTGATAGTTCGCACCATTCATAGCACACCAGGCACGAATATCAGCAGCAGCAACAGACTCACCATACAATCCCTGAAGGGAAGTGCGAATGAACTCAGGTGAGAGGGACATGTTGTTTGTTTGAACTGAAGTTATTATAGGGTAAAAAGGAAGGATATTAAACTATCATGTGTCACTTTACAAACCGTCCATACTTAATTCTTAATGCACCTAGCAACCATGCATCTGTTAATTTCTTAGGACCCTCTAAAAGAATCTTACGGACCTTAGGGTTAGTTTCACTTTGAAGTGCGATTTCTTTCCAGTTCATGCTACCAGAGAAATAAATTCACCAAGAACCTTCTTATTTAGTTTCTTAGTTTTCAAAGACTTGACGAAAGCGGATTTAATCTTTGCTTTGGTAGCACCATCATCAACTTCAAACTCAGAGTCTTGAGATAGTGCAGTTGCAGAAAGACCAAAGTATGCATGATATCCAGACTTCTTGATACAGAAACTCCTGTTCTTCCTCCAATCAAACATAATTTTATCATAATCAGTATCTCCATAATTATAGTAGAGTTTGATAAAATCATTTGCTCCACGACCTTCTAGAACACGCATACCAATAAAGTTTACTGATGGAAACTTATCACGCATATTTGTTAGCAAGGTTTGAGTGAAACTATGCCACCCATAGTCAAACTTGTATGTATTTCCGGTCTTCCGATCACGAAGAAAACCATGTCCAGGATGCACACGACGTTGTCCCATATAACGATTACTGGGTCTAATAATTTCTACATTATACCCAATGTCGTTTGCTTCACCGTCAGTTAGAATAACACACTGAACTTTTTGTACTTTATTTTCTTTCTGAAATTTAGGTAAAATTTCATGGAGAGAAACAAGAGTTTCATTTAGAGGAGTGCCAGAAAGACTCAATCGTGAAGGGATTGTATAGGTTGACTGATAATAATTATTATGATAAGTAGCAACACGCCAGATGTTCTTCATCTGGTTCTCCATACTCTTACCATTTACTTTACTAGTAAGAATATTCATCAAAGAAAAATCATCATTAATTGCTAATGTATATTCTTTTTTATCCGTGCGGTCTCCAATTTTTGCAGGTTTGATAACATCTCCAGTATGGAGATCAAACATCGGACGTTCCCACTCGTTAGTAAATGCATAGACATCAAATGGAATACCAACCTTCTTACAGAACCAGACAAGATTGAAGAGTTGTTTACATGTATCTAATAAAACACGACTCATAGAACCGGACCAATCAAGGACAAAGACTAGTCCATGATTCTTACCATCAGCAAGAGTTGTGACCTTTTTGAATAGATCTTCGTTGTATTTGTAAGTATGCAATTTAGATGTATCTAAGACACCTGTACGTGCTGTTGTAGCACGGGCATAGGAGTCTGCTGCTTTCTTACACTCAAATTCTTTAACAAGGTAATTGACCTCTTTCTGTGCAGAACGTTTGAATTTAATAAACTTAGCGTCAACCTCTCCAAAAAGTTCTACATGAGAAAACTTCTCTTGCTGACGATCAAACCAACGGTCAATCTCATAATGAACTTCATCATTCTTGGCAATAACTACATCAAGATTTACTTTTGGAACCTCAACATATACATTATCAATCGCACCACTATCTACAAGAGATTCAATCTTTTCCTGTAGTGCATCAGCAGTCATGACTTCAAGTTCATCATCATAATCTCCTGTAGATGAAGGTTGCTGATTAGTCATTTCATTATCATCATTATCATCACCAGATCCTTCAGACTCAGTAGGTTCTTTGTCTGGCAATTCACTTGCAGGTTGATCAGACTCACCACCAATCTCTGGTGGCATTTCCATATCATCTACCTTTTCTTCTTTCTCATTTTTACAAAACAAATATAGTTCTTCTGCTGCTTGCAATACTTCATCGAAAGTTTCACAATCTTCGATCATTCGAATGATTGTCGTCTCATCTTCAGTAAAAAAAATATCTACAAAATTACCAACCTTAAAGTATAAATTTGCACGATCAGCAAGATTAAGATCAGCAACATTGCTGTCAGATATAGAGAAAAAGTCTTCTGCTTGTAGTTCCTTGTAGCCATGGTAGAAAGTTTTTGCTAGTCCAGCATATTTGCGTTTCATCATCTTTTCAATTCTTGCATCTTCAACTACGTTCACAAACTGGGGAGGAACTGCGACTTTCTCTAACCAGTTTTCATCGGGTGTGAATAATGCATGTCCCACCTCATGACCCACCAGAAGGTCGTATACTGTGTCACTTGCTTTATCCCACATGGGAAGAGTCAAGACACGAGTGTGGACATTGAAGCAGGCAGTCTGGGTCTGTTTGTGCTCTACCACCAAGTCTTCAGTGGCAAGGAGTTTGGCGAGTTGAGATTTGATTTCTTGCTTGACTGCCATAGGTTTGTCTCGTATACACCTATAATACCAAACCCCCACCTTATGGCGGGGGTATTAGGTGACAGTTCTCCAATTGGTTGGTCTCGGTCAGGTTAAAATTGTTCTGCAAACTCGTTTACATGTTGCTTGGTCGTCGCTACAATCGATTAAACATTCGTAGTAATCGTTGATTTGATCACTCTCCTCCATTGTGATGTCTAGAGTTTGACTAAGTTTTTTAAGACTCTTAGTCCAGTCTGCTAATTGATTAAATGATACTAGATTGTGCATGATGTCCTCCTCATGAAAAAATAATAAAGAGAGTTTAGTACATCCATTTCTCCAATTCTATCACTATTTAGTGTTGGTATGCTAACTTAATGAAGTTCTTGTTATATTTAATATAAATTAAACATTTTTATACAAAACTTCAAAGTCTTTTTTATATGCAGATCTAATATTAAGTTCTAATTGTGGACTTTTCTTTAGTTTATTACCTTCATCTGAGGATGTTGGATATACAATATTGTCATCAAATTTCAAATCAATGCCAATAATGCAACTTAACCAAGAAACAAAATCTTTATCAATTTTGTCTTCAAACTTCCAAACCTGTGTATTGTTAGCCAGAAAATCTACTTGAGGTCTATACCAATTCCATGCTTCCTTAAACGGTAGATTTTGTATCATTGATGCAAACATTATTGGATCCTCCATCACTGATTGAATATCATCACCATATGTTCTTTTTAAATAAACAGATCCTGAGATAAATCTAGTAATGGGACTTCTAACAATAGAAAAGTGTGGAATATTTTTTACATCCAAATATTGTTGATAATATTCTCTATGATAATGTGCAACCTCTACACCATTTACAACAGACATTACACCAAGACCAGTATCTAAATGACTATCATCCCAATCAAATCCATTTGCTAGAAGATTAGCCTCTACAAATCTTCCTGCCGTTCTTGGAATATGTGCAAAGAATATTTTCTTACCAGTTTCTTTATGTACAAAAGTTGGCATCAGACCATCCTACTAAATCCTTTCACCTTATCAAATCGAATCACATCTGCAAACTTGTCATGCAAAGATTCCTTGTGAGAAATAACAAAGATATTTGCATCCTTGATAACGAACCGAATAATTTTTAAAAATTCTTCTGTCCCAAATCCATCAAGAGAACTATCAAACACCTCATCCATGATGAGTAAATTTGTGTTGACAGAATTCTTCATCCTTGCTACCTCTCTCCAGGTAAACAAGAGTGCTAGATCAATTCTCATCTTCTCTCCCTCGCTGAAAGAAGCATAAGAAAAATCTTCGTGAATTGGAGATTGGACGGTTTCATTAAACTCTTCATCAAGTGAGAAGTTAATATAAAAGTCCATAAGTTGTAGGTACTTATTGACTTGCTGATTTATCAAAGGCAAATACTTCTTAATGATTTTAGTCTTTACTCCACCGTCTTTGAGTAAACTATAAGAAAAATCGTAGTAATCAATTGTTTCTTTACGTTGAGATAGTTCGTCGTATGTAGTTTTTAGATTATCCTTGAAGGTTGCTAACTTTTCATGTTCAGTAGTTCTGTTTGCAATGTTATCGGTAACTCTTTGAATTTCCGATTCCAGATCTCTGACCTGTCTTTGACATCCAGCGATCTTAGTATTGTTTTGAGAAATGCCATGTGTTAGTGAAGTAATCTCCTTAGATAGAATTGTGAATTGACGCTCTCTATTTTCTTCTTCTTTAATTGCCTGCTCTAGTTCTTTATAACCAGATTGCAACTCTTTAGCTTTAGTTTGAGCGTCTCCAATCTTATTTATTCTAAAGTCCTCTTCGATTGATTGTGTACATGTAGGACAAACCGTATTCTCTGTGAAGAACTTATGCTCCTTTGTAATTGTTGCTACCTTATTAGAAATTTTTCCTTTTAGATCTCCCAATTTACGAAGTTTGCTAGTTGCGCCAGAAAATTTTTCAAGTTTACCACTGACATTTATGAGAGATTTTTCCAACTCTTCATTAGATCCCATATGTTCATTCTCTTCATTAAGAAGAGTACCTATACGATCTTCCTTGTCTTTAATATTTTCTTTTCCACGACTCTCAAGTTCATCGATAAAGTTCTCTTGCATTTTAACTTTATCGTTAAGTGATTCTTTCTTAAGTTCTAAAACTTTAGTTTGATCTTTTACCTCACGAATTTTATCTTTCATTAAGTTATTCATAGAAGAAAAGATTCTAATATCAAGAAGATCTTCAATTACTTCTCTACGATTGGTAGCAGTCAATTGCATAAAAGGGACAAAAGTGCTGCTACCTAAAATTACAATCTGAGTAAAAGATTTATAATTCATTTTGATAATGGTTTGCTCAAACCATTTCTGCTGATCCAATGCAGCTGCGGACTGATCTAATATATTACCATCACGATAGATCTCAAAAATATTTGGTTTAATTCCACGAACAACTTTCCAATTTGTATTGCCAATAGAAAACTCAACTTCGACTATACAATCTTTTTCATTGACTGTATTTACAAGTTGAGGTTTATTAATTTTACGAAAAGGTTTTCCAAACAAAGAAAAAGTAAGAGCATCAAGTAACGTACTCTTACCAGCTCCATTTGTTCCAATAATAAGATTTGTTGGATGTTCTGTGAAACTTATCTCAGTAAATTGATTACCAGTTGATAAAAAGTTTTTCCAACGAATTTTTTCAAATAAAATCATTTGCAGTTTCAGGAGGTATTACGAGATCATTTTTAGTAATGATAGTGTACTTATAGTCATGCATTTCGCATGTCTTAATCATTATTTCATCCTCAACTTCAATAACATGCATTTCTGGACTTCCACCATCCTCCAACATCATAGCATATCTCATCGCATCATCCTCTTCATCAAACAAATAAAGGATCTGTTCACCGTCTTCATCATTTACGGAGTATGCACCATCAGTTTCTTTACCATAGATTGTTAAAATATACATCTTAAATCAATTCACAGGCTTCTTGATAAGTTTGTCTCATAATATTTTGAACTTTAGACTTATCAAGTTTGATTTCTGCTTCTTGAATATACCTATTCAGAATAGAAAGAGTATCTTCAGACTCGAAAATTTCAAACTCTCCAGGATCTTGGATATCAAAGTTTTCAACTATTTTAATATCTGCAGCAACATCAGTAACCTTATCAATAAACTTTTCAAATTTTTTAATATCAGTTTTTTGACGTACAATTACTTTTAAAATTTTATTTTGATATTCACGAACATCAAATGTTTGATAGTTAGTGTCTTCATAGTAGATATTATAAAAAATTCTGTATGGATTGTTTACTGAGGTGTGTTCCAGAGTTTCTGTATCAAAGAGATGAAATCCTCTTTGATCATCTACATCATTCCAGAACATCTCATAGGGATTGCCCAAGTAATAGATTCGTCCATCATCCGATCGAGTGTGATAGTGACCGGAGAAGACTTTGGTGAACTTTTTATATAACTCGCTTGCATGACCATTTTCCATGACGACGCCTCTATGAGCTCTAAATCCTGAGAGTTCAAGGTGCCCCATCGCGCACTTGCTATTTGAATTTTCAATAATTTTAAAAGTTTTTTCTTCATTGTCCTGATTGATCCAGGGAATAAAAAGTATATTGCGATCATCTATCTTAACTTCGGTTGCTTCTGAATAAACTGTGACATTATCATACTCGCGCAGAAGAAGATCAACAGCATTGACCTCATTAGTATTTTTATAGTATGCAGTGTGATTTCCTACAATAGTATGAACACGGATACCCATGTCATGCAATCTATCATAGTAATTATTCTTTGCCCATGCTAGTGCAGAGAAGTCAATACCTTTACGACTATCAAAGGTATCTCCCATATCAATCACCACTTTGATATCATTCTCTTCCAAGTATGGAAAGAAAATATTATTATAGAACTTTAGGAAATAGTCGTGGAATAACTTAGAGTTCTTGCGAGCACCAAAGTGTTGATCGGTAATGATTACAACTTTCATTAATTACGGAGCTTCGAATGCACTGCGTCTTTGATACTATTATATTCTGAGTAGTTTGATCCGTCAAGGGTGTTGTTGTCGTCAAACACCTCACTGTAACCAGACCGTTCAATGATCTTGTTCTTGATTTCTAACTGTCTTTTCTCTCGCTGAATACGACGCAGAAAAGCATAATGAATAATCTGAGTGAAATACGCAAAGGGATTCTGGGATTTTTCTGGATTAAAGTTATGGACGTATTGAACACAATTTTCTATTCCATCAGAAATCATGTCCTCTTTGAACATATAGTTCACGAAGTTTGGTTTGAAAGATAGATGATTTGCAATCTTAAGAAAACACTCTCCAATGTATCTAGTGATTGGTGGTTTCGTATCCCATCTCTTTGGCCAATCTTCCTTTACTGGTTCTCTTCCATATTTTTTAATAAATGAATTTTCAACATTACATCTATAATCAATAATAGCAGCCAAGAACTCTTTGTTATTCACATAATGTTCTGACCTCTTTCTTTTAGCCATCGGTCTTATCATAAGTTTATCTCATAATATGTATAGATTATATCATCTTTAGCATTACTTGACAAGTTATTGAATGTCCTATAGACTAACTCTGTGGTGGTTCATAGGAATGGCTTAGGTACTTTTAAATATCTTCTCTAGAATCTCTTTTACATCATTCACATTTCCCAATCTACCCATCTTACGATCTATTTGAGAATGGTTATTATCATTCTTATTAGACGATCTAATGTAATCTTGATACATCATAATCATTTCAACATCATTTGATTCTGACAAAGTAAGAACATCATCTAATTTAATAATAAACATATCATCAGTTGTTGTTTTTAACCATGGTTCTATTTTATATCCTACTGCTCCCATTTTTCCCTTTATTTCATTAACAATGATTGGATTTGAAACCAATAACATTGTTCTATCCTCTTCTTCAGATGCAGCTACTTTAGCAAATATTTCTTCACCTGATTTTAATTTGAGTGTGCAGTAAAAATCGTCTTCTATCATACTTTTAATTGAATAGTGATTATCTCATAGTTAAAGTTTTCTTCATTATATGTTTTGATTCTTTCTATAAAATGATTGAGTGTGTAATTTCTTCTATTTTTTGTAGAGCAATCATCTGATATGTCATACAGAGTTGCTTTTACTTTATCTTTTCCTTTTCTAAGAACTCGTCCAATACTTTGAAGATTGCGGACTCTTGACTTACTTGGAGAGGCAAAAATAACATTATGGAGTTTTTTAATATTAATACCTGTAGAAAAAGTTCCATAAGAAGCAACAATAATAGCGTTGTTTTCTTGTTCAGTTATTTCTCTTACTTGTTCTCTTTCCTCTGCATCTACTCCTCCATGTACGAAAAATACCTTACGGTCTTCACCCTTATTAGTATTTATCTCATTATAAAGCACAGCACCATGTGCTTCAACTCTTGCAAAAAGAATGAGAGTATTACCTTTTAGATCTAATGCAAGATTTTTAATAAATCTATTTCTTTGTTCATGAGAAATTAAATATTCAATCTCATCATT
>Ga0257110_1001643_pt1 | contig 10545 bp, 1 predicted proteins | sample LP_taG_7_FD_190184 | JGI IMG/M metagenome (GOLD analysis project Ga0257110, IMG submission 190184) | Marine microbial communities from Northeast Subartic Pacific Ocean, Canada - LP_J_2015_P26_10m | ecosystem: Environmental > Aquatic > Marine > Oceanic | place: Canada: Northeast Subartic Pacific... | reverse complement strand
GGGTCCGGCCCGTGCCGAGCTCGTACGCCTCGCTGCAGCCCGGCATCGGCGGGATCGCCCAGGCGGTCTCCGGGCTCAGCGAGCTGGGCCTCGGGCGGCTGAGCCGCCGCCCGCCCACCGCCCTCCACCGCGCCACCGCCCACGCAACAGCGCCGGCCGGCCCGCTGCACCACCAACCCCGCCGCCAGATGCACGGCCTCCGCGGCCACGCGGCGCGGCGCCACGCGCCCTCCCACCCGTATGCTGCGCGGTGCAGCCGCAGCAGTGTGCGAGGCCACGGCCCCGTCGCTCTGGCGACGCTGCGGCGACGCGCCGCGCGCCGTCGGCCTCGCGTGGAGTGGACCAGCTCGTCGCAGCGCAGAAGCGCGCAATTGCCATGCCAAAACGGTGGGACGGCGCGGCGCGGCACGGCGCTGCGGGCACAGCATGCGCGGCCCGCGCTCGTCGCAAGCACCTCGCTGACGTCGCCCACGCCGTGCCGCCGGAGGCCAGCCTGCGCATCACCGCGCATCACCTGCGCATCACCGCGCATCACCGCGCATCCTGCGCATCACGGCGCATCACCGCGCATCAGCTTCAGGCCGCGCATGCGCCGCTTGCGCCGCATGCGCTGCAAGCAAGTGTTGCCCGGCATGCTCAGCGTGCACCGCATGCGCAGCCAGCGCGGCCAGCGCGGCGTGCGGCGGCACGCGATGCGCGGGAGTCCACTGAGAAGAAAAAGTGGTGAGAACCACCGACCGGGGTGTTGGTGGAGGCGCCGTCACGCCCGGTGGGGGTCGACGGGGAAGGCGCGAGATTCATCACCAACTGGGAAGGTGAGCCTTCCCAGTGAGTGGGGTTTGAATCCCGGTGATCACCGCTGTCCCACCCGCCACCCCATTACGGTCTTCGGCACGCGATGCGCGCCTAGCAAAACTTGCATGCCGCTCCGACGCCGCGCGTGAAGGACTCTCAAGAGCACAGAGCTGCTGAAAGTTGTGCGAAGCGCGCTCGCGAAGGCTCGCCGCATGGCCAAAGTGGCCATTTTGGAGTGGCACCAAAGAGGCACCAAAGTGGCCTACGCGCTTTTGGGGGCTCTGTGGCCGCGCGTTCCCGCCTTTTGCTTCGTGCGCGGCGGCCTGGCGCTCTTGGCCGTCGCCGCCGTCTCCGCGGCCGCGGCTGTCCGCCCGGGCCGCCGCGCCACCGGGCATGCAGGCCGCCGACCGGCGCGGCTTAGTCGCTGGGCTGGCCGCTTGCCTCGTGGTTGGCTGCGTCCTCGTGCGCAAGGTCGGGCTGGGTGCGCCCGACGTGCTGCTCACCTTCATGGTCGGCGGCTTCGCGCTCGCCGAGAGCCGCCGCGGCGGCGGCAAGGGCCACGGCGGGCTGCTCGGCGAGGACGAGGTCGAGCTGCGCTGGTGGCCGTTCGTGTGCGAGCACCACAACGTGCTGGGCTGCGTGGTGCGCGGCAAGAGCAGCCGGAGCCGCTCGGAGCGCTTCCTGACGCTCGCCATCTCGACGCTGGCGCTGCTGTACTGGAAGGCGCTGCTGCGGCCGCCGCCGGTCCGGATGGGCTCGCTGCAGGGCCTGCGCTCGTCGCTGATGACGCTGCTGGTGACCAAGGTGGTGCAGTGGCTGATGAAGCGGCTGATCCGCTTCTTCGCAGGCCGGACCGCCTCGTGGCAGGAGCGCGCCGGCTGGATGGAGCTGCTCTCGCTGCAGTGGCGGATCTCGCAGTACTGGGCGCTCGGCTTTATGCTGCTCTGCGTGCTGCTCGCGCTGCTTGAGGGCCGGAACTGGGTGTCGCTGCTGACGGGGTGGCTCATCCAGATGGGCTTCGGCCTGGTCGTGATGGACCTCGCGTTCTGCTACCTGCGGTTCCGGCTGCTCGGCTTCGGGCTGCGCGCGCGAAGGCTGGCCGTGCGCGGAGTGCACGGGCTTTGATTTCAAGAAAACGAAAATGCGCCGAACGGAAAAACGCAAGCTCCAAAAGCCGCAGCGTGGCCGGTCGTGTCTCGCGTCTCGGCCGTGTCGCCGAGTGCGAGTCGAGTCCGTCCAGATGCACGTACGCGCGTACCCGATCCTTCCGGCGCGTCGGGGCGCTCGCGCGCGCGGGGCGGGCGGTGCCGTGTTTCCTGATACGCGGGCTGCGGGCTCCGGTCCGCCCCCGCCGCGCTCTGCCGCACGGGGCTCACTTGGCGCCCAGCACAAACTGCTCGCGCACCAGCTCGTAGGCCTGCGGCGGGTGGCGCCCCTTTGACGCGTGCAGGAAGCCGCCGGCCGAGCGCCAGACGGTCCCCTCGACGCCCTCGTAGACCTGCTGCGTGGCCGGCGTGCGCCGCGTCCAGTTCTTCGGCACGCAGCGCACGATGTCCGGCGGCGGGCGCTGCGCCGCGGTCGTGGGCGTCACCACCATGCCGACGGCCACAAAGTCGTGAGTCGGCGGGACCACCTGCCAGATGGTCATGGGCGAGCCGCCGCCGCGCGACCACACAACCTGGAAGCGCGCGGGCCGCGGCAGCGCCTGGTCGAGCGCCGCCTGCAGCCGGACGGAGGCGTCGCCGCGGAAGCCCGAGCCCTTGGTGTCGCGCACCTCGAGCACGTGCGCGCCCGGCGGCGCGCCGTGCGGCGCGGCGCCCTCCGCGGCCGCGGCTGCGTAGTGGCCCAGCGGCACGACGGCGAGGCCCTTGGCGTGCACGCCCGACGAGGGGAGCGAGGGCATCCAGACAAAGAGCGGCGGCTGCGACGCGTCCGCGTCGGCGCGGCCGCCAGAGTCGCGCACCACACTCTGCACGGAGGCGGTGGGCGCGAGGGCGGCGACAAAGTGCGCGAGGTCCGACGTGGAGAGCGCCATGACGGGGCCAAGCGCGTGCGCCGCCGCCGAGCCCGCGCCCGCGCCCGCGCCCGCGCCCGCGCCGCCGCCGCCGCCGCCGCCGCCGCCGCCGCCGCCGCCGCCGCCGCCGCCGCCGCCGCCGCCGCCGGTGGCGTACAGCTCGGGGATGCGCTGCAGCGGGATGATGATCTCGTCCTGGCCGGGCGCCACGGTCGCGAGCGCCGAGGTGTCGGCGTGCGGGTCGCCCGCCGCGAAGCCGGCCACAAAGTCCTCCGACGAGAGCAGCCCGTCGGCGTCCGAGTCGAGGCGGCGGAGCACGTCGTGCACCAGCGGGACGGAGGGCTGCACGCCGAGCCAGCGCAGCGCCGAGTACAGCTCGGAGCACGAGACCATGCCGGTGCGCGACGAGTTGAAGGCGTGGAAGGCCTGGCGCAGCGAGAGGCCGCGCGCGGCGAGCCGGCGCTGCGTCGCCGCCAGCAGCGCGCGGTGCTCGAACAGGCTGAACTCGTCGGGCTCGCGGAGGATCGCGGCCACGTCCTTGCCCTCCCACGAGGTCTGCACGCGGCGGCGGCACGCGCGGACCTCGGAGAAGAAGGCCTCGCGCCGCTTGGGCTCGGTGGTCTGCAGGCAGCGGAGCAGCAGGTGCTGCGCGCGGGCCGAGTACTCCGTCTCGGAGCTGAAGAAGCGGAAGCACTGCTGCACAACCTCACGCTCGTACGAGCCGCCCGGCCCGTAGTTGACCGCATCAAGCAGGTCGGTGTGGGTGTGCAGCGCGACAAGCGCGCCCGGCAGCCCGCCGCCGCCGCCGGCCTCGCCTCCCGCCTCGCCGCCGCTGCTCCCGCGCAGCGGGCTGCCGGGCTCGTGCGACCCGGCCTCCTGCGAGATGTGCAGCGCGCCGCGCAGCGACTCGGCCTCGGCGAGCGAGAGCACGACCCAGTACCGCGCGCCAGGCCCGTCGTTGTGCGAGCGCAGCTGCTCCTGCACCAACGGCACCGCCATCTCGACGGGGAGCGCGCCGACGTCGGGCGACGCCGCGCCGGCGTGGGTCGCGACGGCCTCCAGGTCGACAGCGCGGCCGAGCGTGGCCAGCTCCGACGCCGAGAGCATCGCGTCGTTGTCCTCGTCGAGGTAGCCGAAGGCGGCGCGCACCCGCTCGCCCTGCTCCGTCGAGAGGCTCACGGGCCCCGCGCCGCCGCCCGCGGGCGCGGCCGCGCCGCCGTCGGCGGGCGGCGACCACTCCATCGCGCAGATGATGTTCTTGAGGCGGCGGTGCGACCGGAGCGACCAGGCCGAGCGGAAGTAGTTGTTCGACATCCAGAGCCGGGCGGGCCACGACAGCGGCCGCGCCTTCTGCGTCCCGGAGCGGTAGACCGCCAGCTTCGACCAGGGGTAGAACGGCGGGCTCGGCGCTCCGGAGAGCAGGTCGGCAGCGCCGTCGGGCGGGGGCGGCTCGCGGAGGCAGCGCAGCGACCACGGCCGCACGCCCTCGTCCTCGCGCGAGAAGTTGTGCCGCGCCGGCTCCTGCGTGGCCATCACCTCCTGCTCCTGGTTCTTCTCCTGCTCCTGCTCCTGCTCCTGCTCCTGCTCCTGCTCCTGCTCCTGCTCCGCCTCCGCCTCTTGCTCCTGCACCTGCTCCGCCTCCAGGACGAGCGCGCCCGCGTCGTGCGGCGCGCCGTCCGCGCCGCCCGCCGCCGCCGCCGCCGCGGCGGCGGCGTGCCGGTCGGAGAGCGAGACCACGTCCGAGTAGAGCTCGCGGCGCACCGCCTCGGCGCGCGCGTCGTCGCGCAGCAGCCGGCCGTGCCGGTCGGCGAGGCTGAGAGCCCGCTCGGAGCCGCGCGACGGCGCCGGCACGTCGGAAGGCACGTCGTGCTCGAGCGGCTCGAGGAAGACCGAGACGGCCTGCGACTCGTACGAGCGCTTGTCGCCGGCGCCGCAGCGGCGGTGGTGCTGCAGCAGGTGCTCGAGCGCACGCTGCCGGAAGAGGTGCGCGAGGCGCTGCTCGCCGAGCAGCCCGGCCTGCACGTCCTCGGCGCGCATCAGGTTGACGACGAGCCACGCGCACACGGTGCGCAGCAGCTGCTCGTGCGAGGCCTGATCGAGAGGCCGCTGCTCGGCCAGCGGGACGCGGCGCATCCGGGCCACCTCGGTGCGCACCAGGTGGGCGACCTGCGGCGTGAGCAGCAGCGTGATGGTCTGGCCGGCGCCGACGGCGCGCATCCGGAAGGCGCCCTGCGCAAAGTCGCGGAAGGTCATGTCCTTGCCCAGCGTCATCGCGGCGCGCGCCGAGAGCGTCTGGAGCACGTCGACCCCCGTCGAGTGGACCTGGTCGAAGAAGGTGAAGCGCTTGTGCGGCGCGACGCCGCAGCCGGCGAGCGGGAGCACGCGCATCCCGGCGCGGAGCAGGATCACCTTCCGGTCGTCCTCGTCGAGGAAGACCACGCCCTCCATGCCGGGCAGCCCGCGCGTGAGCAGGCAGCGCGCGACCTGCACGTTCGACATCCCCGTGATCAGCGCGCCAGAGTCGATCAGCGTGTGGTACGGCGGGTCGGCGCCGGCCACGCCGTCGAGCAGCCCGCCCACCGACCAGTCGCGTGGCACGAACGCGTACGACACGACGGCGGGGTTCGTGAGGCAGGTGACCATCTTGGCGTCGTCGCCGCGCTGGTATACACAGCGGCCAAAGTCGCGCGGCAGCAGGTCGGAGGGCGTGCCCGAGAAGCCGAGCCGGCAGCCGAAGAGGGCGGAGGAGCCGAGGTCCTGCCCGTTGGCCGAGAGCTTGCGCGCCTGGTGCTGCATGGTCAGCGGGAAGGCGAGCTGCTCGAGGTAGTACTGGACCACGTGCGGCAGGTCGCCGAGCAGGGCGTAGAGCACGCCGACCTGCTCCTTGTCGGCGGGGTTGAGCAGCTGCAGCGGCCAGAGGCCCTGGGGCGGCGCGCCATCGTCGGTCCCGTCGGCGGCCTCACCGCCGTCCTGATCGGCGCCGGTCCCGGCGCCGGTGCGGAGCGGCGAGGCGGGCTCGGCGGGCGGCGGCAGCGGCGGCGGCGGCGACTGCGCGGGAAGGGCCGCGCCGGGCGCGGCGGCGGCCTCGGAGGCGGCGGCGGTCTGCGCGTCGAGCTCCATCCCGCGAACCGAGCCGCCGGCGAGGGAGCACCAGCGGGCGTAGAGCCGGCACGTGGGTCGGTCACGGTAGGCGCCGCCCTCCTGCTGCATCTGCTCGAGCAGCAGGTTGATGAGGCCGACAAAGTCGGGGCGTCGCAGCCCCTCGTGGCGGTACGCCAGGATGGTGAGGCCGATGAGCGTGTCGGGGTGCGAGAACTCGGCGGCGTGCGAGGGCACGTCCTTCCCCACAAACGGGACGGCGAGCAGCCGGCGCGACTGCGGCATCGCGCCGCGGAGCGGCTCCCCCCCCCCGCCGCCGCCGCCGCCGCCGCCGCCGCCGCCGCCGTTGCCGCCCCCGCTCGCCGCCGCCCGCGCCTCCGCCGCCGCGCGCTCGGAGGCGGCGCGGTCCTCCGCGATCGCGGCCTCCGTGAGCAGCCCGAAGTGGACCCGCGTCACCTTGCACAGGATGTGCGGCAGCACCGAGTGCAGCCAGGTGTGCGCCAGGTTGAGCAGCTGCATGTGCTGCTCGGGCAGCCGAGAGACGAGCCACTGCCAGCGCTGCGCGTCGAGGCGCTCCGCCTCCTCGGCCTCCTCCCGCGCCGACGCCGAGGCGCCTCCCATCAGCGGGTTGGGTGGCAAGCCAGCGGCGGCGGCGGCGGCGGCGGCGGCGGCATCGGCGCTGGCGCTGGCCGCCTTCTCCTGCTCGGCACGCGAGCCGCGGAGCAGATAGGCGACGAGATGCTCGTCGGTGCCCTGCTGCACGTGGTTGCGCCGGAGCCAGAGCAGTGCCCAGTGCGTGAGCAGCGGCCGGAGCCGCTCGTCGTAGAAGGAGCGCTGCAGCAGCACCGTGTGCGGCACGGCCTGCACCGCGCACGACTCGGTGCCCTCGGCGACGGCCTCCGCGAGCTGGGCAAGCAGCAGCTGCGCCTCGGGCGACTCGTGCCACGTGGCGGTGCACTGCCCGGAGGCGGGGTACAGCGCGCCGTCGATGAGGTGGAAGGGGAGCTGCCAGCGGTGCGGCGCGAAGTGGATCGGGTGGCGCTCGCCCTGCGGCCAGTTGAGCTCGGAGCGGAGCGGGTGCAGCAGCACATCCACCTCGTCGAGCAGCACGACCGAGCGGCGCAGCTCGCCTAGCACCGAGCTCAGGATCTCGATCTCGCCGCGCAGCTCGTTCCGCCGCGCCTTGGGTGGCTGCGTGCGCGGCCGGCGGCGGCGCAGCCCGAGCAACCGCTGGAGACGGCGCATCAGCGCGGCCTGCTCGGCGGGTGGCGCGGCGCCGGGCGGCGCGCCGTCGCCCTGCAGCTCGACCAGCGCGTCGACAAACTTGAGCATGACCGACTTGATGGCCGAGGGCTCGGTGAGCAGCACGCCGCGGATGGCCGAGGCGTGGCGCAGCCGCTGCAGCAGCGCGGGCGTGACCGCGGTGTACCGGTCGAAGGAGAGGCCGTAGACCGCGCGCTGCAGGTTGGCGGCGAGCTTCTCGCGCATCACGACGCGGGCCGAGGGCAGCAGGTGCGGCGGCACGATCGAGATGACAAGCTGGTGCCCGTCGGCCAGCATGATCGAGAGGAGCGGCGCGATGACGGTTGTCTTGCCCTGCCCCATGATGAGCTGGTGGCAGAGCGAGCCGCCGCGTCGGCGCGCATCGAGGAAGCGGCCGAGCAGCTCGACCTGGTTGCCACGCAGCATGAGGTCGTGGGTGAACTCGAAGACGAGCAGCCGCGGGTCGAACCCGATGGTGGTCGTCGGCTCGGAGGCCTCGGCCGCCGTGGCCGAGCTCGACTCGACGTACGCGCGGCGCGCGGTCAGCGAGGTCGCCAGCATCTCGGCCTTCGAGATCGCGGCGCGCTCGAGCGCCTCGGGCGACAGCGAGGAGCGCCGCGACGGGAGCGCCGCGGCGCCGAGCTGCTGCACCAGTGCCACGAGCTCTCGGACCTCGACGAGGCACCGCTGAGCCTGCCCGATCCGGTTGGCCGTGAACAGGGCGAGCGAGGTCCGCTCGAGCGCATGCCCCACCTGCTCGGCCGTCGCGAACGGGTTGAGCAGCCGCAGGTCGGTCTCGGCGCGCGACGAGAGCAGCAGGGCCACGAGCGCGTCGAACGAGACGCAGGCCTCGCGCCCCGCGCGGCGGGCGAGGACGAATGCCGCGCGCCGCTCGGCGTCGGCCGCGGCCGCCGCCGCGTCGTGCGCGGCGGCGGGCGGGAGGCCCGTGGCGGCGCCGACGGCTTCGGCGGTGAGCGCGGCGTACCGGGCCGCGTCGCGCCGCCGCAGCCGCGTGAGCCGCTCGGCCAGCTCGGCCGCCGCTCGGAGCACCCGCGCCGTGACGGCTCGGTCGCCGACGCAGCCCGCGAGCTCGTCGCGCGAGAAGCCGACGAGCTGCGGCACCTGAAGCAGGTTTTCGGACTCGGCGTGCTGCTTCATGTCCTCGTGCAGCCGCGAGAGCATCGCGACCGAGAGCTCCGACTGGGCCGACGGGTGGCGCGAGAGGTCGAAGGGGAGGTGCGGCGCGAGGCGCGGCAGCCCGCGCTGCTCGCGCGTCAGCGTGCGGACGGCGGTCTCGAGCCCGATGGGCGAGAGGGGCGCGCCGCCAAAGGCGACGGCCTCGTCGAGCGCCTCTCCGCCGGCGCCCGACGCGGCGCCGCCCGGCTGCGAGACGGCGCGGCGCGCGGCGGGGCGGCCCTCGCGCAGGGTGAGCCACGGCCGCAGCGCGGTAGACAGCGCCTCGCCGCCGCGCGCAGACTGCAGGTACGCCGCCAGCGTGTGGGGCACGGAGAGCGAGGTCTCAGGCGAGAAGGCGGGGAAGCGGTGCTGAGGCCAGTACAGCTTGGCAGCGTGCTCGTGATCCTTGAGCACGGCGGTGATGCGCTCGAGCAGCTTGGTCAGGACCTCCTGCCCCCGGAACATGACCGAGAGCTTGACTTTGCGGTCGTCCTCGAACTTGGGCAGGTGGCGCGCGAGGTGCGGATTGTGCATCAGCACGCGAAGCACCTGCCGTGGAGCGGCGGGGGTCACGTGCCGCGGGTGGTGGTGGGTGGGGCGCTCAGGTGGCGGGCCCGGCGGGCTCGGCGGCGGGCTCGGCGGCGGGCTCGGCGGCGGGCTCGGCGGCGGGCTCGGCCGCGGGCTCGGCCGCGGGTTCGGCGGCGGGCTTGGCGGCGGGCTCGGCGGCGGGCTCGGCCGCGGGCTTGGCGGCGGGCTCGGCGGCGGGCTCGGCGGCGGGCTCGGCGGCGGGCTCGGCGGCGGGCTCGGCGGCGGGCTCGGCGGCGGGCTCGGCGGCGGGGGTGGGGGGCGCACCGACATGAGGAAGTTCTCCTTCTGCGTTTCGCTCGGCGCGAGGAGCCGCAACAGCAGCGCGCCGAGCGCGTGGCCCGAGTCGTTCGAGTGCAGCTTAAAGAGCAGGTCGCCGCGCATCAGCTCGTAGATGAAGAGGAAGCCCTTCTCGTCGCGGCCGCCGCGCAGCTCGAGGCCGTTGGTGAGCCACTTGTCGAGCGCAAGCACCGCGGGGAGGCCAACCATACTCTCCGGCCGCGTGTACGAGATGGTCGAGAGCTTGCCGAGCATCGCACCGAGCTCGGCGAGCACGCCCTCGCCGACGCACGAGCGGTCGAGCACGGCGTCAAACTGCGGGCCCGCGACAGGCGCCGGGCACGGCAGCTCGACGGAGAAGCGGCCCTCGCCGCCGTCCTCGCCGCCGCCGCCGCCGCCGCCGCCGCCGGCCGCGAGGTCGAGCGAGGTCGCCGCCTTGAGGAGCAGGTGGCGGCTGCGCAGCGTGTGCTGGAGCGACGGCGCGTCGGCCGAGCGGGACTGGGCGGCGGCGGCCTCGGCCGAGACGTGGGTCAGCAGCATCAGCTCGTGCGCAATCTCCATTCGGCACGCGAGCGAGACGTGAAAGAGCTTGCGCACGTAGGCCGTGAGCTCGCGCGAGAGGTCCCACGGCAGGTGCGGCGCGAGCGGCGTGTGCATCGCGTAGAGCGAGATCCGGAGGCGGCAGGCGTGGGCGTCGGGGTCGCGGTCGCCGTTGGCCTGCCCGAGCAGCTGCACAATCTGCCGCTCTTCCGGGTTGAGCGGCGCGTCGCAGACGCAGAGCGAGGCCATGGCGGCGACCTCGGCGTACTGCCGCGCCAGGAAGCGGAGCAGCAGGAGGTAGAGCCCGGCGGCGAGCGTGGGGAAGAAGAGGGCCGAGTCGGAGAGATGGACCGGGTAGAGGTGGTGCCGCGTCGAGCCCAGGTTGGAGAGCCAGACCGGGTTGCCGCACTCCAGCTCCAGCTCCGATGGGAAGGGCTGCAGCAGCGCGGCGGACGGCGGTGGCGCCGCCGCCGGCTGCTGCGCCGGCCCCGCGCCCGCCGCCTCCACGCTCGCAGCGGCGAGCGCCACCCGCTGCGGCCGGGTGGCGCCGGAGACGAGGACCGAGAGGCCACCAGTCGTGTGCTCGAGCAGCAGCGAGTTGGGCACCCCCTCGAGCAGCCGCAAGATCTCGGACGACCTTCGGTTGGAGATGAAGAAGCCCTCGTGCTGCTCGCAGAATAGCCGGAGCTCGCCCGCCTCCTCCTGGGCGGGGCGGGGCGGGGATTTGGGGGGCGAGGAGGAGGCTGCTCGGCGGGCTGCGGCGCGATTGGGGCGGGCTCGGTGGGCTCGGGCTC
>Ga0257110_1001642_pt1 | contig 10548 bp, 11 predicted proteins | sample LP_taG_7_FD_190184 | JGI IMG/M metagenome (GOLD analysis project Ga0257110, IMG submission 190184) | Marine microbial communities from Northeast Subartic Pacific Ocean, Canada - LP_J_2015_P26_10m | ecosystem: Environmental > Aquatic > Marine > Oceanic | place: Canada: Northeast Subartic Pacific... | reverse complement strand
AGCCGTCACGAATAAGGGAAACAAGACGAAGACGGCTGCTGTAGGGTCAATATATATAGACATAGGCAGACGGTTCTCCAGCCAACTGACAGTATGAGCATAGCATGGTGACTTTGGCCGCCACCTAATCCCGACCCCCGCACAAGAGAACGAAACTCGCCCTTTACCATCAGAAGACCATCTGATGAGCGCCGTAGCTCATCGCTAAGGGACTATCTCAATGTGAGAGGTCATGTCAGAGCATGGGGTACGGGGGAGGTAAACGCCTGTCGTTGATACAGATGATCCTGCTGACACACTTAAAAGCTGTATTTTAAGGAAGGTCTATTGCCGTTGTGATTGTGATGGTTACCGGGCAGTTTCTTTTCAAGCAAATGTCCGTATTTATTTCAAGGTATTCTTCTGGGAACATATGTTTTTTACGAGGTCTTGGTAGGGTAGACGTTATGAAAGAATTTGTTAGAGTGTTATCGAGATGGAAAGATTTTCACGGGCGATCCACCCGCAGAGAGTTTTGGATGTATTGCCTTATCCTCCTTATTGCTTCGATCCTTTTAGGGGTTTTGGACGGATTTCTTTTTGGGGCCTTTGCGCCCATTCCTGAGGGCGAGACTTTCGTCATGCCGCTCATTAATTTCAGCAATGCGTTTGCCCTGATTACGTTTATTCCGGGCTTCAGTGTTAGCGTTCGTCGTCTTCACGATATCGACAAGAGTGGATGGTGGCTACTGATCTGCCTGACGGTTATTGGTATGTTTTTAATCCTCTACTGGAATTGTGTTGCTAGTGATGAGGGAGAAAATACATACGGTGCCAGATCAATAGCCGGCGAAGCCACCCTTCCAGAAAACGAATAATCTGAATAAAAAAAGAAGCCACTATATCAGGCCCCTTAGTCTTACAAGGGTGTGTTACCAGCAGCCCTCCAGTCCCCCGCTGTCCAACTAGTCTGCCAAGTTAGGTGCTGCTCTAGAATGTCACAGGGGCGCAGGGGTTATCGCCTGTCGTTGATACAGATGGTTCTGCTGAGATACTTAAAAGCTAGATTTTAAGGAAGGGCTATTGCCGTTGTGATTGTTACCGTTACCGCCCAGATACATTAGGGGGTGGGATTTGAAAACGGGTGGGTCTCTCGATATGTTAATCGACGGAGGGGATACATGCCTAAAGCGACCATTACATGCTACTGCGGTTCATGTTCATTAACCCTAGCAGACGGCGAGGCCACATGCTTTTTTCAGTGTGGGTGCAATTCGTGCCGTCAGAAGATTCAGTTTGGACAGGCGAATGGTGGTCGGGAATGCTCGCCCTTACCCAAACTGGTCTATCTGCCGTCGTTGATAGATGCCGTAGACGGACAGCACTTGATGCAGGCGTTTAAGCTGAGGGAGGGTGCAGGTTCAACCCAAGTCTACTGTACCAGTTGCTGGGCGATTATTGGCGTAGATCATGTTGGTTACCCAGACAATATCTTTATGAATTTTCCGGAATTTTGCATTAACAATGGCGACTTGTCGGTGCCACTTGCCGCTTATATCAATATGTTGGACTACGGTGATGATATAGGCCCCGAGCCGTTAGAGGACGTCCCGTTATTTGAATCGGTACGATACAAACAAGAGAGAGAAAGGCTGTTCCGAATACCTGACACCAAGAGAACATTTACGGCCCCCGACGACCCCGTGCAGGGTTACACGTTTCGTTCGTTGTTAGCTGAGATTGGGGCGCCGACCACGCTTAACCTTGAAGAAGGTGTCGATGTGCTAGCGACCGTGAAAGATTGGTTGCAGGAGCGTTCTGATGGTCCGATTTAAATTCAAGCTCTACCTGAGATATTTCAGCCTTCGACGTCCAAGGGACAGAAGCTAACTGGCGTTGTGATAGTGACCGCCCAGATACGTAAGGTGGTGCAATTAGCTTAGCTAACCGTCGGTATAAATTTTGACCAAGTTAATGGTGCGCTCACGCCCCCTTAACGCCACCGCTGGAGCTTTATCGGACGGAAGATGATGAGAAATACGATCGGCCAAATCCGAGCTGATTAAAAAGGAAGTGTCGTAATTTTTACATGCGTCACAAATACGACTAGCAACATTTACCGCGTCACCAATGACAGCGAATTCGAGCCTTTGCTCGCTGCCCATATTACCCACGACGCATTTGCCAAAATGGATACCGATTCGATGGTGTATCGCCGGTAGGTCAGCAGCTTGACGCTCCGTGTTCCACTCCGCCAATTTTTGGTTCATTAGAACGCCACAATTGAACGCATTCTGAGCGTCATTACCGTGTGATTTCGGAGTGCCAAAGTTAGCCATGACGGCATCCCCAATGAACTTATCTACCGTGCCTTTATGTTGAAATATCGCATCTACCATTAAAGTCTGATAGGCGCTGAGTAGATCTAGGACGTCTTGTGGATCCATCTTTTCTGAGAGCTTTGTGAAGCCTACGATGTCAGTGAAAAGCACCGCGACATTTGCCTCCCTCGATCCTTCCCTCCCGACAACTATCTCCCCAGCCTCAATCTCCTCACCAATTTCAGGAGAAAAAAATCTACGGTAATTTTCTTTGGTCTTTTCTAGGGTTATAGACGATCGCAGTGCCCATCGGTGAAAGCCCGCCAGGCCCAACAAAGCACAACCAAACAGAATGTTTACATTCCGCTCCTTTTCCAACATATCCGCATTTATCGCATTGCCGTCTATAAGCAACGTCGCCATGTCATAAGTAAAAGTAATGTGCTCGAAGCTTGATGCCGAGAAAAGCACCAGTGCCGGAATCGAAAGGCTTACGGCGACCCAACAGACCACCGCCCATAACCGCACTAAAAATAGGCTCAAGATGGCGACGGAGGGGAACATTAGAAACGCGTGCTCCAAAACTCTTCCCATTACAAAACTGTCATCTGCAGTTAAACGATGCTCGACCGCGTCAGTGAGCAACAGCATCCATAAACCTAGTGAAGCGCCAACCACCACGCCTACAATGCAGAAGTTGTAACGCTGTGAATTCACCATCGCGAAACCAGCAGCACCCGTTATGAGCATGAGCAAGGGGCCGCCATATTGCAGGAGATTCACTGCGAGCCAGCTACTTGGGTGGAATACCTCATAGAAAAAGCCGAGGCCTGAAACCATAATTATTAAAAGACAAAAAATCTGTAGCCCTCTGACTTCCCAAGCATCAACGCTCTGCATTCTCCACCCCACTGACATCTCAGGCCTGAACGGATCTTACCCCCAAAATAAAAAAAGGAGCCAATAAAGGCCCCTTAGTTTTACGAGGATGTTTTACCAACAGCCCTCCATTCCACCGCCGTGCAACTAGTCTGCCAAGTTAGGTGCTGATCCAGAACGTCATAGGGGCCGGGGGGGGTAAGCGCCTGTCGTTAATACAGATGGTTCTGCTGAAACATTTAAAAGCTGAATTTAAAAAAAGGGCTAACTGCCGTTGTGATTGTGATGGTTACCGCCCAGATACATGAGAGATGATTTAATCGCCATATCTTCACGCGGCAATTGCGCATCGATGAGTTATCACGACTCACCTCCCCGCAATATCGCTATCTCACTCTGAAGTTCCTGAATTTGCTGTTGCACCGCTTGCTCCTGAAAGTTGTCCAGAATCGTGTCGGGCGCAAGAAACATGAAAATAAAAAAACCGGTCACTTCCATCCAGTGCCAGTTTGTCAGGGACGCATTAATCGTCTCGCTTTCGACACGATCCACGCACCATATGTAGAGGATGACATAGCCAACTAATCCGTAAAGAAGCCCATTTCCCGCAACAAACAATCCACTATTTTTATTACCCATAAAAACCATGATCAGCCCGGCAACGACAGCGACCATAGATGAGAAAAGAAAAGCACGAGAGAGATTGGTCGGTCTCCTGCTAGGACTGGAGACTAGAAGCGCTGCCACAGATGCCAGCCCGCATATAAGTGCAGCGCTTTTATTGAAAAATATTTCATACTGCACCGCGGTAGATATGGCGATGAGAAGGCTTGAGATGAAACTCGTAACAACAATCGCAGGCCGCCAAAAACTTAAAGGCACGAAGCCATGATGATCAGCGGCCGCCCATTTAGTCTCCGCCAGAAAATAACCGGCTGCCGACAATATCCCACCATAAAAAATAACGATGAGCATAACTGCCGTGGCGGGCCCCACAACATCACCATCATCGATGCCAACGATCGTTTGCATCCCAATCAAGGAACCGATAATCCCAATAGGGATGCCAAGGTCTTGGGTTAAGGTAAATCGCAGTCTCCAAGATCCCTGACTCAATAGCGCAACGGCCACGAGGATGGGAAGCACAACGATAACGGCTGCTATAGTATTAAGAAAATACAAATACATCGGTAAAAGGCGCTCCAGCCGACTGACGGTGAAAGCCTAGCATGGTGACAGTGGCCGCCGCCTGCAACACCCAAACATACTCCAGCCGACCGCTGTTCAATTAGTCTGCCATGGTAGGTGGTGATCTAGAGCGTCATAAGTAGTCAGTTGAGGTCTCTGGTGGGCGACTGAAAGGGTGGGGGCATGTGTGGTACTTTGGGGTTCGTGATTTTCGGTCGAAGGCGTGGAAAAGAGAATGCCCATGGATCACAGAACCGATGGACTAAAGGCCTTCAATTTCAAAAGCCCCTATGTTTCTGCCTCGTGGATTCTGACCACAGCGGGCATCTTTTTGGCTAATGAGTTAGTGGGGCCATCTCAGCGATTTTCATTGGAGCAATTCCTCAAAATCGCAATAGTGGGAATCTGTTTTGTGGCACCTCTAGCTGTAGCGGCTTTCCTTGACTATCGAGAGGCGCCTGAGGGAACCAAGGTTCCAGATGAAGAAGTAGAGGGCCTCTTGGACTTCTTGGATGAACGGGACGACCTCAAATAATCACCACCACCGCTTGTTTAACCACCTGCAAACAAACGCCCCCAAGATAAAAAAAGGAGCCAATATTTCAGGCCCCTTTGTCAAACAATCACGTACCAGCAGCCCTCCATTCCACCGCTGTTCAACTAGTCTGCCAAGGTAGGTGCTGCTCTAAAACATCATAGGGGCCGGAGGGTGCTATTACCTGTCGTTGATACAGATGATCCTGCTGAGATACTTAAAAGTTGGATTTGAAAAAGCAGAGTCCTGCGGTAAGGTCCCTTGACTTGCTAGCATATGGTGAGATCAATTTTGGATCTGGATATTTTTTGGAACTGGCGGTCTGCTGCCATAGTGTGCTGGTCGATAGGGGCGGCCCTGATTTTATTGGGTTACGAATCCGCAATAGATCGTGCCAACTTGATGAGAGACATGGGCATCCCAATTGGGGTCTTAGGCTCTCTTGTTGGAACGCAACAGATGGTTTTCGGCATTGATGCTGGGTTGGACGAAGCTGACAGTATTTATATCAATACGGCCGTCATGTTTCTGACCATACTGTATGGAGGTGCAGTTTCAGGCCTTGGTTTTTTCCTGTCGGGTTCTGGGAGAGGTGCCGCAAAAAAAATAAAAAATCGACGGCGCTTGTCGCTTGGTAAGGTAATAACCTTGCTCAATTTTTATGCTGTATTTCTCTATGCTGCGCTACATGGGCTGGGTGCGTTTGTGTTTATTCAACCCATTTCACTCACTATCTTTTTTGTTCTTGCTGTCATTGCAGTATTGACTGCTAAGCAAGGCCACTATATGTCGAATTTATCTCAGGGTTGCTTAATTGGCTCCATGACTGCTGTCATGGCTGGAATTCTGATCTTGTTCTCCGGTCACACAGCTAAAGGGCTATTGATAGCGGGGACAGGGCTTATATACGGACTTGTGGGTTACATCACGATATACCTCAGTACGTATTCTAATGATGAGAGTCCACAAATCGCAGCGACCCGCACTAATTGGCACTGGATTGAGATAGCGGGCTTTTACATCTTTATGTTTTTAGCACCTGACACGCTTCTAGATAATTTTCAGGAGACTGCTGTTCAGGAACAGATAAAGCAACTAGAGCTGAGAAGCGACGCCGAAAACTGAGCGTTTCAATAAAAGAGGAGCCAATGTTTCAGGCCCCCGCAGTCCCGTACAACAGCGGTACAACAGATAAGGGCTTTAAGTTAGACTTAGATCACCTTGAAGGCCCTGCTAAACCTAGTCGGTGTGTGGCGCAGCCTGGTAGCGCACTTCCTTCGGGAGGAAGGGGTCGGAGGTTCAAATCCTCTCACACCGACCAACTTTATTTATAATATCCAACGTCTATGGCTACGGTAAGGTTACTTTTACCCCAGCCAACCCACTGGTTTCCATTTCTCTATCCCAGCACTCAAGCATCGTTTCTTCGGCCCACTTGATATGCTCCTGCTGCACTGCAACTGCATCGTGAACAGGTAAGCACACGATGTCTTTCTTGATGCCCTCAAGCATGACCTTCTTTAGGATTTGGCCTTCATGGTTTTGACCGTGAATTCCCCAGCCAATGAACAAATCAAGATCAGGAAAAACTTTCTTTGATGCTTCAGTTAGCCGCTGGAAGTCCTGACTCTTGATTCCCGCTAGTGCGCACCTTGATGCTGCTTTGCCTGCATCATCAGCACCCATAGCAACCGTGATGAAGTCTTTGACTTTAGCTCTGGGTAAATCACCAGCTGCTTCACCTATGTCTTCGTATGGCGTTGCTCCTGCATCAACGCCTTTGTCGTATGCAAGATTAAGCCTGAGATGGTTAGCACTGAAATCCACTTCGCCAATGGGCCTGTTGTTGATGAGCGTATTGATCCTGAGTCTAATCTTGCGGTCAGGTAGGCTTTGAAAAGGCGTGTACAACCGACCACCTTGGAGGATGTTGTTCTCGTACTTAAGCTGCACAGGGCCTTTGCAGGCCCATTGTTGACCCTTCAGGAACTCATTGATCTGAGTTAGCTCCTGAATTTCGTAGTGGTCGTGGGGCAAATGCTGAATCGCTTCCCATCCATCATCCGGCGTATTCGCAATGAGATAGGGTGACTCTATGGGCTGTTCTATCTTCAGAAAGTATTCCCACAGCAGCCATGTCAGAGTAGGCAGAGGGCTAATACGAGCCGTAATAGGATGGTCCTCGTATGCCTTGCCCTCTTTGTACTCAACGAAGTTGTTGTCTTTAAGGTAGTCAACGATGGTCTTCATGGGTCGGTAGCTAAGACCCAATTTACGTGTCCAGTAGTTATCTTGACTGTAAAATTTGGAGTCCATTGGAACGAGTAGCCAATTGCGCTGGTACATCACGTAGGTCAGATTCAGTAGGATGATTTTCCAGTGCTTCTTCTGGGTCTCAAGGTCAGCAGGGTTACGGTTGCCCTCGGTGTGTCTGAGGAAGCTGTTTTCCACGATGGACTGATCGAATGTTGCACCTGCAGCAGATAGCTCAAGAGGCCTGATCCACTGATGGTGGTTGTAGTCATCAGTAGGTGCCTCGTGTGCATCTGAAATCAGGTCGTAGAGGTAATGGGCATGGTCTTCAGGTGTGTTATGCATAAGCCTATGCTACCTCTGGATAACAATAGTAGTAACTGTCGTTATTCTTAGTTTATCCACCCAACGAACTATCAATAAGAATATAACTAACGTATTGAATTTATGATTAAAAATATAATAAATACAACTACAGAAGCAGCTTAAGGCACACTCACTTCCTCCTTTTTATAATAAATATAAATACGAATAAAAACGATTAGTTAGTAAACACTGACTTGCTTTGGTGTTTTTGCAGTCCAGACTGCTGCTCAGGTCAAAAAATAGGGGTTCAAACGCTTACTGATGTTGCAAAATTGCAACGGTAGACAGCGAATACATAGCGCTTTTAACACCAATAACTTTATCCACTTCTTGTACTTTAATGTTCGGCTGAGTAAGCCTCAGCCAAAAAAAACACTCAAAGGGGATTTGAAATATGTACCGAACGATAGTGTCTTCACTGGCAATTTTATTGTCTGCAAGTGGCTTTGCCGCCCATCACGAAGAACCTGCGCCAATGGTCGCAGAAGTTTACGAATGCTCGCTTAACGATGGTGTTACTGCTGGCGACGTTGTTGCATTGGGTTCAGGTGACTTTGCCAGTTTCGTAGGCAAGTACGATTTGGACATGACCACGTTCTTGTGGGAGGCGGTTGCGGTTAGCCCTCCCTATGATGAGCCAGATGTGCGTTGGGTCAACTACTTCCCAACTTGGGGTGACTATTTCGCTGCTGATGCCGCTTGGCTGGAACATGGCGGGAGAATCGATGTGAAGATTAACAAGCTGATGACCTGTGGTCGCCCCACTATGTCTAGCTTCCATCAGGCTGGAGAGGATGCCCCTGATGCACCAGTGAAGCCGCTATATATTCGTGTTTGCGAGCTGAAATCTGGTAATACGATTGCAAATGCTTTGGCATATAGGAACGCTGTGAATCGCACTCAGAATGAGCAGATTGGAAGTACCGTTGGCAGCTACATGTTTACTCCAGGCTTTGGTAATGCCGGTTTCGATTACGGAGCAATGGTTACAGGGACGCCTGAGGACATGGCCAAGCTGATGGATCATTCTCGTGATGGCTCAACAGGCAAACTCTTAACCGCTGCTGGCTACACAGAGCCGGCTAGTTGCACTGTTGATCTGCATCGTTCCCATATGATGGTGTCGGAGTAATAAAGTGTAGTTTGAGGTCAGCTGATCTCTGTATAGCCTCAGTTTTTACTGGGGCTTTTTTTAGCTCTGGAGTGGCACTTGGGTTCAATAATAGGGGCGTAAATAACCCCTCGTAGTACTCTGCTCACCGACCAGATTCAACGCAACATAATTGTCGAAAAAGTGTTGAGCCTTCCGAAAGAGCACGAGCCCGGTAAAGGGACCTCTTTCCGCGAGGTAAAATCAGATGCGGGATCACGAAACGGCGAGTGAGCAAAGCTCAGTTGCCACTCGCGGATACTCGCATCCTCACTTCATAAGTCTGCCACGCGCTTCGTGGCATCAAAAAGCTCATCCAAGACTGCTTGCAGTTCTGCTTAAACCGACAGCATTTTTGCATTAACTCTCTGCCAGCGCAGACCATCGTCATTCAATGACATGGCGACACAGGGGTCGAGCACCGAAACGGGTCATCGGTGCGGTGTTGTTCTAAAGCGAGAGTCGTCACTCCACTCTGGTCAGTAACGCGGTGTTTTCTGTCATCTGGCCATCGAGCATGATGGTGTTTGTGAACAACATCGAGTCGCCGTCGGCCCCTTGCATTGCCCACAGCATGGACGTCACAAAGCTCTCATGCTCGGCGTGAAGATCGCTCGCTGACTCGTCTAGCGCCAACGATAATTCGCTCTCGGACACACTGCTGACCCGAAAAATAGGTTCGGTGCCGAGCGCGCAATAATGTTGCACCACCAACTCGCCATTTTTGTCACTGTAGGTTGTTAGCATTTCAACCCCATCCTCAACCAGGGTCTCAGTGATGGTGTTGCCTCCCGAGGTCATTCGCCATTCGTAGGACACATCGATGACAGCGCCAGTGAGTCCCTGGGTCATCTTTCCTTCCCACTTACCAATCTTTTTTTCTACCTGCTTAAACGCCATGCTGCTGTCTATGGCGGGCATCTCTATATCGCCGATCACCACGTTCTCTTCCGATGCCTGAACACAAACTGCCCCCAACAGCATAGAGAGTCCTGCCACAATCATTACCTTCATCATCTACTCCGTTATTCGATTACTGAAACACCCTAGGGAAAATAGTCTAAACCGCGATTAAAAGACACCCCGATACCGACGCCCGCGGCACGGGCCAGAATCTTGGACCGTGCCGCGTCCCCACATTACATCTCCTGGTAATCTAATCCGTTTACCCTTAGTACTTGCACGATAAAGTCCTCCCACACCTCGTTGGGAATCCAAATGGCGTGCATCATTGCGATCGCCTCATCTATCGGTGTGGCCTCGTAAATGACCTGATATAAAAAACCAAATACCGATGCTCGAAAATTGACCTCGCAGTGCAGCAACGTCCGTTGCTGCGTTGGCACCTTCATTGCCGCCGCAAAAGCGTCAAAGTCTGCCAGCGAGGGGGCCTCCCATTCGACCGGGATATGAATGAACTCCATATCCAGAGCCTTCACAATCACATCCTCGTGCTCAAGCGCGTTCTGATGATTGGTAAAAGCGAGGAAAATAACCCTGCTGTAACCCGAGTGAGCGGCGAGCCCGAGCGCCTCTGCGGTAGGCTGCCCAGAAGCGGTAAGCGATGGAGAGTATTCAATGCGGTTGAGTAAGGGTAAAGCCCTTTCGCTCGCCGTGTTGGTTATGTCGGCATGGGCGCCAAAGAGGGGCAGCAGACAAAGTATTAGCGCACTTTTTATAGAAGGTGGCGCTAGCCGCCAAAAAATGCGAGCGATGATGATGCCGCCTGTTTCCATCTTTGCCCTGCCTGAGTAGCCACCGCAGGTGTCTGCTAGATCAGCTCACTTTGGTCAGCTACCCAATGTACTCAGTAAACTGTTGTGCAGCGGGATTTAGCACTCGGCTCTTTTATCGTAATGGGCACCACTGGCTCAGGG
>Ga0257110_1001640_pt1 | contig 10550 bp, 6 predicted proteins | sample LP_taG_7_FD_190184 | JGI IMG/M metagenome (GOLD analysis project Ga0257110, IMG submission 190184) | Marine microbial communities from Northeast Subartic Pacific Ocean, Canada - LP_J_2015_P26_10m | ecosystem: Environmental > Aquatic > Marine > Oceanic | place: Canada: Northeast Subartic Pacific... | reverse complement strand
CGCGACGCAAGAGAGCGGGAAAAACGCTTTAGAATTGAACCAAGAGTTGGAGAACATGAAGACGGCTTTAGAGCTCGCGGAAGAATTACGAACGGATTTAGACGCGGACGTCGAACGTTTGACGAACGAGCTTCGCATCGCCAAGACCGAAGCGGAGAAGGCGAAGGAGAACATGGCGGAGCTCATCGCAGAACAAAAGCAACAGTTGACGGAACAGTTGGAGCGAGAGAAGAAGAGCTCGGAGAAAGCCATCAAACTCGAGACTCAAAAAATGAGCGAAAAGTTGGTGCAAAAGCTCGAACGTTCGGAGCAAAAGCGTCGCGACTTGGAAGCGCGAGTGACTGCGGCCGAAGCGAAGGAGAAGGAGCTCGGCGAAAAAATCGAAGTTTTGCGCAAGCAAAAAGCCGAGGCGGAACTCGGCGGCGCGGAAAAAGCCGAAGAAATCCAAGCGGCGTTAGAAAAGCTCGAAGCGGCAAAATCCGAAACGTTCGGTCACGAGCAAAGAATTGCGTCGGTCGTCGCGCAACTCGAGAACGAGCAGAAAGAAGTCGGGAAGCTCGAAAAATCGTTGAAATCCTTGGACGCGGAGAAAGCGGCGGAGATTGAAAACTTGAAATTTGAGCTCAAGGAGTCGAAAAAGGAGTTGAAATCGCTCACGAACGAGTTAGACGCCATGAAAGAAGCGCAAGCTCTCTTAGAGGAGGAAGAGAAAGACGGAAAAGGTGGCAATTCGGCCGGTGCAGCGTTGACGAGAAAGCTCGTCGAGCAAGCGAAAGCGATGGAGAACGCGAAAATGGACGCCATGGCTGCGGATGAACTTCGAAAGCTCGCCGAAGAAAAAACGCAAAGAATTGCCGAGCTCGAGGGTGAATTGTTAGACGCCGAAGCTTTGAGGCGACAGATGTTCAACCAAATTCAAGAGTTACGCGGTAACGTGCGCGTCTTTTGCCGCGTTCGACCATCCGGCAACGACGCCGCGACGCCGTGCGTAGAGACTTTGCCGGACACGACGAGCGTCAACTTACAGGTGGGTCCGAAGAAATCCTCCGCGTTTTCTTTCGATCGCGCGTTTGGGCCAGAGTCCACGCAAGAAGAAGTCTTTGGAGAAGTTTCTGGTTTAGTTCAATCCGCTTTAGATGGCTACAAAGTGTGCTTGTTTTCTTACGGTCAAACCGGAAGCGGTAAAACGCACACCATGCTTGGTGGATCCGACGACAGTTCGAGAGGTATCATCCCGAGAGCGGTTGAAAAAGTAGTCGAGGCGTCTAAAGTGAACGAAGTGAAAGGTTGGTCGTATAAAATGAAGGCGTCGTACGTCGAGATTTACAACGAAACCATTCGCGATTTGCTCGCGCCCGGCGCCGGTCACTCCGAGGCTCACAAAATTATCCACGAGAACGGGTCCACGACTATTTCTGGGGTCAACACCGAAATTGTCGAGTCCGTGGAGCAAGCGCACGTGTTGGTGCGTAAAGCTGCGGCCGCGCGTAAAGTCGAGGCGACGCAAATGAACGCGCACTCGTCTCGTTCGCACACGATTTTCATTTTACACGTCTCGGGTGTACACGCCGCGAGCGGCTCGACGTTATCTGGCGCTTTGAACCTCGTCGATTTGGCCGGTAGTGAACGCGTGGCTAGATCTGGTGCCAGTGGTGACCGCTTGAAGGAAGCGTGCGCGATTAACAAGAGCTTATCGTCGTTAGGTGACGTTTTCGCCGCGCTCGGCAGCAAAGCGAAACACGTTCCGTACCGCAACTCGAAATTAACGTATTTGTTAGCGCCCTGTTTAGGCGGTGACGGGAAGACGTTGATGTTCGTCAACGTCAGTCCAGACGACGACTCGAGCGAAGAGACGTCGTGCTCGTTGAAGTTTGCCGCGCAAGTCAACGCCGTAGAGTTGGGTAAAGGCGGCGCGAAGAGAAACGTGACGAGCGGCATGAATGCGAAGCCGGCGCAAGAAAAGGATGCCGATAAATCCTTCTCGGACGAGGAGAAGAAAGAGAAGAAGAGCAAGAAGCGTTCGAAAGACGATAACAACGACGATAGCGGCGACGGGAAGAAGAAATCGTCGCGAAAGGCGTGATAAAAGAGAAGAGAAAAAGAGAGAGAGAAAGAGAGAGAAAGAGGAGGGAGTTCCATTTTGAGGAGGGTGTGTGTTAGAGGATGGCGTCGTAACATTTTTGTACTTAGTTTTCACAAGTTCGCATACTGTAAATAGACCACAGGGTAAATTTTATTCATTATTCACCATTACTATTACTATTACTACTATCACTACTCTTACTAGTATCAGCCTATGTATAATTCTACACGTCATCTATCTTTCTCTTTATCATCATCGTTAATGTTGTCTTCTTCCATCTTAGCGGCGTCGTCCGTTCCCTCGTTTTTAGCGTCGTCCATTTTTTGCTTCTTCGTGTTCTCATCTACATCGTCTTCTCTCTCTTTTCCTTTTCCTCCGTTTTTCTCCGTTTCCTTTTCCTCTGCCTCCTTTTTCTTCTTCTCCGCTTTCAGCGCTTGCTTCCTCTCCCACTTCTTCTTCTTCTCTTCCATCTTCGCTTGGAGCTCGTAATCGACGATAACCTCCACGGGCAAATCGTGCATGACATCCTCGTCCGCGTCCGTCCAATAGGCTGACAAATCCGTGTCCCACAACTTTAAATCCGCAAAGGTCAAACTCGACGCGTCATCAAGATACGTCACGTTCGGCTTCTTTTCCTTTCTGGTTCCATCGATATTTTCTTCCTCGTCTTTGATATCAAACTCATCCTCGCGCTCGATGTATTCTCGATTTTCCTTCAACTCTTGGAAATCCGGTTGAAACGCCGTCCACGACTCCTCGTACACTTTCGCCCACACGTACATGATCCCATTCGCACCAACGCCGATCATTAAAGGTCGTTTCGGATGATAACACGATCGGATCAATCCTTTTGCCTCGTTTGGCCCTTCTAAAACTCTCGTCAACTCCAACGTCTTCAAATTCCAACAGTGCACCTCGTGCGACGCCGTAGAGGAGGCGGCGTAAACGAATTTATTATCAAAAGCCACGCAGGCGGATTCCCACGAAGATTGACTGTGTTCGTTCTCAAACTGACGCCTGTTCTTCAAAACGGTCTCTAATAAACTAGTATCATCATTGTTGTTATCATCATTCTTCAAAACTTCTTTCTCTTTATTCCGTTTTTTGTCCTCCACGTCCCCTACCACGTCAAAGGCGACGATACATTTCGAAAACGACACCACCAACAAAGTCTTCCCATCCCTGGACAGCTCCAAGCGTTTTACCATTTTCGCATCTTTCGCCACCAACTCTATCGTTTGCACCAACTTCCACCCTCTCCTCATCTGCGCGCCTTCCCCGTCCTCTTTCAATCTCGCCACGCACAACCCGCCTCCCGTCGTCGCATAGACGCAAAAATTCCCGCTCCTTGTCAATATCGCCGGACACCCGTGCACGTCCGCTTCATCCACGGACCCCTCCGGTAACGGTACCACAGTATCCGGCCACATCGTTCCACTCCTCTTCGAAATCGCGCGAAACATCGGCGCTTTAAACCCCGCCGGCGAGAACAACAACGCCTTGAAATCTTTCGTAAACTCGATGTTATTCAAAGTGCCGATGTCCGTCATGCGAGTCTCCAGATCTCCTGTGAGAACGTCCCAGATTAATACGTGTCCGTTGGCATCCCCGGCGGCTATTTTCCGGTTATCTCGTCTCCAGCACAAACACCGGATGGGGAAAGAAACCTCTTCCTCTTCTTCCTCCTCTTCTTCTAAAGCAGGAGACTGATGCAAAAACACGTGCTCTTTTCTTCTCCTTCTTTCCTCCGAGTCGTTGTTTCGAAACTCTCTCACGACCGTCCTCGTGTCGAAGCACCACAAAACGATCGTCCCTTTGGTCGTCCCCGCGGCGAGGACGTTCCCTCGTCGGTTCCTGTTTAGTAGAATATATTCAAACATCCATCGCGTGAGCAGCGCAGAACAAAAAGCAATTCGTTTAAGAAGTTTAACAAAGAAAGAAAGAGAACGGACGAAAGGAATATATCGTACCACTGGCAACACGTCGTCCTCCCGCTCGACAACCGTTCCTCGATGTGTTCGAGCGCGTTCGGGTCGTCTGGGTTCGTGAACAGATTGTTCATATCTTCTTAAGAGTTGTTGGTGTTTTCCCTGAAAGTGAGGAATTCGTCACTTCTTCTGCGGGGGTTTATTCATCAAGACACGTAGAATACTACTACGAATAACAATGCCGAGCGCACCACTGACGAAAGCGAAACAACGCGCCGCTCGACTTTTGCAGCAACAACAACACGCGTACGAGCAAAACGTGTTCAACAGCTACCGGAGGAAAGGCATCGCATTTTCCTCGTCTTCGGCAGGAGGAGCGACTACGAATAATGTCTTGGGGTCGTCAGGAGGAGGGAAAACGCAAATGCACTTCCCACCAACCGTCCGAAAATCATCCGCCGCGAATGTCTCGGTGGATATCGAACGGAACGTGGAGTGCGTGCTCTCGAGGAAACGAGCGGAGATGATCGAATCCTCCGGCATGCACGAAAAACAGAGGAGAGTTCTGAGAGTGTATCTCTTCAACACGCACAACAACGACCAAGTAAACAACAACAACGAAGGCGAGGGCGATGCGTTGCAGGCGACAGGGAAGACGAAGAAAGTGTTGAAGTTTACGTTCGGGAAAAAGAAAGACGACGTCGGAGTCGTCGTCCCGGGTGGGGTCGCGTCATCGACGGCGGCCGTCGCGGAAAAGAAGTCAAATGAAGCGCCTCCTCCTCCTCCTCCTCGTTCGTTTAACTGCGACGGGACGGAAAAGAAGTGGACGTTTCACGTGCAAGGACGCGTGGTGAACGAGCGAGACGCGGAAGTGGACGCGAGAGAGGTGTTGTCGTCGGGAGGAGGAGGAGGAGGAGGAGGAGGAGTAGGGCTGAAGTTTTCGCACTTTATCGAACGGATGAAGATTGACGTGTACGACGAACAACAAAATGGAAAGTTGGTGAAGAGCGTCGCGTGGGAACGTAAGGAATGCGGGGTTCCGAAAGATGGGTTCACGATTACCGTTCCCGGGGCGAAAGATTCTATGAGAGTGAGATGTGAAATACACTTAAGGAACGATCCGCCAAAGTTTCAATTGAGCGGAATGTTAGCCGACGTCGTGGGGAAAGAGGAAGAGAGCGCTGGGCGAGTGGTGTACGCGTTGTGGAGTCGATGTAAAGCGTTGGAGTTAGTCTCGGAAAAAGACCAATCGATGGTTGAATTGGACGAGACGTTCCTTGAATTGTGCGAAAAGAACCCTTTGTTCAAGGAGAAAAAAGTGGGCGATGTCGTGCCGTTTAGATCCGTGTGCATTGCGTGCACGTCGCAAACGCACATGCCGAAAATCTCGGAGCCGTTAGTGTTTGAATATAAAGTCCGTCCGTACGGTCCTTCTCCAGCACATTGCGATTGTTACGACGTGAACGTCGAAACTTTACCGCCCGCGGCGGTTGGCCAGAACAGCGCGGTGACGAAGTATTCCGCTGCCACGAACGAACCGGAAGAGTTGGAGCAGAGAATATTCCAAGACTCCAATTTTATCGATTTCGCGAGAAAACGAAGAGCGTATTTGCTGAGCTTCTCGCAAGACCCGCAAGCGTTCATCGATAACTGCTTGATGGAATACTCGGAAATGTTCCAAGGCGTTCCGAGACGGCGAGAGGCGTGGTCGAAAGAGTGGACAAGTGATGCGGCGATGCGCGTGTTAGAGAAACAACGTAGTAGTTAGTTAGTCGTTCTTAGATGCTTAGTACATAGATACTACCGGTATTACACTTGCTATTATTGTCTAGTAATCGTTCGACGGTTCGACGAGCGTCACCTCGAAAACAATCTCTGCGAACTCTCTCTTCCCGAACTCTCTAAATCCTTCCGCGTGTTTCACCCTGTCTTCCCAAATCCTCACCTTCTTCGGCCCGTACGCTCGCACCATCCTCCGCAACTCCTCGCACTTATACTCCAACGTATCCCCGTTCCCTTTCTTAAAAACTAACTCGTGAAAACACAAAGTCTCGGTCGCGCCTTCCAACATGCGCAAGCACTCCGTCACTCTCCTGCTCAGCTTCTCAACTCTCCCCGTCATCATAATTCGCACGCAATCCGTCCGCGTTCGGTTCTCTACGTAACTCGCCCACGCCGGTCCGGGACCGACCTCTAAAGGCGGCTCCAAGCTCTCTTGTCTCCCCCACCACCCAACGTGCGGCCACGCTTGTCCGATTTTGTTCTCGTACATGATTTTGCCTTCGCGAGGTGTCGGCGTATTGGCCAAAGTCCCGTCGAAGTCGTACACCAACAGTTCCGCGCAAGATGAAGTAGAACAACCGCTCTTGTTGGTGTTGGTGTTGGTGTTGGTTTTCCTCCCATCATCATCATCATCATCATCAAAACGCATCTTTATCGCGCGTTCGTTTCTCGAGTATCCTCCTCCTCTTCACACACCACTATAAAAAATCAAAACCTCGCGTGCACTCGTTCGTCCTCGAACACTTTTCTCAGGTGTTCGCTTTGCACGAGTATCGTTTCCAGTTGAATTTCCGCCAATCGAACGCGTTCTTCTTGGTCTTCTTTTCCCGGAGTTGTCTTTTCCCGGTACGCTCGCTGTAACCGGTCGCGAACGAATAAAGTTCGAGATTCGGTCGGGAATAAAGCCGCGGCTCGGTAGATTTTGCGGTACAGGGAAAGCGATTGAGATCGTAACGATGATGGTGGTGACATCAAACCGCCGAACCGCGCGTGTTTTAGTGATGATGCAATGGTTTGTTTTTCCATTTTATCCACAAAAAAAAGAAGAGGAAACATGATGAGCGCTGCGGCCTCGTCTCGATCCACCGCCGGCTCGATCGATCTCGCGAGGAGGTGGAGGAGGGACGATGATAATAATAACAACGACAACAGGAATAAAAGGAGGAATATTTCCAACCAGCGCGTGAAAGTTGGCGCCATCGGTGAAGTCATTCGGTTTCGCAATTTCGAAACGAGTTGGAACTCGAACGAGAAAACGCTCGCGTTCGAGCGAAAGGACGAACGGTTTCGAGACGTACAATTTCGCGAAAATCAGTTCCGTTTGCTGGAACCCTTGCTAGTGCCACTGTTAGGCGAGGAGGGGACCGCGGAGTTGATTTTGACGTGCCCGGAAGTGCTCGGGATGGATGCGAGACAAATGGGTTGGACTTTGGTGTTGCTCAGTGGTGATGACGAAGGGGATTCGCTCGTGGATATCGCGAAGACGACGCCGGAGAGGCTGGTGTTGAGCGAGGAAGACATCGCGAGGATGAAGAGAGAACGAAGTAAAATGTACACAGAACAGAAGAAACGGGCCGTTTTGAAAGCGAGAGAGGCTGTGGCGAAGTTTTCGCAGACGATGATGCAAAATGTGGCATCGAGTAACGACACCGCGAGGATGTCCAGGGACGGGAGAACGGAAGGCGGGAATGCAAAATATGCGGTGCAAGGGACTTTAAAAGGCACATCCACAAGAGAAGGGGATATTATCGCTCGGTTCTGGAATCTCTGGGGAGGGAGCAACCGATGCCGTCAGATTTTAACGAAAAGCGCGAGAGATTCAATATATAGAACGCCGGGAAGATTGGAGGCGAAATTGTTAGCGCTCGATCGAGTGTTTCCTTTTTTAGACGTGCCACTGTTTATGCATAAGGAGCCAAGGCTGTTTGAAGTGGATACGAACGAGTTAATTATGCGAGTAGCGAAATGTAGAGACGTGTTCAGGAGTGGTTCGGTCGCGCACGCGGTGACTCTCGCCCCAGGGATTTTGCTGGAGGATCTCGAGGAAGTGAAGGAGGCGTTATGTTCGTTTAAAAGAAATAACAACTTGCGTTCGGAACATGAAGTTTACGAGGAAAGTTGCACTTTGTTCATGGCGTTAAACGCGAAAATGAACAAAGCGAGACCAAACGATCCGGAAATTTTATACGCGGAGTCTTTGAAAGCGCACGTAATTGAAGGAAACATGGGATGCTCGATATAAAATACAAAAAACAACTGCAGATACAATAGACTAATTTTTAGACAATATGATAATAATAGCAGCAGCCGCGCGCGAAAACAATGCATAGTATTATTTCTTCCTGTCCACCGCTCTGTTCGTAATCTCTCTAAGCGCCGCTCTGCAGGTGTTCGCAAACTCGCAATCGATATCAGGCAATTCTTCCAACGCATCCAAGGCTAAATTTCGGTGTTCGTTGGCCAAATCCGAAGCCATTTCAATACCATCGCTTTCGAAGACAAGCTTCGCCGCGCGTTCGACGTCGCCAATCTCTTTGAAGCGACGTTTGATCAACGAGTGCAACTCCGGGAACTTCTCAGCGGCGAACAAAACTGGCGCGGTGGCGATACCTTCCCTCAAATCCCCTAGAGTTGGTTTCCCGAGCAAACTCGAATCTCCGATGTAATCGAGCACGTCGTCGCGGAACTGAAACGCTAAACCTAGATGTCTTCCGAATCTCTCCGCAATTTCCGAAGTTTCCGAGCTGTGACCGCCTAACAACGCCACCGCTTTAGCGCTGTTACCTATCAAAGAGGCGGTTTTATAATACGATTTCTCAATGTACCGCTCGATAGACGACGACGAAGAAGAAGAAGAAGAGGAGGAAGAGGAAGAACCACTCCCACTCCTTTCATCTTCGTCCTTTGCTTGCGTCATTTGCATCACTTCTCCTTTCACTAAATGTTCCAAAACGCGACTCAACAACTCAATCACTTCTACGTTGCGCAAACTCGCCAAAGTTACCGACGCTCTCGCGAGTAAGAAATCTCCCGCTAAAATCGCCAACTTATTCCCAACCTCTAAATTCAAAGCTCGTAAACCTCTCCTCGTTGCCGACCCGTCCAAAACATCGTCGTGCAATAAACTCGCCACGTGAATTAACTCCGTAATCTCCGCTAATCTTCTCTGTCTCTGTCTGTTATCGCTCGGCACCTCGTGCGCCGGCGACAAATCTACCGTTTCTTCTTCTGCGCTATTTCTGCTACTACGAAATGATGACGAGGAGAACGCATCTCCAGAAGACACCCGCCTTCCGACATCTTCTCCTCCCCTGACAACATCACCGGAGTTAGAAACCGGACTCAACGCGCTCGCCATCAGCAACAACACCGTCGGTCGCATCCGCTTCCCTTCCGCGCCGTACTTGAAAAAATACTCCGCCGCGTTCGCCAGAGCCGGTAAATCCGTTTGTACCGCCACTCTCATTCTATCCGCGATAAATTGTAACTCTTTTTGTACCAACGAGAATGGATCCGGGACGAGAATGTTTTCGTACTTTGATTTTTGTCTCAATCCACCATTTCTACCATTGGTGTTGGATGACGCCGACGACGATGGGCTTTTTTCCAACACGTCCGCGTACGCGGAAAAGAACCTCCTCTTCGTCTTCGTCTCAGAGTCCTCGCCCCTTTCTGTCGTTTTTGTTGTTCTTGTTCTCGTCGTCGTTCTTTCGCCGCTCGAAACGCCCTCTCCCTTGCTCGCGAAAGTTCCAAAACGTTTTCTTATCTCCTTCCCGTCGTCGTCGTCATCCCATCGCGAGGATGATTTCCCGACGCCTCCTCCTCCGTGAGAAGAACAAGAAGAAGAAGAAAGAGACAAAGGTGAACAAGGAGACACTACTAAAGGTCTTCTTCCTTTCATCGTTCGTCGCATAAATACTTTTATTAAAGACATAATCTCTCTTTGTTGTTGTTGTTGTTTTTCCTTTCTAGCGTGGGGAAAGTCTGCGGTTTTGGACCGTCGTTTGCTTCATAAAGAACACGCACATTTATTCTCTCTCTCGCTCTCTCTCTCTCTCGTACTTTCTTCCGGTATTTGTCGCGCTTTGAGAGGTGGAGAGAGACTGCAGAGAGAGAGAGAGAGAGAGAGGGAGAAGGAGAAGGAGGAGTTACTGTTTACGCGCGCAAAAGCACACACACTCTTTCTCTTTCTCTTTGGTGAGAGATTTCTCTCTCGCCTCTCGGTTTTCCCTAACGGCGAGAGCGAGCGGAAACGACGAGGGGATAAAGAGAGGTGGAGAAAGAAAGGTTTCATCACGAACAAGAACAACATTAAAGAGAAGAGAAGTATGCCGACGATTTCGACGTTGCGTTGGTGTCATCATCATCATCAACGACCTTTTACAACAAATCGAACGACGATTTCAAAAGTGTCCTTCCTCCTGTGTGTCCTCTTACTTTTGGTGTATTTCTTCGCCCGAACGTTCCCGAGGGTCATCAAAGAGCAACAGCAAAAATACATCTTTCAAACCGGGACGAATAGGCTGGATTATTATCGCGATGGTTTGAATACGAATCATCGAAAGGAGGAGGTTGGGATGATCACGTACGCTAGGCGCGAAGAGAGCGAAGACGAAGCGCGGTTGGAAGAGAAGAGCTCGCACGAGTCGTCTTTATCGTTATCGAGCGGCTCGGAGAAAGCGCGGGTAGACGACGACGGCGCGAACGACGACGACGTCTCGGAATCCGCAGATACGTCTGGATTGGACTACGCGTCG
>Ga0257110_1001639_pt1 | contig 10556 bp, 10 predicted proteins | sample LP_taG_7_FD_190184 | JGI IMG/M metagenome (GOLD analysis project Ga0257110, IMG submission 190184) | Marine microbial communities from Northeast Subartic Pacific Ocean, Canada - LP_J_2015_P26_10m | ecosystem: Environmental > Aquatic > Marine > Oceanic | place: Canada: Northeast Subartic Pacific... | reverse complement strand
CAATACCAATTTATTTGCATATAAACTCATATGGTGGATGTGTGTTTAGCGCGTTTACAGCAATTGATATTATCAATTCGTGTAAAGTTCCTATTTATACAATTATTGAAGGAGCAACTGCTTCTGCGGGTACACTTATTAGTGTAGTAGGAAAAAAACGGTATATTCGTCCAAATGCACATATGCTTATTCATCAATTGTCTTCAGGTTCATGGGGGAAAATGCAAGAACTTGAAGATGATTTCGAAAATAATAAGGCTCTGATGGATAAAATTATTGATATTTATAAAGAAAATGCGAAAATTCCTAAGACAAAACTAAAGGAGATTTTGAAACATGATCTTTGGTGGAATGTTGATACGTGTATGAAATATGGGTTGATTGATGAATTATGGGAGCGTGTTTAAAATTTTGTGATAAACATATCTTCAACATCATCGTCATTTATCTCAATAAACTCGAATGTTTCGGATATTTCTTTTTCTTCTTCTTTTTTTTCTTCTTTCTCTTTCTTTTTTTCCCCTTCTTCTTTTTTAACTAATTCTTCGCCTGAATCATTTTTGCTTTCAGAAACAGTAGAAGTTTCTCTAGTAAAAGCAGACATATTTAAAAGAGACGAAAACAATTGTGAAATGTATTCAAACATTTTATACTAATACATTACAATCCTTTTTTTACAAAAAAAATCATTGAATATATCTACCTAATAGAATTCCTATCACTAACCCTTCATTGAAAAATATATTTCTAGTTAAAAAATGTCCTATAATTGTTTTATAAAAAACCGAATATTCATATCTACTATAATAATGAGTGCGTATAGATGTAATAATTGTATAATATACGACACTTCCAATCATAGCATTCCGTGCTGTTGTTAAATAATAGTTCATTATATATTACATAGTTTTTTTAATATTATATATTATAAAATGATACACAAAGGATTCAAATTTGGATTTATTGAAAATTTGATTGTTGCTATATTCGCAATAATAGGTATTAATGTAGATAAAATTATAGGTTCGAATTTAGGACTACACGGCGCATTATACGGCGCATTGATTGGTCACACATTTTCTCATATGATAGCAGGAATGTTGGAATTTGGATGGAAAATCGCACTTAATATGGCCCTTGGTTGTTTATCGGTTATTGTTTTGGTTTACATTTATTTTTTATTTACAGAAAACAACGAAACAATAGAACATAGTCATTAATTTTTTTGTATATTTTTCAGAAAAAAATATATAAAATGATAATAAAGATTATATTATATGTTGAAAAACATTATCACTTTTCCTCATCATCTTGGACAAGGGTTAAAAGGTGTAGATAAAGGAGCTATTCAATATTGTAACCATTTACAAGATACAAACCCATATAAAATATTTAATACAGTAAATGTTGATTGTGGTAAGAATTTATTTCAAAATATGCAGAACTTATATAATGCGAACAGACAAATTAGTAATCAGGAATTCCGATTAAATATTGGTGGAGATCATTCAATGGCTTTAGGCACAGTAGCATATAGTTTAAATCAAATACCACAGAGTAAAGTTGTTTGGATGGATGCTCACGCAGATATTAATACATATGATGCATCAGAAAGCAAGAATTATCATGGAATGCCCCTAGCTTTTTTAACAGGGTTAGATAAAAGTAAGGATTTTCCATTTATAAAACGTACATTACCATTTGACCGATTGTTTTATGTTGGATTAAGGTCAATCGACCCATTTGAAGAAGAAATATTAGACAAATATAATATTAAATACTTTTTGAGTGAACAAGTAAATAGTGATCCCGATTTTTGCAACGCTAAATTAAATGAATTCTTGGACAATTCTCCATTCCATTTTTCTTTTGACGTTGACTGTTTTGATCCCGAGATTGTACCACATACAGGTACTACAGTAAACTGTGGAATTGAACGAACACAGGGAATAAGTGTGATACATAATTTGTTAAAGAAGAAAACACTCTTTAATATGGATTTAACTGAAATTAATCCAGATGTAAATTATAAAAACTTGGACACTAGTGAACAAGATCGTTCAATTAATAAAATGTTTTCCTTTATAGACCATACTCTAAAACCCATTATTCAATAGGATAAACCCCATATATTTGACTCAGTAAAACACCTTCTTTTGGTGCAACACGTATTTTACAGAATCCTTTATCACCCCATTGTTCTCCCCAAGAATTTTGTATTATCCAATACATACCTTTTTCATCATAATCATATCCAACCAATAAAACAGCGTGATTTATTGATTTTGAAATGTTTTGTGGTACATCTATTACACCTTCTTTATAAAAACGAAAATAAATATTTCCAGCGTCCAGTGCAATGGCTACTGGATTTTGCAAAACACTCATTTTTAAATCTTGGACAGACTCTGGTATAGTGAATGCGTATTTTTGAACATTTGAACCGATTGCGCGCGTTTTATTTGTTAAGCACTCTAATCCGGTGGTAGCATTATATGGATATTGTTCGTGTGTTGTAATTCCTTCATTTTCAATAATATAATCAAACGCCAAATGCATGAGACCACCATTACAGCCACTATTTTTTTCTGAACAATCTACCAATTCTTGTTCAGATAAACGTTCAATTGTATAGTTTTGTTTTCGCATAAAAGTTTCAAGACAACTTGTTGTAGAAAACGCCCAACAAGAACCACACTTTAATTGATTTTTAACAGGACTCAATAATCCAGTATCGTTCCACGAAAATCGTCTTATATTAGTGTTAACGGTTTTTTTTAAAAAATGAATAGGATTACGAACCATTTTTAAAAACCCATTTTTGTTTGTATGTGTTCTATCAATATCATTAATCATTATATTTTGAGTGAAAATATTTTCCAAGTCAACTGTATCCGCAAATTCATTTATTTCTACAGAAAACGTATTATTTTGACCTTTTAATTGATCGTTTGTTTCTTGGATATTTTTAAAATTTTTTTCAAATATAAAGTAATTTTGTTCGTGTTTTTTTGCAAAATCATTATAATTAGGTACGTCGGTTGTTAATAACAGCGGATGCTCTTTAAATTTCGTGTAAAAATCAAAATATTCTTTTGAAAATTCATACTTATTCATTGATAATAAACGCACAGGTTGTTTCAGGGGATTTTTTGAAAAAAAACTATTGATAGAACAAAAATAGAAAAATAATAAAAAGATATAATACATTTATATAAATGTATTATATTTTTGTAAGGGGATACCCCTTAAGAACCCCATACTCTTTATAGTTACTAATTAATACAATTTCTTAGCAACTTAGGTTGTCTTTTATAATAGGATCAAATATTTTATCTAGATAAGGTTTGTTTTTCATAGAATCATTGTATCCGGCATTATATAAATCAGTAATATTTCCATCAATCTTGCTTAAATTAATGATGGTATCCAGACTACAGTTAATAACAGTCACCTTTGACTCTTCTTCTGTATCATTTTTCTTTTTCCAAATGTCGGGGGCAATGATTAATGAAGGCGTAGTAACGTTTAAATAAGGATAATTATAGAATCCACCATCAAAAGACAATTTATTTCTATAGATATTGAAAGGTCCACCCGTTACAAAAGGTATATGTGAACTAGCTATACAACAATCTAACGCATCTTCAAGTGATGTAAAATCATTATAAACACACAACTTAAAATTTGTCCCTTCTAAAACAGAAACACCTAAATGTAATTTGTCTAATTCAAAGGAACTATCATTGTAGTTTTTAAGAATGACCTTTTTCAAATTTTGTTCCATTTTTAAAATAGATTTGAGATTCTTAATATCGGTTTTGAGTAGTTCATTTACTAGTATTTTGTTATCACCCTCTAAAGATAAAAATAAAGAATTCCAAGAACCAGCAGATGCACCTGTGAATACATAATCCGATAAATCATAATGCTCTTTAATAAACGAAGAAACACCCATAAAATAATAGCCAAATAATCCACCTGGTGTAGATACTATGACTTTTGATTCAGGTTTATGTTGTAAAATCTCGTCAATATTTTTCAGAATCGGATTGTTTAAATTTTTCTTATTTCTATAAAGCGTTAAAAATGTATTTCGAATTGAAAACGATGTTACAAATGTTGCTAGGAAAGTTATACATAATCCATGTAATAATTGCATTATGTATTAATATACGAGTTATGTTTAAATATTATTTTGAATATATTCTTTATAGTTTTTTATAATCTTTATATTCTACGCTCATTACTTTACCTAACATAACAAGCTGATTTGAATCCATCACTGCGATACGACCTAGACCCGCGCATTTCTCAAATTCTTCTAAATAAAGTAATTGTTGTGGTTCAAATACAATCTCTGCCTGTTCACCGCGCTCAAGGAATGGCGGACTGTCTTGTTTTTCGTTCCCAGTTTTCTTACCCATTTTCCAGTTAATAGCAGTCATTTTACAAGCAGATTTTGCGGTTCGTACATGAACACACGGACTAAACCCAATTTTCAATTGTCCAGGATGTTCCTGGATAGCCACTTGTGCTACAAAACTTTTTACTGGTTTTAAAATATCCTCTTTTTCAAGAGACATAATATCTCCCACTTTTACTGGATTAGTCTTCATATCAAGACCTTTAATATTCAAACCAACATTGTCTCCTGGACCAGCTTCATCCCAGGTTTTGTGATGCATTTCAATACTGAATATTTTAAGACCCTTTTGTCCTCTAGGAGCAATACGTAGTATGTCTCCCGAATTTACTGTTCCTTGCTCAACACGTCCCGTAATAACATCACCCACACCTTTAATCTTATAAATACCATTAATGGGGATACGAACAGGTGCGTCTGGATTACGTTTAGGTGGACGCGCTAGTTTTTCAAGAGCATCATACAATGTGAAACCTTCAATAACAGTATCTTTGTTTAAGTTTGCAGACCAACCTTTATACCAAGGCATTTTATCGGTCTTTTCTACCAAATTTTCACCTTTAAATCCAGAATAAGGAATAAAAGCAACTTGCTTAGGCTTAAATCCAGCTTGTGTAATCATTTTGGTCATTTCTTCTTTGATTTCAGTAAAACGTTGTTCTGACCAATCTACTGCATCCATCTTATTGACTCCTACAATCAATTTCTCAATACCCAGGAGCCCCAAAAGACGCGCGTGCTGTCTTGTTTGTCCTTGTACTTCACCTGTAGAATGATCACCTCGAGCAATCGCAGTTTCAAAACCACCTGCTTCGGCTGGTACAAGAAGAAGTGCTACATCAGCACAACCAGCTCCTGTAATCATGTTTTTTACATAATCTCTGTGACCAGGTGCATCAACAATTGTATAATGATAACTGTCTGTATAGAACTCTTTTGTGGTACAATTAATAGTTACACCACGTTCACGTTCGGCCTTGTCTTTGTCCATATAATAGGCAAAGGCAAATGAACTTTTACCTTGTTGGTCAGCTTCCGCTTGAAGTTTTTGCATTTCTCGTTCACTAATACCACCTAATTTAAAAATCAAATGGCCAGTAGTAGTAGATTTTCCGGCATCAACATGTCCACAAACAACGAGTGAGATGTGCTGTTTTTTATCAGACATAATATATGTTACTATGATGCATAGTTTTTAAATTGTTTAATTAAAAGAAACAATTATCTTAACATTTTCTTTTTTAATGCATTTACAGGCGGAAACAGAAAGTTCTTCGCGTTTTTTACGTGTTTTTCCAGAATCGTTTGAAATAATAATGGTTGAGTTTTGTATATCACCATCTGTGTCCTTTTTCTTTTTCGAAATACTATTACGTTCATTCATATCTTTTTCTATATCATTGTAATTTTCTTGAATATAATGAATAATTTTATTTTCAATGGCCCATTTAAAAAAATTGAGTTGTCCAATAGTGGTCTCCATACAATTATCGTCATTATATGGAATTGTAATGCGTTCCCAACGGCAAAAAGGATCAAAGCGTTTTTTTGAATATGCTTTTAATTTCAATTTATAATCATTATATACTTTAAATCGTATTGTACTCGATTTACCGTTTCGTTCTTGAGGAAGTTCGTAAATAGTATAAAATTTTTTAGCATAATTAGTTACAAACCAATCGACAATACGTAATGATATTACAGATTCACCGTTAATAATTTTCATCATTTCATTTAAACGTGTTTTATCAGCATAAAAATCCATTAAACATTTCATTAGTAGATCATTTTGTGTATGTAAATTTCCAGATTGATAGGTTCTGAGAGACATTTATAAAAGGGTATTGCGAAAATTATTTATATCTATTTTTTTATAATCATTAAATTTTTAATATATACGAATGACGTATATATTAATTTATAACGTTACAATTGGATTAGGAGATATATTTTATCGACCTCACGCTTAATTGCTGTAAGCAACACCAGCCATACCGCTCATTACACGAAGGACGTTGTATGATGTGGCGTAGACACGGACCTTAGCAGTGGCTGTTCCACCAACAGTGGCGCTGGAAAGAACAAGTTGTAAAGTGGCGTTATCGATTCTGGAGAAGTTACAGCTTCCAGAAGGTTGGTGTTCTTCAGGGCGAAGAGCGAATGAGTATACATTGATACCGGTATCAGGGGCACGTGTGTGGTGTTGGAATGGTTGAACAACATCGAAGTATGTACCTTCACGTTCAGAGAAACGATCTTGGCCATTAAGTTGTAACTTAGCAGTAACAACTGGGTTTTCACCCCAACAATGCATATCTAAGGCAGTCTCAGCAAGTACGAATGTACCGGCATCAGAGACGTATGAACCTTCGGCATCACCAGTAGGGTGCATAGCGCTAGAACCACCCCAGGCAGTTCCAGTGTTACTAGAATCAGCTCCAGGATCTTGGAAAAGACCACCAGATGTGATGAATGCTTCAGCACCAGATGTTTCAGAAGGACCTCCGAAAGCGTGTACGGCATTAGGAAGAGCATCAATAGCATCAGTGTAGTTAAAAGGTTGGGCACCTAATGTTTTGAATAAAGTTTGGCCACCTTCAAGGGAAGCACAATAATCTACATTAGCATCAGGTTGGACAACCCAAACAAGCTCTTTACAAGGGTGGTTGAAATTGAGCTTGATTTTGTTGGAGGATGAACCAACAGATTCGTCACCAGTGAATTGAAGTTGTTCAATTAAGTACTCGTGAGGGTTTTGGGCCATTTTACGGCGTTCATCGGTATCAAGGAAGATATAGTCGATGTATAATGAAGCAGCAACAAGGGATTGTTGGTAAGCTTGGGATACAGATCCAGTACCAGATGTGGCGGATAAATCTTTAACAGCCCACAAGCACTCACCAATAGGGCGGAAATCAATGTTGATCTTGACTTCGTGGTATTGAAGAGCAATAAGAGGAAGGGCAAGACCAGGGTTACGGCAAAACCAGAAAAGAAGAGGAATGTATAAAGTGGTTTCAGGAAGAGCCTTGCGAGGGGCACATACTTGTGAAGGACCACCGGCAGCGGAACAAGGTCCAGATACTTCAGCGAATGAAGGATCAGTGATGTATGTTAATTGAGTGGTGTTACCGATCATTTGGTGGTAAGCTTTTTGTTGTTCAGAGGACATTGTAAGTTGATTCCAGATGTGCATCCAGTCACCATATTGACGGTCGATACGTTGACCACCAATTTCAACCTCAACTTGAGCGATAAGTTGCTCACCAGGGAAATCTAACCAACGAGCATATACATCAGGATCACCCATAGCTTGGTTGATCTCAGGAAGTGTTACTTGAAGGTATGTGCGGTAACATAAATCACCATTACGGCTGATTGTACATGTTACACGACGGCCGAAATCAGCTTGACCAGAGAATGTCTGTTCAATTGATTCCATAGCAAAGTTGGTGTGGCGTCTGTATGACACCTTCCAGAAAGTAATTTCAGGGGTTCCAGTAAGGAATACGTCTTGGGCGCCATAGGCGACGAGTTGCATAAGTGCTCCAGCCATTTCTTATATACCTTTGGTATAGAAAAAAATTTCTGGATTTAATTAATTAAATAAATTTTTATTAAAGCATAGTTTTACAAATATAATAACTCATGTTACCTATTTAAGTAATTAAATAGGTAATTTAGTTAATAATTAATTAAATTTATTTAATTATTAATTCCTAAATATAATTCGTCATTTCCTTTTCTAAGTCGATATACGCCTAAACAATGCTATCTATTTTTTTTTTAATTTTTTTAATTTTTTTTTTTAAATAATTATAAAATGTGATTTAGAATGCTACAAAATCTATCGTTATTTTTTTAAATATGCTTTAATAAATTCATATCAAAATTTGATTGAATAAATGTTTCAAGATATTTTTCATCAAAAACCTCCATTTTTCCTTCATGTTTTTTTGTAAAAATAAATTGTTCTCGTTTTTTTTTTATTGACCATCCGTTTTCTAATGCATTTGTTATAAATATCATTATTTTTAATTGTTTTTCATTGATATTAAGATTGTTAATATCAATATTTATTGTGTTCGCACTATCGGCCATTTCTGTATATTAACATTATACTAAATAAAGGGCGTTTTTCTGTATTTATAAACTTAATAATAATCCGTCAATCGCTTCTATAGTATTCGCGTTTTCTACATCTTCAGGTGTTAATACTTCTACCTCTTGTATAGGCAATTTCCTTTCCAAACCTGTTAAAATATTTTCTATTTTTGATGTTTGAGCTTTACCTAATTTAATCATTTTATCACCATTTGTTTCAATAAATTCTTTTATTTTGTCTTTTTTTGCTTGTTCTTCTGTATCTAACCATTCATATTCTTGAAATTCATTATATTGAATACATAAAAACTCCATAAAGGTTCGATAAATAGTTTTATCTGTTAAAATGGTCTGTAAAATAATATTAGAACTCACTTCATATTCATCGTCATCAATGTCTAGTTTTGCCTCGTTACTATTAATGGTGCTTAATTTTGCTTGTATTTCATTTGGTGTAGATTCTTTTGACGGTTCAAATATCTTATCTGTTCTGATATCTTCTATTTTTTGTGCCGTGTATTTAGTTAGTATTTCTTTTTTATAGTTTAATAATTGTTCTGGTGTAGGAGGTTTTGCATTGTCTTTGGAAAGTAAATGTTTCAATAAAGCAACACCGTTTAATGTAATAGGTTGATCGTATATAGTAAAATTATTATTATCTGGATTTTTATTTATTTTCAATTTTTTATCATTTGGATTTTGTTCAATCTTTTCTTTAATTTTTCCTACGAATGTTTTTAAATCTTCACCGACATATCTTTTGAAGTTGTTTTGTATGTCTCTACTAATACTTCCCAAACTGTGTATAAAATTAATATTTGCTTTTGTTAAAAACTGGTGTCTTTCTCCACCACCTGTTTGTAGTGTTCCTACTGGTTTATAACTCGCTAACTTACAAGCTAACATAGCTAATCCAACTTTATTTATATACAATAGTTCATTTGCCTTTTTGTAATTATTAATTATTTTATAAATATTTGTACTTGTATCTGATTTTATCACATTTAAAAGAGTGTTAATATTTGTATGTAAATATTCAAAACAATTTTGTTCTTGTGGTGTATCTATAACAGATGATTCTTCTTGTTTTAAAGTCTCTATTTTTCCTTGTGTCGTATTAATTAATAACTGTAAATCAATTAGTCCTTTACCTATATCCCTATTTTGCATAATAGAACGCGTTTGTTTTTCTAACTCTGGTATATCTTTTTTTGGTAATTTTTGTGAAAGTTGTACTAACTCATCGAAAAGTTTTTTTATTTCAATTTTTTGTTGTTGTTCTTTTGCAATAGACACTTCAAGATCTGCTTCTGTATATGGATTAGTTGGACCAACACCACTTGGTCCTGGAAATGAAATAGCCGTTGGACCATCACCTCCTTTTTGTCTATTTCTTTTTGTTCGTCTCCTCTTTTTTTGTGTTTTCTTTCTCATATTTTTTCTTTTATTTTTCGTACGTTTTTTTCGTTTACCTCCCAGTTTACCACCTTCTTGTTTTGCCGCCAGTCTTTTACTATATCTAACAGCTTCGACATGAACATTCTTCTTTCTTTTTATTGCTGGTTTAGTTGTAGTAGTTTCTTCTGGTGATGTAAATTTGGTGATAATCGGTGGAGGATTTTCGCATTCAAAATCTGTATTAATTTCTTCTGATTCCGATGTTTCTTCTTTGACCATTTCAAGATCACTTGTGTTTTCAGGCATTGTAGTTGCAAATTCTATAGGTGCTATTTCGCTTTTGGAAAAAGTATTCTCTAAAAATAATTTTTCACTTCTCTCGAAGTTCATATTCGCATTATCTTGTAAAGCAAATTCTTGATATATTAACGATTTTTTTGCTTCTAAGTTTGCTATTTTCGATTTTTGAGGCTTTATTAATTTTTCAATTCGTTTTCTTATCTCTATTTTAGATTCTTTTATACCATTAGAACGTGCTGTCGTTTCTTCTGATATATCATTTATAGTAGTTTTAATTTCACTAATTTCAGAATTGAATGTTGCTATTCGGCTTTCTAATTCATTTTTT
>Ga0257110_1001638_pt1 | contig 10560 bp, 4 predicted proteins | sample LP_taG_7_FD_190184 | JGI IMG/M metagenome (GOLD analysis project Ga0257110, IMG submission 190184) | Marine microbial communities from Northeast Subartic Pacific Ocean, Canada - LP_J_2015_P26_10m | ecosystem: Environmental > Aquatic > Marine > Oceanic | place: Canada: Northeast Subartic Pacific... | reverse complement strand
CGCGCGGAAGATCGCCCGCCTCGACATTTCGGGACGGCGCTCGTCGTCGGACGCGGGCGATGGGCGCAACAGCAGCGGTGGCGGCAGCAGCGGCGGCAGCCCCGCGGCGCGACGCAGCAGCGGCGGCGGCAGCAGCTTCACCAGGGGAGCGCTCGCCGCCGCTGCCGCCGCCGCCGCCGCCGCCGCCGCCGGCGGCGGCGGCGACGGTCGCAGCAGCGGGAGCAGCAGCCCGGCAAAGCGGCGGTCGTCAACCGACGGCGGCACGAGTGGCGGCACTCCGCCGCCGGGGCGGCGCTCCTCCTCCGATGGCAGCGCCTTCGGCGAGTCGTTGATCGACCAGATGGTCTCTTCGCTCGTCGGCTGGGCGCAGCTCGAGCCGTACGGCGGGCCGGGCGGCGGCGCGATGCCGCGTCTGCTGCCGGGCGGCGGCGGCGGCGACGACGACGAGCCGGCGGTGGTGGTCGACGCCGTGTCGATGGTGTCGCTCTCGTTCCACCTGCCGCTCCACCGCTTCGTCGGCGCCGCGTGCCAGCGGCTCTGTGCCCAGCCGGCGGGAGAGCCCATCCTCGCCTCGCTCTCCGCCGACCTCGCCGCCGCCGCCTTCGAGCAAATCGTCGCTGGGCTGCCCACCGCCGCCGCAACGGCGCTCGAGGACTATTCGTACGCCGCCGCCGCCGCCGCCGCCGCCGACGATGATCCGGAGGTGACGCTGCTGCTACCCGACAGCACTGTTGAGGGCATCGACCCTATGCATCGCTGGCCGAACGACGTGTGGAATGGCCTCGGCGATTGGAGGTCCGATGAATACGCCGGGCAGGCGGTGACGGCGGCGGAGCACCCGCAGTTCGCGGCGGCGTTGGCAGCGGGGGTGTACGGGCGCACGGCGGCCGAAGAGGCGTGGGCGGCGCAGGCGTACGGCTCGAAGTTTTTGGTGCGGTCGTCCGGCGCCGAGGCGCTGCTGCTGCCGCCGCTGCGACTGGCGGCGGCGGTAGCCGCCGTCGACTCCGGGCTGTGGGTGCGCAACGGCGGCTGCATCCAGGAGCAGGCGCTGAACTATTCGTCGATCTCGCCGCCGCTGTGCCGCCACTTTGCCGACCTCGACCGCCTCGCCGTCCAGCTAGGCGCCGCCGCGCTGCCGCCCGCGCGCGCGCTCGGCTCCCTCTTCGGCGCCTTCGGCTCTCTCCACCTGCTTTCCCTCGCGGCGGCGCCCCCCGGCGGCGCCGACCGCGCCGCCGCGCGCGCCGCCGCCGCCGCATTGGACGACGCGTTGCGCGAGACGTTTGCAAAGGACGAGGCGGCGGAGCCGCCGATCTCGCCGCAGCGGCGTGGGACGGCGAACTGGGGCGCCGACGCGGCGCAGCGCGGCGCGATGGTCGAGGAGGCGCTCCGCTTCCTCCTCCAGCTCGTCGTGCACACGCCGCGGCCGCCCGGCCCGCAGGCGGCGCTGCTCGAGCTGCGCTCTGAGCTGCTCCACCTCCTCCTCATCAAACCTCGCACGCACTCCCACCTGACCGACGCCGTCTGCGCCGACGACGAGCCGCCGACGCCGGAGCAGCTCGAGGCGGCCCTCGCTCCGATCGCCGCCCTCCAGCCAGGCTCGCCCGCGCTCTGGACGCTGCGCCCGGGGCTCGACGCCGAATACATGCCTGCGTTCCCCCACGTCTCGCGCGCCGACCACCAGACGATCCTGCAGCGGCAGGAGGAGGCCGCCCGCCGCGTCGCGCGCGACGCCGTCGCCGCCGCCTCGCAGGGCGCGCCGCCCGCCGCCCACCCCGCCTTCGCGCCGCTGCGGCGGCTGCCGCTCTGGCCGCCGTTCGCGCGCCTCCTGCGCGCCGTCCTGGTTCACGCCGTCGGCGGCGGCGTCCCGCCGCGCGTCGTCGAGCGTTCGGTGCAGCTCGTCGTGCTCGCGTTCCAGATCCTCGACGCCGACGACGCCGCGCCGTGCGCCGCGCTCGCCGGCGCGTCCGCCCCGTTCCTCGACGCGCTTTGCTGGGTGCCTGACCCGGAGGCCGCCGCCGCCGCCGCCAACGCCGCCGCCGCCGCCTCGCCGGGCGGCGCGTCGCCCGGGGGCGGCGGCGGCGGCGGGGCGGCGGCGCCGCCGGAGGGTCTCTCGCTGCTGCACGCCGTTGTGTCGCTGCGGCGGCGCTCGGAGGAGCAGCGCAGCGGCGGCGCGGCGCGCGGCGGCGGGCTCTCCTCCGTCAGCGTCGCACAGCTGCGGTGGGTCGAAAGCCGCGCGGCCGCACGGCCGCAGTGCGCGGAGGTGCTGCAGGCGCTCGAGGCGGCGCGCGCGGCGGCGGCGGGCGACGGCGGCGAGGCGGCGGCCGACGAGGCGGCGCGCCGCGCGCGGCGGCGCCACGCGCAGCAGGCGGCGCGCCAACAGATGGCGAGGCAGCGCGCGGCCTTCGCGTCGGCGATCGCCGCCGCGGCGGGCGACGACGGCGGCGACGACGAGGCCGCGCCGTCCGCCGCCGGCGCCGGCGTCGGCGGCGGCGCGGCGGCGGCGGAGGGCGGCCAGGAGGAGCTCACGTGCATCATGTGCCACGCGGGCGGCGGCGCGGGGTCGGGCAGCGGCGGCGGCTCGATGGTCGCCCTCGCGCTGCTGCGCCCGTCGCGCCTCCGCGCCGCCGGCCTCGCCGACGTGTGCCCGCCCGTCACCGAGCGCGACGAGGAGCCGTTACTCGCGGCGGACACGTCGGAGGCGCCGCTGCTCGACCCGATCACCGGCGCGCCGAACTCGTTCCAGAACGGCGTCGAGTGGCAGGCGAACCACCTCGCCGGCGACGCCGAGGCGCACCTGCAGCAGTGCGGCCACTGCATGCACCTCTCGTGCTGGCGGCGGTACGCGTCCTCGGTCGCGCAGCGCCGCGCCGCGCAGCACACCGACCAAGCGCGCGTCTCGGAGGCGGCGGCGGGCGAGCTGCTCTGCCCGCTCTGCAAGGGGCTGAGCAACGCCGTCCTCCCGCTCTTCCCACCGCCGCCGGACGGCGGCGGCGCCGCCGCGCCGCCCGCCGCCGCTGCCCCCGTCGACGAAGCGGTGTGGTATGTGGACACCGCGCTGCCCGCGCGCTTCGCCGAGCTCGAGGCGGCGCTCCCCGACGTTCTGGCGAGCGGCAGCGACCTGCCGCCGCCCGCCGCCGGCGGCACGGCCGACCGCGACGCGGCGAAGAGCACGCTGGCGGCGCTTCGCAGCCTCGACCAGCGCGCCGACGACGAGCCGTCGCCGGAGGCGCACGCCGGCGACGCCGGGAGGCGGCTGCCCGCCGAGCTGCTCGGCCTCTTCCTGCGCGCGTGGCGCGGCGTCGGTGTCGCACTTCACTCGACGGTGCTCGACTGCCGCGCCAGGGGCGGCGCGCCGCCGCCGCCGGCGCTCGAGGCGTCGGTCGGCCGTGCGCTCCACGCTCTGCGCCTGCGCCCCGCCGTCCTCCTCGAGGCGCTGCGCCTCGAGTACGCCCACACGGCCGACGCCGAGCTGCCGCCGCAGACGCCGCTGCTCCGCTTCGTCGCCGACCTCACCGAGCACGTCGGCATCCTCCTCCACTGCGACGCCGAGAGGTACAAGTCGGAGGCCCACCGGCTGCTCCGCGGCGGCGGCGGCGGCGGCGGCGCGGCGCCGCCGAGCCCCGCCGACGTCGGCTCGCACGCCGTCGGGTACCATCGCGTCGGCGGCAGCGAGGCGATCGAGATCGTGGCGCCGCTGCTGCGCGGCGAGATGCCCTCCGCGCTCTGCCTGCTCCTCCTCGCCGCGCCGCCCGCCGACCGCCGCGAAGCGCGCGCCGCCGTCGCCCTCTGCGCCCTCGGCGCCCTCGCGCAGGCGCTGCTCCACGCCGCCGCCGCGCCGCCGCCCGCCGCCGCCGTCGCCGCCGCGCCCGCCGCCGCCGCCGCCGCCGCCGCCGCCACCGCCGCGCCCGCCGCGGCGCCCGAGGCGGCGGCGGCGGCCGTCGCCGCGCTGCCTGCGGAGGAGCGCGCCGCCGAGGCGCAAGCGGCGGAGGCGCTGCGCGCGACGCTCGCGGCGGCGGCGGGAATCGCGGTGGACGCCGACGCGCCGAGCGGCGAGGCGCTGCTCGCCGTCGCGCTCGCCGCGCTCGACGGCTACCGCGTCGCCGGCGAGTGCGCGATGCGGGCGCTCTGGCCCGCGGCGCCGGCGGAGGCGCCGCCGCCGCCGCTGCAGCTGCCGTCGCCGGCGGCGGCGCTGCGGAGCGCGGCGGCGACGGCGCTGATGGAGCGATGGGCGCGCGCCGCCGACGGCGTGCTCGGCGGCGCCGGCGGCGGCGGCGCGCTCGCGCGCGCGCCGCTGCGGGCGCCGCTCGGCGCGCCGCCGTTGCAGCTCGAGCGGATGCCGCCGTCGTTCTCGCTGCTCACCGCCGCGCTGCACTCGCGCCGCGCGCGCTGCTGCGGCACGCCGCCGCTCGAGCCGGCGCTCTGCCTGCTCTGCGGCACGCTGCTCTGCGCGGGGCCCAAGTGCAAGCGCGCGGCGTCGCGCGGCGGCGGCCCCGCCGAGTGCACGCTGCACGCGGCGGCGTGCGGCGGCGGCGCGTGCCTCTTCTTCCTCGTCCACCAGGGCGTCGTCCTCCTCGTCGACGGCGGCCGCGCCGCGTACCACGGCTCGATCTACCTCGACGCCCACGGCGAGGAGGACCGCGGCCTCCGCCGCGGCAAGCCGCTCTACCTCAACGCCGCGCGCATCGCCGAGCTCGCCGCGCTGTGGCGCGCCCACGGCGTGCCGCTCGAGGTCGCGCGCGCGCGCGCGTCGGCGTCGACGCTGATCCCGCTGGAGTACTTTTAGGTGCGACGTTCCCTCTTGTGATCTAACCCTTTATACAGAGTACTGTAGGGGGCGTACTGTGCTGTGCGTGAAACCCCGCACGTCGGGGTGTGAACTTCACACGCGGAACTGCGGGCCGCCTCATTTTTGCGCTGCGCGCCTCTCCAATATGCGCCGCCTCATCCCCTCCGAGCCGACGGCGCTCGCGCCCGAGGGGCTCGTCAAGAGCTCGAACGCGGACACCGTCCTCAACACGTGCAACATGGCGGGGCAGCTCGGCCTGCTGCAGCAGCTCGGCTGGCTCGCTTCCTACAGCCACGAGGTGTTCGGCGATCTGACGCGCGAGGCGGAGGCGTCGTACGGCCGCGTGGTCGCGCTCAAGCACCGGCTGCACCGCGTGACCGAGCGGCTCGCGCGCGTCGACGACGCGGTCGCGAACGCCAACGAGGAGGAGCTCGCGCAGATCTGCGCGACCAACCAGCCGCAGGAGTTCAAGGTGGCGGGCGACGAGACGAGCAACCTCTTCACGCCGCACACGCGGCCGGCGGCGCTGCAGGCGACCCTCGAGGAGGCGCAGCCGCCGCCGAAGCTCGAGTGGATGGACCAGTTTGTCGAGCGCGACGCGAGCGCCAACCCGTACCACAAGTACGGGCTGCACGAGTCGTGCATGACGCACTTCTCCGACCAGGACTTCTTCGTCAAGCAGTTCCTCGACGAGGAGGAGAAGAAGGTGAAGAAGCTGAAGGAGGAGCGCCGCGCGCGCCGCGAGCAGCGCCGGCAGCGCGAGGGCGGCGGCACGGCGAAGCCGATGTACGCCAAGGGGGCGAAGCGCGTGAAGAAGAAGCGGTTCATGACCGAGGAAGAGCAGCTCGGCCTCGTCGAGAAGCAGCAGGAGGACGAGCCGGACGAGTCGCCGCCGGCGGCGGCGCCGAACCGGCCGCCGCCGCCGCCGGGCGGCGGCGGCGGGACGAAGCCGCCTCCCCCGCCGGGCGGGCCGCCGATCGCGGGAGGCATGAAGCCGCCGCCGCCGCCCGGCGGGCCGGCGCGCGGCTCGCCGCCGGCGCGCGGCTCGCCGCAGCCGCTGCAGCACGCGCCGCCGCCGGGGATCGCGGCGCCCGCGCCAGGGATCGCGGCGCCCGCCGGCGGCGGCATGATGGCACGCGCGATTGCATCGACCAAGAGCGCTGCGGACGACGACGACGACGACGACTGGGAGGGGCGCCCCGCCAAGCCGGTCATCCCGGGGATGCCGCCGCCGCCGCCGGCGGGCGGCCCGCCGCCGCCGCCGCCGGGCGGGCCGCCGCCGCCCCCGCCGGGTGGCCCGCCGCCGCCGCCGCCCGGCGGCCCACCGCCGCCGCCGCCCGGCGGGCCGCCGCTGCCGCCGCCCGGCGGGCCGCCGCCGCCGCCGCCGGGCGGCCCGCCGCCGCCGCCGCCGGGCGGGCCGGCGGCACCGCCGCCGCTGCCGCCGCTGCCGTCGGCGGCATCGAGCGGCCCTCCGCCGCCACCATTGCCGCCGCTGCCGTCGGCCGGGAGCGGGCTGCCGCCGCTCCCCCAGGCGGGCCTGCCGCCGCTGCCGAAGGCGGCGTCGGGCGCGGCCGTGCCGCCGATGCCGCCGTCGCCGCGCGGACCACCGGCGCCGCCCGTGCCGCCGCCCGTGCCGCCGGCGCCGGGCGGCGCGCCGCCGCCGCCGCCGCCGCCCGTACCGCCGCGCGCGCCGAGCGCGCCGGGGGTGCCGCTGCCGCCGCCGCCGATCGGCGCGGGCGGCGCGGCGCCGCCGCCCGTCCCGCCGCCCATCGGCGCGGGCGCGCCGCCGCCGCCGCCACCGATTGCGCCCGGCGCGGCGCCGCCCGTGCCGCCGCGGCCTCCGCCGATGGCCGGCGCGCCGCCGGCGCCGCCGCCGCCGATGCCGCCGCCCGCGGCGGGCGGCGGCGACGGGCGCGGCGCACTCATGGACGCGATTCGCACCGGCGGCGGCGGGCTCAAGAAGGCGGGCGACCGGCCGGCGCCCGCGGCGCCGCCGCCGGCCGACGAGCGCGGCGCGCTGATGGACGCGATCCGCTCGGGCAACACGCGGCTCAAGAAGGTGGACACCAACGCGCCGAAGCCGGCGGCGGCGGCGCCGATGAGCCTCGGCGGCGTCAGCGTGGCGGCGATCCTCGCGCGCCGCCAGGCGCTCGCCGACAGCGGCGACGAGGACTCGGACGACGAGGACTGGGAGGACTGAAGAAGCGAGAGCAGAGCCGAGCGGAGTGATGCAGCAGCAGAGGCACCTTCTATAATCTAAACCCAACCCGCCGGGCTACACGACGTACTCGAGATCCTTCTCGCCGATCTCGAAGCCCTTCTCGAAGCGCTCCTTCTCCATCCCGAACTTGTCGATGCACACCTTCTTGATCTCGTGGATGTTGTCGGTCCAGCGGTTGGCGGCGTCGCGGAGCACGACGACGTCCTTCTTGCGCGCGTGCAAGTCGATCGCCTTCTCCGCCTCGAGCGCCTGCTCCTCGCGCTGCACGGCGCGCCGCCGCTCGCGCAGCCGCTCGAGCTCGGCCTCGGCCTCGGCGACCTTCGCGCCGTCGTCGGCCGGCCCCGCCGCCGCCGCCGCCGCCGCCTGCTGCGCGCGCAGCGCCTGCAGCTGCCCCTCCTGCTTGGCGGCGTCCCGCCGCAGCGCGGCCAGCTGCGCCTGGTCCTTCGCCTGCTTGTCGGACGGGAACGACCAGAAGTACCACGACACGCCGACCTTGTCCTTCATCACCAGGTCGTCGTCCACCACCTCCTTGAGCGTGTCCTTCGCCGCCGACGCGATGATGCCCTTCTTCGGCGCGCGCTTCTCCACCTCCTTCTCGGTGAGCACGTCGAGGCTCTCCTGGAACATCGCCACCATGAAGTCCTTCTTCTGCGCGGCGGAGACGCCCTTCGGCATCGTGGGGAGCGAGTAGTTGGGTGCCTTCGACGGCGACTGCCACTTCTACGCCGCAGGCGCTGCTGCACCAGCTATCGCCTTCGAGCGGCTGGTTCAGCTCGAGGGCGCAGCTCGCGTCGACTCGCGTCCACGCCCGCCGTGGCGCGCCACCGAGACACCGCAATCGTTGCGCCGCCGCAGCGCTGCGCAATTCCTGACGCTCTGCCCAATTCGCAACCCCTGACCTTCTCGCATTTTGTGTCGCAGGAACTCGCACGATGGTGAAGGCGGCAAAGAAGCCAGGGCGCGGGCGCGGCGGCGGCGGCGGCGCGAAGCCGGGCCGTGGCGGCGGCGGCGGCCGTGGCGGCGGCGGCGGCGGCGGCGGCGGCGGCGGCGGGCCGAAGTCGACGCGGCTCAACACCTCGAAGGGCGTGATCAACTTCACCCTCGTCAGCGACGGGCTGTTCATCGAGCACAAGTGGGGCGCCAACTCGGGCAACATCGGCGTGCCGTCGGCCTCGCTCGTCGCCTTCGCCCAGACCGTGATGAAGATGGCGGGGGCCAACAAGGCGGGCGCCGCGAAGGGTGCTGGCAAGAAGGGACAGTCGGCGACGGCGGGGAAGGGCAAGGGCATCGCAAAGAAGAAGAAGCCGGCGAAGAAGCCGGCGGCGAAGAAGGACACGCGCGGCCTCGAGGACCTCGACGCCGAGATGGCGAGCTACCAGGCGGAGCGCTCGGGCCCGGCCGAGGCGCCGGCGGCCGAGCCCGCGGCGGCGGCGGTCGAGGGCGCGATGTAGGACGAGCACAAATTTCTGTGTAATATTTATACAGCGCGCTCGCGCCGCGCGCTCGGCGGCGGCCCGCACCGAGCGCCGCCGCCGCACCCCCCACAACCCGCTCTCCCTCTCGCTTCTCATTCCGCTCAGACCTTGAAGTAGTACTCCTCGAGGTACTTCCAGATGATGGTGAACATCGACGCCTGGATGCCGTTGGTGAGGATGCGCGTGCCGAGGCCGCGGCCGAAGAGGCCCTTGATCCCCTCCTTCTCGATGATCTGCGTCGCGGCCTCGCGGTAGCTGATCTCGGTCGCCGACGTCTGCCGCGTCGTCTTGAGCACGCGGATCGAGTTGGAGGTGCAGTCGGAGACGCACGTGGCGAGGAAGCCGCAGAGCGCCGCGCGCATCAGCTTGAGCAGCAGCTGGTCGGCCGACACCGCCGGGATCGCCTCCTGCAGGAAGTTGAACGTGAGGTACCACGGGTAGTTGCCGACGAACGAGGCGAGGGCGTTGCCGAGCGCGCCCTGGAAGAGGACGGTGGGGCCGCCCTTCTTCACCTTGTTGATGAGGAGGGAGTACGCCTCCTTCCCCTCCACCTGCAGCGTCGTCTTGAACGTGTCGACCGGCGTGAGGATGATGCGCCACAGCGACGCCGCCGCGCTCGCGCACGCGGTGCGCACGCCGATCGGCAGGCCCGCCGTCGACGAGAGCGCGCCGAGGAGGGCGAGGACGCCCGTGTTCGCCGCCGTGTCGCCGAAGCGCGAGAGCGGCGCCTGGACCACCGCGAACGGCAGCCCCTGGTAGAAGCGGCCGATGCCGCCCTCCTTGTACAGCGCGGCCATCGCCTCCTTGCGCGTGCCGCCGTTGCGGTACTGGTAGTTCATCGTCGTGCGCAGCCACATGAGGAGGATGACCTGGCACACGCCCGCGATCGCGCCCGAGATGCCGCCGCCGAGCGCGCGCTTCGACGCCTTCGCCATCACCTCGCTCAGGCTGACCGGCGCCACCGTCGCCGCCGCGCCCGCCGCGACCGCCGCCGTGGGCAGCAGCACCGTCTTGATGGCGATCGCGCCGGCGACCGCGCCGAGCGCCATCGGCAGCACCCGGAACTTCTGCTGCGGCGCGGGCTCCGCCGCGAGGGGCGCCGCCGGCTCCGGGTGGTCGCCCACGCCGTGGTGCATCACGGCGAGCGCCGGGCGGCGAGACGCCGCGGCGCGCACCGCGCCGCGGCCCACCAGCGGGGCCGCGTTGTACGCCGCCGCGTGGGCGACGACGAGCGCGAGGATCGTGGCCTTGAGCATTTTTGTCTCTGCCGGTGCCTGTGTCGGGGAGAGCAGCGACGAGCTGCAAAGGCGACGAGCTCGACGTCGCCTCCCAAGAGCCGCCGCCGTTCCTCCAGCCCTCGAGGCGCCGGGCGGCGCCGACGGAGCGCGCCCGTCGAGCGACGCAGGGGCTCGAGTGGCCTTTGCTGCGTATATAGGGCACCCACTGGACGGGGGAGCGAGGAGGAAGTAGGCGACGAACCTCCGTGTGTCTCTCTACTGGTGTGTGTGTAGGCTGCTTAGGCAGAGTAAGAAATTGATTGACCGACGATGCGCCTACACAGCTCCACATGCCAATGGGTGGCGTCTTTTGCACTCAGTCAATTCGTGCAAGTATTCTCGAATAGTTACGAGCGCGCGCTATCGGCCCTCACTCCGGCCCGCGCCGCCCGTGGTCCGCGCCGGCCGCTCTAGAGGCCCTTCTTCGCGAACATGTCCTCGAAGACCTTCCACAGCACCGAGAAGAGCGACGCCTGGATGCCGTTGGTGAGGAGGCGCGTGCCGAGGCCGCGCGCGAAGAGGCCGAGGACGCCCTCCTTCTCGATGATCTGCTGGGCGGCCTCGGCGTACGAGATCGGCTCGGCCGAGGTCTGCACCGTCGTCTTGAGCACGCGGATGAAGTTGGAGGTGACGTCGGAGACGCACGTGGCGCCGAAGCCGCAGGCGGCGTTGCGGAGGAGCTTGAGGACGAGCTCGTCCTGCTTCGGGAGCGCCTGCTGCAGGAAGTTGAAGGTGAAGTACCACGGGTACGAGCCGACGAACGAGGCGACGGCGTTGCCCATCGCGCCGTTGTACAGGATC
>Ga0257110_1001636_pt1 | contig 10564 bp, 12 predicted proteins | sample LP_taG_7_FD_190184 | JGI IMG/M metagenome (GOLD analysis project Ga0257110, IMG submission 190184) | Marine microbial communities from Northeast Subartic Pacific Ocean, Canada - LP_J_2015_P26_10m | ecosystem: Environmental > Aquatic > Marine > Oceanic | place: Canada: Northeast Subartic Pacific... | reverse complement strand
AGTGGCAACAGGTACCCCCTTTGGCATTTGTACAATTGATAATAATGAATCATGCCCTTCAAGATGTTTTGTCGGTATTGGTATGCCAAGCACAGGCAGGGTAGTTTTCGAAGCTATCATGCCTGGTAAGTGGGCGGCACCACCTGCTCCAGCGATTATAATTTTATAACCATTTTTTTTTGCATTCTCTGCAAATTCGAACATGAGATCGGGGGTTCTATGAGCTGATACTACTTTTTTTTCATATGTTATGTCAAAATCTTCTAAAATTTTTGCACCTTTTTCCATTATTGGCCAGTCACTATTAGAGCCCATAATAATTGCTACTAATGGCTTAGATTTATTCATTTATCTTCCTTTTTTTCTTATGAAGAATCACCATATTATCCCTATGAATTAAATTTGACTCATTAATATAACCTAATAATAATTCAATTTCATTGCTTGAATGTCCCTTTATTTTTTCGATTTCCTCACTACTATAATTAATTAAGCCTTTCGCAATCTCTTTATTTTTTAAATTTATACAGCGAACAATTTCACCTCTTTGGTAGATACCCTCGGATTTAATAACTCCAGCTGAAAGAAGGCTTTTACCGTTAAATATAATGGCTTCCTCAGCACCATTATCTATAAAAATTTTACCCTTAGGCCTTAAATGGTTAGCCATCCATATTTTTTTTGATACCTTATCAGCCTCTTTGCTCTCGAGATAGGTTCCATTAAGTTTATTTTCTTGTAAATTTAGAAGAATATTATTTTCTTTTCCGGATGCAATAATTGTATCGGTCCCACTAAGCGCTGCTCTCTGTGCTGCATGAATTTTTGTAATCATTCCGCCTGTTCCTTGGCCAGAATAAGTATCTTTGGCAAATTCTTCAAGTCTTTCGTCATCAATATATGCATGTTGAATTAAGTTTGTTTGATTATTTTTTCTTGGATCATCAGAGAACAAGCCTATTTGATCTGTTAAGAGAACCAAATAATCTGCTTCGATCAAATTTGCAACCATCGCAGCAAGTGTATCATTATCTCCAAATCTAATCTCATCATCGGCAACCGTATCATTTTCATTTATGACTGGAATTATATTTTGGTCTATTAAATTACTGATAGTTGAGCGAGCATTTAAATAACTTTTTTTTATGCTGAGATCATCATGGGTTAATAATATTAAGGAAGAAATCAATCCTGCTTTAGAAAATAATTGTTCGTAAATTTGCGCTAATATCATTTGTCCAACGGAAGCAGCGGCTCTAAGAATGCTTAACTCTTTTGGTCTATTATTATATCCTAGCTTTTTTAAGCCTGCGGAGACAGCACCACTGGAAACTAAAACAATTTCCTTATTTTGTGCAACCAATTTGGTGATTTGTGTCACTATTTTTTGTAATTGATTTTTATCAATACCATCACCATTTTTAGTAATGATACTTGAACCAATCTTTATGACTATTCTTTTGGAGGAGGAGAAATTTAGTTTATTCATTAATCTGGATATCCTCAATATGTCTCATTATTTCATATGATAATTCTTTACAACCTTGACCATTAATAGCTGAAATACAGAATACTTTATTAGTCCATTTCATTTTACCTATTATTTCCCCTTTAATTGAATCTAATCGTGATGTTAAATCAATTTTATTTAAAACTAACCATCTAGATTTAGTAAATAAACTTTCACTGTAATTCTTCAGTTCATTTACTATAGACTCAGCCTCTTCTGCTGGGTCAATGGCCTCATCAAAAGGAGCAATATCAATAATGTGTAATAAAAGCTTAGTTCGATCTAAGTGCCTTAAAAATTGGTGACCAAGTCCATGGCCATCAGCTGCACCTTTAATCAAGCCAGGTATATCCGCAACGACAAAACTTTTCTCGTTGTCTATTCGCACTACGCCTAAATTTGGCTGTAATGTTGTAAAAGGGTAATCTGCAACTTTTGGTTTTGCAGCCGAGATAGAACGTATAAAGGAAGATTTTCCTGCGTTTGGCATACCTAATAATCCTACGTCAGCTATTAGTTTTAGCTCAAGATATAACTCAAATTCCTCCCCAGGATCGCCTTGAGTGCACTGACGAGGTGCTCGATTAGTGCTTGATTTAAAATGTACGTTACCTAAGCCACCTTTTCCACCTTGAGCAATCATTTTTTTTTCACTATGGCTAGCAAAATCAGCTAAGATTTTACCGGATTGTATTTCAGTAATAACAGTTCCTACAGGTACTCTTAAAACCAAATCTTCTCCATTTGCGCCATAGCACTCAGAGCTTCTTCCATTCTCACCTCTTTTGGCACGGTAATTCTTGATAAACCTAAAATCAATTAATGTATTTATATTTTCATCAGATTCTATGAATATTGATCCTCCTTTACCACCATCTCCGCCGTTAGGGCCGCCCATTGGCTCGTACTTCTCTCTGCGAAATGAAGCAATACCATTTCCACCATCTCCTGCAAATATTCTAATTGTTGCTTCATCAATAAATTTCATTTTGATCTACCAAACAAAAAAGCCCTATCAATTGATAGGGCTCTTACATAGTTTATCTAAAACTAAGTAGCAATTACATGCACTAATTTTCTTTTTAATGCGCCCTTTGTTGAAAAAGAAACTTTTCCATCAGCTTTTGCAAACAATGTATGATCTTTTCCAATACCAACATTTAGTCCTGGATGCATTTTAGTTCCACGTTGTCTTAGGATAATACTTCCAGATTTAACATACTGATCACCAAATGCTTTTAGTCCAAGTCTTTTGGATTCAGAATCTCTTCCATTTCGTGAGCTACCGCCAGCTTTCTTATGTGCCATTAGATTTAATCCTTGTCTATTTAACTGCTATTTTATCAACTTTTATTTCAGTGAAACTTTGTCTGTGCCCTTGGGATTTTTTATAGTGTTTTCTACGATTCATTTTAAATATCTTAACTTTGTCTCCACGACCATGAGAAACTATAGTGGCGTTCACTGATGCACCTTCGATAATTGGGGCCCCAATAATAACTTTTTCCCCATCAACGAAAGTCAGTACATTGTTGATGCTTATTTTTTTTCCAACTTCGGAGGTAAGCTTTTCAATTTTCAAAGTTTCACCTTCAGAAACTTTAAATTGTTTTCCGCCTGTTTTGATTACTGCGTACATTTTTAAAACCTGCTTATGTCATGATTTAGATTGGCGATTATACTCAAAAATTTATAACTTATCAATAAATTCTTACAATGTTCATCGTCCAAAATGCATTATTTAGATTGATAGAAAATATTAACTGTATGATAAAATGTAACATCAATTTATACTAATTTATTACATTGCTTTCAAATACTTTAACCTCTATATCAGATGATTTAATTCTGGTTAATAATGTTATAAAAAAATCTCTTTTTTCTGAGATTCCCATTGTCAATCAAATTTCTAACCATATTATTAGTAGTGGTGGTAAAAGAATGCGGCCATCTCTTCATCTCTTATTTGCTAGATTATCAGGTGAAATTAGATCAACCCATCATGAAATGGCTGCAATCATTGAATTCATCCATACCGCAACTCTGCTTCATGATGATGTTGTAGATCAGTCTACTCAAAGAAGAAGTAATAAAACTGCAAATGTTATATTTGGAAATTCTGCCAGTGTGCTTGTAGGTGACTTTATTTATTCTAGATCTTTTCAAATGATGACAGCTATAAATAATTTGAAGGTAATGAAAATTCTTGCTGATGCTACTAATGCAATTTCTGAAGGTGAAATACTTCAACTACTAAATACTAATAATGCAGATATTAGTGAAAATGACTATTTTCAGGTTATTAATTTTAAAACAGCAAAACTTTTTGAAGCTTGTGGTTCGCTTGCAGGTACTTTAAATGATGTTGACGAAGAAAAAATAGCTAACATGGCGGAATTAGGACGAAGTTTTGGTATTATTTTTCAATTAACAGACGATATTCTAGATTATTCTGGGAAAGAGATTGAAATTGGAAAAAATATTGGTGATGACTTAGCAGAGGGCAAAGTTACACTTCCTTTGATTTATGCTATGAAGAAAACAAATCCGGAAGAAAAAAAACTAATTAAGGATGCTATAAAAATGGGGGATATTAACCATCTTCCAGAAATAATTCAGATTTTACATCATACAAATGCGATATATGAAGTGAGAAAAAAATTAGAGGAACATATCACTAAAATAAACTTTATTTTAGACAAGTTTAATAAAAGCAAAACTAGCGACGAATTAAGAACGTTAGCAGCATCTATTGCCAAAAGAAAAAATTAAAAAACTTTTTATTACCTTACAATTTTTTCGCCGCTATCTTTAACATAAATTCTTCTATGGATATTACCATTTGACATTTAAGGCAAATATCATAAAACTGAAATGCCATTAAGCTGTGGTTATGCATAATCCCCTTGAAAAAATATTACTTCCGCATCAAGCGTCCCTGACGTAAAAAAGGTAGAATATTCTTCAAATTTGTTATCTTCATATCCTTAGCTTAAGTTATTATATTATTTAAATATAAATATGGTATTTTTTACTAAAATTTCAAGACAAATATGCATATAATTGGATTAACAGGCGGCATAGGATCAGGTAAAAGTGAAGCAACTAGGATATTCTCAAATCATGGTATTAAGGTAATTGATTTAGATATTATTGCAAAAAATCTAACCAAAAAAAATGCTCAAGGTTATTCCTCAATAGTTAGTTGTTTTGGGAATAAATTTATAAATAGTGATGAGGAAATAGATAGGAAAAAACTTAGAAGAGAAATTTTTGAAAATAATAAAATAAAAAAAGAAGTTGAATCTATTTTACATCCATTGATTTTTAAAAATTGTATTGACCAAATAAAATTATTGGATGAGGCGAATTATATTATTTTAGTAGTGCCCTTATTATTTGAAACAACTAACTATGAAAGAGTGATTGATGAAAGCTTACTTATTGATTGTTCGAAAAAACTTCAAATCAAGAGAATTAGCAAAAGAGATGGGGCGGATCCTGAATTAATAAATTTAATTTTAAAATCACAATTTAATAGAAATGAAAGAGTAGCAAAAGCTGATAAGATAATTTTGAATGAAGATTCCTTAGACGCTCTATCAAGCAAAATAAGAAAATATCATGAAAATATGCTCAAAAAAATAGGTTAAATTAATGATTAAATATGAATTTCCATTAAACGAGAGAATAAGGCGATTGATTCGCCTAGAACATTTATTTAGTAGAACTCAATCAGCGGTATTGTCATCTCAAAAATATACCGAGTATATTATCTTCGAAAGAATCTTTGAATTAATGCAAACTGCTTCAAGATCTGATCTAAAGGTAGATTTATTGCAAGAATCTCAGCGACAAATAGTAAAAATTAAAGGTAAAACAAAAACAAAATTAAATCAAAATATTTTAATTAAGCTAAAAAAAATAAAAATAAATCTCGAAAAAGCGAGAATCCACCCAGGTTTTTTCTTTGGTGACGATAAATTCTTACAGGAAATTAAATCAAGAAATGACACTCCTTATGGCATAACAAGTGTTGATTTTCCTGAATTTCAATTTTGGTTACAAAATCAGCCTTCGCAAATTAAAAAAGATTATATTACTAAAAAATTAATGCCTTTCTATCCAATAAAAGATGCAATATCCACAATATTAGGACTTATAAGATCAAATACAGAAATATCTTCCGTTATTGCTGAAACTGGAGTGTATCAAAAAAAATTAAATCCACATTTAAAACTAGATCTTATAACACTTATGATAAATAAAAGTTTAAAGAGTATTCCAAATATATCCTCAAATAAATATGCAATAAGTATTCAGTTTAAGAATGCAAAAACGCATTGTAATACAGAGAAAGATATTAAATTCAAGATAGGTCTCGCCTCTTTATAAATTTATGAAGATACCATGCCCCACATGTAAAAAAAATATCAAATACGATTTAGGTAATCTAAATCGACCATTTTGTTCGGAAAAATGTAAACTAATTGACTTAGGAGCTTGGGCATCCGAAGAATATAATATACCTGGAGAAGTACATGTTGAACGTAACGAAGATTAAGTATATTTTAATTTTTTTAATTTTTGGTTTATTAAGTCCAAATATTTTTGCTTGGGACTTATCAATAGAAAACCCTTACCTTAAGATACCAAGACCTGGACAAGATATTTCTGTTGGCTTTGTAAAATTAATTACTACAAAAAATGTACAGATTAAATCTATTGAATCTCGCATTATTGAAAAGATAGAGGTCCATACAATGAAAATGGAAAACGATAGTCGTGGAGAGAAGATAATGAAAATGCGAAAAATTGAAAACCCGCAACTTATAGCAAATGAAGAATTCATTCTTAAACCAGGAGCAGATCATTTGATGTTTTTTGGAATAAAAAAAATTTTGAAGACCGGCGATACAGTATCTTTGGTATTTAACTTTCTCGATCAAGATAAATTAACGCCTATATCAATTGATTTTTTTGTAATAAATTAAGGAAATTCAAAGTATTTTTTTAACTCTCCCATATAGCTCTTTGAGAGGCTATACCTATTGCACCTGATTCATAAGCATTATTCATATCATCATATTCCATTCCTCCTAATGCATAAACTGGCATATTACAATTTTTAATAATGTTACTAAATCCATCCCAACCCATAGGTTTTATATTTGGGTGTGATTGAGTTTTTTGGACTGGCGACAATACTACAAAATCTAAATTTAAAGCTATTGCTTTTTCTATATCTAATTTATTGTGACATGAAGCTGCTACAATAAAGCCTTTAGGAATGTCTGATAATTTATGAAGTAAAGATGAATTTAAATGTATGCCATCTGCATTTAATTTATTAGCTAACTCTATATCTGAATTAATTAATACTTTTGCATTAAAATTTTTAGCTATGGTAATAATTTTTTTACTTAGCTCAATATAATCATATTTCGACAAAGCCTTTTCTCTTAATTGTATAAGTTTTACCCCATCATTTAGTTTTTTTTTAACTTGTTCCAAAAAATTTCCTGAATATTCAAAAGCATTTGTGATGGCATAAATATTCGGTAAAGAGATTGCTTTTAATATTAGTTTGTTAGCTGGAAGTATTGGAGTAACTTTTTGTTCATTAGGTATTACCCAGGATAGCTTTTGCAGTTCTCTCGCCTCTATATCTCCAGACCATTCTGTTACCTTATAAAAATGTAAGGTAACATTATATTTTGTATATGAATATTTTCTTACGATCCATTTTTCTGCGTTAACTACTGTGATACCAATTTCTTCTTTAAGCTCTCTGCACAGGGCTTGGAGTGACGATTCACCAGCCTCAATTTTACCTCCAGGAAATTCCCACCATCCACTCCATGTTTTAGATTGAGGTCTCTCTGCCATTAAAAGCTGGGATGATTGATTAGAAATAATGCCTACTGATGCTTCTATATTCATGTAGATTAAGTTCTATATTCAGAATTAATTTTTATATAGTCATAAGACAGATCTGTTGTCCACATAGTGCAATTAGCTCGACCTCTTCCCAGAAGAATTTTTAGGGATATTTCGTCCTTAAGCATTTCTTTTTTCCCATAGGATTCATCAAAATATGGCGCTATTGAACCTTTTTTTGCAAATTGCACCTCATTTAAATAAATGTTAACAAGAGATATATCTAAATCAGATATTTGAGCATTACCTAAAGCAGCAAGAATTCTTCCCAAATTAGGATCAGAGGCGAAAAAAGCTGTTTTTACTAATGGGGAGTTGGCAATTACTTTCGCAACATTATGGCACTCCTCTTCACTTCTGCCCTCCTCAACAATTATCTGAATAAATTTAGTTGCACCTTCACCATCTCTTACAATTGCTTGAGCTAAATGGCTTGCAACGTCCATTATCAAAGCTTTAAGAATTTTATATTGCTTATTCTTTGTTTTGATCTGATTAAGATTAGTCTTATTTGTCGCAACAACAATAAAAGAATCATTAGTTGAAGTATCCCCATCTACAGAAATTCTATTGAATGTATTTTGCACAACCTCTTTAGTTAATTCATTTAACATTTGGGGGCTAATGTTTGCATCAGTGCCAATAAAGGCTAACATAGTTGCCATATTTGGATTGATCATTCCTGAGCCTTTGCTAATTCCAGTTATATTAATTTTACTGTCATCAATAAAGCCAGAAGTTGAAATGGCTTTGGGAGTTGTATCTGTTGTCATAATTGCTTCTGCTGCATCTAACCAATTATTTGGACTTAAATTTTCAACTAAAAGAGGGATAGATTTTTTTATTTTTTCAGTTGGTAAAAAAGTCATAATAACTCCAGTTGAAAAAGGGAGTACATCTTTCATATCTATTTTTAGCTCGCTTGCTAGTGCCTGACATATCTCTCTAGCATCCTTTAATCCTTTTTCCCCTGTTCCAGCATTTGCCGATCCAGTATTGATAACAAGAGCCCTTTTGTTGGGTTCGAAATTAAGATGCGATTTAGCAATCTCAACCGGTGCTGCTAAAAATTGATTTTTAGTAAATACACCAGCTACCACAGATCCTTTATCCAAAAAAATAAGTGCTAAATCTTTCCTATTATTATATTTTAAGTTAGATGTGGCTGTACTTAAATTAATACCCGAAATATTTAGAATACTATCTATATCAGGTCTTTTAAGATTTACTGGCATAATTTATTTTTTCCTCCATATGGTTCCATCGCTATTATCTTCAAGTAAGATATCATTATGCTCTAAGTATATTCTGATTTCATCTGCAGTTTTATAATCTTTATTTTTTTTAGCTTCAAGCCTGTCTTTGATTAGCTGATCAATATTAAGATCTTTTTTTATGGCATCACCCTTTAAAAAATTTTCAGGTTCTTGTTCTAAAATACCTAATATATTTGCTAATTTAACAAATAAAACTAAATCTGATTGTATTGGATTTTTATTTATTTTATTTGATAAAGCATATAGAACAGAAATAGCTTCAGGTGTATTAAAATCATCGTCTAATGCTGCCTTAAATTGAATTGCAAAACTATCTTTCCAATTAATATCTTTCTCAAACTTTTTATCAATTCCTCTTGCCGTTAAATACAATCGAGTTAATCCTTGTTTTGCATCTTCTAAATTTTTATCAGAGTAATTTAGAGGACTTCTGTATTGGGCTTTTAGAACAAAAAAGCGCACAACTTCTTGATTAAATTTTTTTAGTATCTCTCTTATAGTAAAGAAGTTACCCAGCGATTTTGACATTTTTTCTTCATCCACTCTTACAAAGCCGTTATGAATCCAATAATTAGCCATCTTGCAACCATTATGTGCCTCTGATTGAGCTATTTCATTTTCATGATGAGGGAATTGTAAGTCCTGTCCTCCACCATGAATATCAAAATTTTTACCAAGGAACTTATTGCTCATAGCAGAACATTCAATATGCCATCCAGGTCTTCCTTCGCCCCATGGGGATTTCCAAGATGGTTCTCCTGGTTTAGCTGATTTCCATAATACAAAATCAAAACTATTTTTTTTAAAAGAATCTATTGCAACTCTATTTCCTGCTCTTAAATCTTTAATTGATTTTCCTGATAACTTCCCATAATCTTCAAAGCTAGATACGGAGTAAAATACGTCCTTGTTCTCGCCAACGTAAGCAAAACCCTTTTCAATCAGTATTTTTATCATGCCAATCATATCTTCTATAGATTCTGTAGCTCTAGGCTCAATATCGGGGTTGATAACACCCAAAGCTGTTGCATCTTTATTCATTTCATCAATATAATTTTGTGTAAGATCCTCTATAGAAATATTTTTTTCTTTGGCTCTTTGAATTATCTTGTCATCTATATCTGTAATATTTCTAACATACGTTACCTCATAACCGCTTTCTTTAAACCAACGATTAATAAGATCAAATACAATTAAAACTCTTGCATGACCTAAATGACAAAAATCATAAACAGTCATCCCACAAACATACATTTTTACTTTTTTAGGGACAATAGGATTAAATATTTCTTTTTTATTTGTGAGACTGTTAAATAAGGTAATCATCTTTAATTTTCATTCAGATTGGGTGGTAATGGGCAGCCATTTATGATAAATTTTATAGCATAATTTATTAAAAATTATACCACGTAGCTCAGTTAACTAGATTTGAGTTTTTTTCTTTAATCTTTATAAAGATATCAAAAAATGAATAAAACATGTTTAATGTTATTTTTTATTTTTACTATTTTAAGTTTTAATTCAAAAGCTGAAACAGTATTAATGGAAACCACAAGAGGATCAATTACTATAGAACTCGATAGTGAAAAAGCACCAATAACTGTAAAAAATTTTTTAGCTTATGTTGGTGAGGGCTTTTATGATAATTTAATTTTTCATCGAGTCATAAAAGGTTTTATGATTCAAGGTGGAGGTTTTGATAAAAAAATGTATCAAAAAATTACCAAAGATCCTATAACAAATGAATCAAATAATGGACTCAAAAATGAAATATTTACCATAGCAATGGCAAGAACTAGTGACCCTGATTCTGCTACTTCACAGTTTTTTATAAATC